>CEUX01104728.1_pt1 | contig 13401 bp, 21 predicted proteins | sample 531361 | NCBI WGS metagenome assembly CEUX01 (sample SAMEA2622736, study PRJEB7988) | marine metagenome | isolation source: saline water (ENVO:00002010), including
AACCAGAAGATGAAAAGCGCATTCAACAAGATCTTGACGATCCTTTTGAAAGAGAAGTTAACGAGATTGTAGATCCAGCAAACGCTTCGATGAAATGGTTTACAATCAATGCATCTGTTGATCCTCACGATGAAGATAATCCGGTCACATATAGTTCTGAGTTTGTGTTCGATACAAGAGAAGAGCTTGGAGATTATCCAGATCCAGATCCTGACAGTCCATTTTCATTGGGAAAAGGCGCTTGGGCACTTAAAGATACAGAAATTCAAAAAGTAGCCGTCCGAGCACTGGAAAATCATTTTGGACCAGGGTATGATATAGCTCCCAAACGGAACAGCATTGGAAACGATGGATTATTTCGCACAGAAATTTTTCCAGACTACAATTACTTCCGATATAATGTTCGTGGCCTAAGAAACTGGGCTCGGAACTTTGAAGACGCCGACGATTCATTTGATATTATTATGAATGATGTTAGGGAACAATTGGAAAAGAAAGGCATTATTAAGGATCGAATGGCGAATGTTCCAGAAGTGTTAAAAAATCTGGATAAGGTTAGAGCCGTCATCAATGCTGATGCGCGTGAAATTAATGTAACCTTTAAACAAAGACTTCCAATCACAAAAGACATCAGAGAATTCAAAGAACTCTCAGCAGAAAACCAAAGAGTTCTAAAGTTATTGTGGGCAAGAGAGTTTGGAACAGAACTTCGTGAGAATTTAAACTTCATACGCAACCGAGTTGGTATCCCTATCAAGAACTTTGTTGTAAAGAAAGAGAGACAAAGATTGTCACCAGAGCTTGATGGAATTTATCCAATTATGGATTTCGATTTGTTATATTTTGATGAGGATGATCTATACAAAGCTTCAAAATTTCTAGAAGAGTTTGACAAAAGCTCTTATCAGATGGCTTTGAACCAGCAATCTGCTTATGCATATTATGATTTGTTAAAAGATGCGGAAAAAGGCGAGAACCCTTTTACTAAACAAACAAATGAATCAAAAAAGCCTAAAACATCTGATAAAATGTTGTTTGAGTCTTGGAGAAAATATTTAGATAAATAAGGAAAAAGATTATGAATGATTATATGAACCACAAATGGAAAAACTTTTTGGTAGAAGAAAAGAAGAGAGACTCAAATATCTTGCGAGAACAAAAGTCGCAAGTAAAGGCAAAACAAAATAAAAAGACAATATCGCTACCAACACCAAAACTATCTGAGCAGTGGGGTCAACCATCATCAGCCGATAGAAAAGAGATTGAAGCTTTATTGTCTAAAGTCGCTCGCGGCGGCAACTTTTCAAATAAAGTTAATAAAATTAATGAATTTGTAAATAACTGCAAAGGAGACAACATCACTAGTTGTCGGAAAATGGCGGCCTCCACCATCCTCTCTAGATTGATGGCTCTTGAGATCTTTACTTCTATTGTTTATGACTTCAATGCTTCTACCGGAGGTTTCTTGTTTGAGGTTTTTGTTGCTGCCCTTCTTGGTGCAGATGCACAACAAGTCATCGCGACACAAACTCGATCTGGCGAAGAAGGTGGCGACATCGCAGACATCAAAGATGCTAGTGGAAATCCTATGAGCTTGAAGTTCTTCAAAGGTGGAGATAAGGGCGGCAGCAAAGCCATTAAAGGTTCGCTAAAGGATTTGAGGGCGAGTATTAATGAATATGGTATGCCGATTCCGTATCTTGTTGCTATCAAAAAAATGGGAGATGATGCGAACGTCACAAATATAGATTTTTATGAGTTCACCATTGGGGCAACTGAGGGTGTACCCGAAGGCATGGGTGGCGATTTCAATGTTGATTCAAATCCAAAATGGAAAAAGGGAACAAAATTTTCAATTCCAACAACAGTATTGACAGGTAAAAAAGTAGCGCAGATCGCACCTATTGCAACTTTAAACTTTGGCTCGCCAGAGGAAATGAAAAACATTGCAGCAAACTACGCCGATCAACTTGGAGAGGACGTTACTTCAGTATACAATGCATTGGAAGAATTATCGCTAAATATTAATAGATATTTTATAAGAAACTCAAAAAAATCTGGCAGAGCAGCAATCCAAAACTCAGAAGAAGTGGCACAGCGCACCAAGAAACTAGTCCCAAATGAATAACCATGACCGAGCAACAAATACAAAAGATAGTCTCTGATTTATTGGGACAATATGGTTGGATGTTTGTTGCTGGTGTCACAGTATTAACTTTCAAAAATATCATTCAAAGGTTTGTTGAGGGAATCATGTTCTTTCTTGGAAATGATTACAACGCTGATGATATTGTTTACATCAATGGAGTAAAGAAGGCAAGAATAATTCGGACTGGACTAACAAAAACAGTATTTTATATCTATGATACTGAAAGGAAACTAATTATAAGGAATGATAGGCTAAGCTCTCTCCATTTGGAAAAGTCTTTGCCACAAAACGGGAGCAAAAAAAATGAAGATAACTAAAGAAAAACTACAACAAATCATCAAAGAAGAGCTGTCAAGCTTAACAGAAGATGATTATGATGAAAACTCACCATCCGGCCCAGAAATGATGGCAGACGCCATGCAAGATGGATTAAGTAAGTTGATGCCTGGATACGATAGAAATAAGGATATGGAAAATCTTGTCCACGATGCTGTGTTTGCGTTTGCCAAAGAGTTGCATGAATTGATGAACTTCCCAGTTATCAAAGTCGATCCAGAACGGTACTTTGGCCCTAACGATGAGATTAAAGAGAGTTGACCATTCGCCAAAAAACAACCCGTGAGGTTAAAAGCTAAATTAAAATGAATCTAACGAAACAAAAGTTATTGGAAATGATCGAGCAAGAGCTTGAGGAGAATGTGATTGCATCAGCAGCCTTAGCAGGTTTGTTGAGTTTATCTCCTTCTTTTGTTCAAGCACTCAACGTTGTCCAAAGAGTGAAGCCTAATCAAGAATACACTATTCCAAAGGGTGTGGATTCTGATACTATAAAAGCCCTCTTTACACTCAAGAAAAAAGGGCAACTAGGAAATGTAAAAGTATTACAACAACTAGACAAAAGAACCAGAAGATCTGGTTTGGAGACACCGGAAGATTTTAAGGAATGAAGCTGCTTCTTGAAAAATGGAAAAGATTTCTTAAAGAATCTGTTGTGACTGTTGACTTTGACAATACGTTGAAGATGAAAGATACAAACACCGCAAATGGCCCTATCATTAATAAAGTAAAAAGATTAGCAAATGATGGCGCAAAGATCCATATTGTCTCCAGAAGAAAGCCAGATGAAGTATATGAATCAGGTTTTGATAGTGCTGAAGAAGAAATAAGATCATTTATTAATGATTATAGTTTACCCGTAGAACAAATTCACTTGACAAGTTGGCAAAATAAAGGTAAGATCATAGATGAGCTTGGAAGTGAAATGCATTTTGATGATAGTGACAAAACCTGGAGAGAACTTGAACAAGACTATCCAAACATTAACTTAATCAAAGTGCATGGAGAAACGGGTAAAATAATAGATGAACTTGAAGAAGATGCAAAACCAAATCCATGGGCCATTTGTACAAAGTCTGTTGGCAGGAAAGACAAGGATAAATATGAATCCTGTGTCCTCAAAGTCAAAGACCAGCACGGAATCAAAAAATAACTCATGAGAAATTGGAAACCAATCTTTGTGGAAAGCTCAAGGGTTCCACGTCTATTATCTTATATTGCCCCAATAAACATTGGAGCTATTACTCTGGGATTTATTGTGTTTAGTCGAGGCACAATGTCACAAAAAACTCGGCAACATGAAACCATTCACTTCCAACAGTTCTTAGAAACATGGTTTATTGGTTTTATCATATTGTATGTTTACGATTTTATTAAAAACTATATCCGCTTTAGAAGTGGGATTTTAGCTTACTATAATATTAGAGCAGAAAAAGAAGCATATCAACATGATGAAACTAAAAACTATTTGCAAATAAGACCACGTTGGAGATGGATTTTATGGAAATAACAAACAAATATCAAATATTTTGCGACATGGATGGAGTCCTTGTCGATCTGGTTGGAGGAGTCAATGAAGCGTTGTATTCAGACGCCCCCGAATCGGCTTCTGATAACTACAGAAAAGCCCAAACCAAAGCAAGGGAAGTTCTCGAAGGCCAGACGCTAACTTCAGAACACCTTGATAAAACTCACAAGTTATTCAAAAAAGAAGCAAGGAACTTTCTTTACAGAGTTTTGATGGACAACCGACGATTTTGGATGGGTCTTGAGTGGCTTCCAGGTGGAAAAGAGTTGTGGGAATATATAGAAAAATATGACCCAATCATTTTATCAAAACCGACAGACCTTCAAGCTGTCATTGGAAAAAAGAAGTGGGTTAAGGATCATATTGGTTTGCCGAAAGAGAGAGTGCAAATCAGATATGACAAGGCACCATACGCTAAATATGATGGCAAAATTGGGATCCTCATTGATGATTTTGAGAGTAACACAAGTAAGTTTAAGGGTAATGGAGGTCTTACCATTCTCTACAAAAACACACGTCAAGCCATTAAAGAACTGAAATCTTTCGGATTTTAAAAAATAAATTTAAAGACTTTTAGTAAATAAGGTAATATGTACTAGTATGGGAATTAAATTTTCCCACCGTAAGTTGTTGTTCATCATAATCGCGGTAGCGACTATAATTCAAGGTTGTGCGAGTTGTGATGAATCCGGTGGATTGTCTCAATATTGTCGTCTTAACTATCCTTGTGGTATCACCCAAGGCGGCACTCACATCTCAGCAGAGGAGTTCAAAGACAGCCCTCTCTATTCTACAGGTCAATGTCAATTTGGTAAATTTGAGTGTGATGATGACGGCAAAGAGATTTGCGTAGGTTTCGTCGCACCAACAGAAGAAGTGTGTGATGGTCTAGATAACAATTGCGATGGATTGATTGATGAACCTTTTGATCTTGATAGCGATGGATATACGACTTGTGAGGGGGATTGTAACGATAGATCGAAACTAATACATCCCGGAGCACCAGAGCGTTGTGATGGTGTAGATAATAATTGTGATGAAAGTATTGATAATGACATTAAACCCATAGCATGTTGGTCTGGCCCAACAAATGCGGTTGTGGATGGAAGCACTTCTTGTAAAAAGGGTGAGCAATATTGTGTAAATGGCGCATGGAGTCCATGTAACAACCAGGTCTTACCAGAAACAGAAACCTGTAACCAAACCGACGATGATTGTGATGGTGTTATAGATAATATAAGGTTCACACCATGTGGCCCTGGACGCGCCGTTGGCATTTGTGAATATGGCCGAGTCATTTGCGACGGCGGCGAATCAAAGTGTGTTGACGCAATCTATCCCGAGGCAGAAACTTGTGATGGTGCCGATAATGATTGCGATGGAGCGGTTGATGAAGGCATTATACGCCGCTGTTCTTCAGCTTGCGGAAATGGCGTTGAAGAATGCAATGCGGGCTCTTGGGAAAACTGCGATGCGCCCCAACCTGAAACAGAAATTTGTGATGGCCTAGATAATGATTGCGATGGTGAAGTTGATGAGGGTTGTAACTGCTTGGCAGGACAAGCAAGAGTTTGTAACCAAAACATAATAGACCCAGCGACAAACCAAGTGATAGACTGTGGAGTTGGCGTAGAAGTGTGTGATCAATATGGTGTGTGGGGTCCGTGTTACTTTTTTAACACAACACCTGAGATGTGCAACAATTGGGACGACGATTGTGATGGTGTTGTTGACGGTATGACATCAGTTTGTGGGAATACAACGACAGCAGGAATAGGTGAGTGTCGAGTTGGTACAAGCACATGCAGTGCTGGCCAATGGTCGCCATGTATTGGCGCAGTCTCGCCGCAACAAGAAATCTGTGATCAGCTCGATAATGATTGTGATGGTGCAATAGATGAAGATCTCAACCCACACAATAAAGTAGACATGGTATTTGCCATTGATATTTCCGGCTCGATGTGTCCTTTTATCACAGCACTTGCCCAAGGTATTTCTCAATATGTAGATCAGTTTCAAAACACAGAACATCGGTTTGCTTTGGTGGCATATCCAGGCATTTATCCTAATAATAGTCACATAACTCAAGAAGTCCGAACGATGCCAGCCTTGGTTGATGTTGGTACATTTCGTGCAGTTTTGCTTGGGTTGCAGTGTAATGGTGGTGGAAATGAGCCAAGCTGGGATGTTATGTATAACTTAACAGATCCGACAGATCCCGTTGGAATTGGTTGGCGACCCGATGCTTATCCTTATATTATTATGATTACGGATGAGCCAGGACAAAGTTGGAATAATATTCAAGAACCACAAGTGCAAGCAAGAAATATTAATTGTCAAGTTGGCGAATGTATGCCGGGAGACATGTATGAGTCATATGTTATTACAAACACTAACCTTTTTTATATGTGGGATGATATTGTAAACAACGAATTGGATCGGTTAGTTAATATTTATCCACCAGATCCTACACGTTATACTGATTTATTAAGGAATATCTTTCAAAACATTTGTATTTAATACTTGACAAATGTCACGCAAAAACCTATAATATGGTGTGCAAGTCAAAGGAGATAAAAAATGAATGACTTTTTAGCAAATAAGATCATAGAAGATTTCATTTCAGGAGGAATGACAGCGCAAGAAGCATGGGCAAACTTACAAGAATGTCGTGATGCTATTTCAGATGAAAAATATGATGAAATAAATGCTTTAATAATTGAACAACTGTTGGATGAAGAAGTTATTGAGGAAGAAATAGATTTGGAAGAACTGTTTCAAGATACAGAGGAACTTCGTCACGACGATTTGTGGGATGATTATTACTATGAAGGCGATTGGCCTTTTGATCAACCCTTGTATGAACCGGAGGATTAATGAGTTGGTTAGTTTCTGTTTTACACGCTTCTGCTTTGGTTGTGGCGTGTGACCCTTACGGCTTGGAGAAAAAGTCAAAGCATAAACATGTCAGAGAGATTGTTCGTCAGGCAGAGGAAAAAAGTCAAGATCCTTATGAGCTGTTGGCCATAGCAATCACTGAATCCTCTCTGAACCCCAAGGCATACTCTCACACAAAAGACACCGGCTTGTTTCAAGTCAATTGTAAATGGTGGTATAAAAAATTTAAATATAAAACCATTCGTCATTGTGAGTCTGCATTGTTTGACCCTAAGTTGAATATATCCAAAGGCATATACATTTTAAACTCCTTCAGGAGCAACTATAAGCAATGCCGTGGACGACTCGCCTATCGATGTTATAATGGTGGTCAAGGTTGGCCGCGATCAAAGAATAAAGATAAAATAATCAGATATGGAAAAAAAGTTGAAGAAAGAAATAGAATACTTCATAAATACTATAAAGAACTTATAGAATCAATAAGGCTTGAATTTAAAACGAGGATTTAAAATGAACATGATAAACTTACTTGGAAACATGGGACCGTCACAAGATGAACCCGAAGAAATAGAAGAAGCCCAAGACAAAGAGGAAAAAACAGAACCCGAGATCCGAACTATCACTTGGTGTGGATGCGGAAATCACCCCATCAACCCAAAAAAGGATCCATATAAGCAACATAATATTTGGATGGCCCAGTTTCACCCACATGATGAATCTGGAAGATCTGATATCCGTCGCGTTAAAGGCATCGGAGCAAGCAAATCCAGACCAAAACCAACCTATGACTTTTCAGGAGAGGAGTTTGAGGTGACAAATGATATCTTACGAAAGCATAAAAAATGATTTCATTTATCGCAAAAGAATTAAAGCGACTCGAAGATTACCAAACACTAAACCAAAACGAAATCGAAGCCTGGATTTACCGGGTTTTGGAGGCAAATATGAATAAGGCATGTTACGCTACAGCAGAGGAATATTTTGAGGCATTAGAAACAAATAAAAAAGTTAAAGAAGTGTTGAAGAGAGCAAAAAAGGCTTTGATCGTTTCAGAGGCTAATGTATCTTATCGCTCAAAGGATTATTCCGGGGAAGAAACTAAAATAAAGATAATACAAGACATCGAACAGATATTAAAGGAGATTAAATGAAACCCAAAACACCCAAAGTGGTAGATCTAAAAGCATACAAACAAGACAAGAAAATGAAGGAGTGGATTGAAGAACTGGATCGCTTTGCGGAAGATCATTATAAAACAATGTCTCCTACAGAAAAAAAGGGTTATGACAACTTTATGAGATTGATTAGAGCGGTTGATAAGATGCCACGAGAAGGCCAAGAAACCAAAGAATAGGGTAAATACTTTACAGGGTATAAACGAAAAACGCATGGTGTGATTTGCATCATGCGTTTTTTTATTGCTTTTTATAATCTTATGTGAAATAATCTATTTATGAATTTTGATAATATTTTTGAAGGGCTTGACCTGGATTCACCATTGACCGACGACGAATTGGATTACCTGGACATTTTAGGTAAAAACCCTATAGACATTATTGAGGTAAGAAAGCTCTCTGAAGAACCACCAAATAAAGAGAATAAATCACTTGACATATTCGATTCACCTGATATAGAATTGGTTAGTATAAACGATTATGAAATTAGCGGAAGCTAAAGGAGTATAAAAATGTCAGTAAGGTGTAGTTGGTGTTATAAGCGTGGTCATAACAGAAGAAGCTGTCCAGACTTGAAGAAATACATTCGTGAAAATCCCGATAGCTACTATGCAAGAAAGGAGCAGCAAAGCCGCGAGAAGGCAAAAAACAAATCACCACGAAAATGTTCTTATTGCCGCGAAGTTGGTCATACAAAAAGAACTTGTTCTTCGCTGGCAAAAGATCGCCAATACCAGGCTGACAAATCTCGTAAGTGGAGAACAAAATTCTTGAGTATTGCTCGTGCGGCTGGCTTTGCACCCGGAGCACTGTTAAAGTTCAGGGACATAGAGGATATTAAATCAGGAAGTTGGATAAAGAGGCGTTTGGAGAATACAATGTCTAAGCACGGTCAATATGCAATGGTAACTGATTTGCTCTGGCATCACTTAGATCATCGTCAGGAGTCACGAGGGCAAGCGGTGATGATAGTTGCGTTTCCAACCGGTGCGAGACTTTCATTTATGTTGCCTGTTGAATTTGTTTCTTTGTTGGATGAATACGCCGCACCACAGTTTATGATTGCAGCAAAGGTTGATGCTGGCAAGATAGGAGAAACCCGACCCCACGATTGGCATTCGGGATACGATACCGCTGACTGGCATTTGCCCAATTTAACTTAGGGTTTTAACAAAAAAGATAAATATTTAACCTTTTGTTGTTGACATTTTCTAAATAATATGAGACAATAGGTTTACTAAATAGGTCAAAGGAGATTACAAACATGGCTACACTCGGTATTTCATTCGCACAATTCAGCAAGATTGCACCATATATCATTCGCAGTCGCAAGCCCATTATGGGACATGGCAAGCATGGCATTGGTAAATCAGAACTTGTTTATCAGTTAGCAGATAAGTTAGCAGATATTCTTGGTGACGATTTCACTGCAAAGTATGGAAAAGACTATGTTTTTCCTGTTGTTGAGCGTCGTGCAAGTCAAATGGCTGATACCGGTGACGTTATTGGTGTGCCTGAACCGAGGGAGTCCGAGCATGGTAGAATCACTACGTTCGCACCAATGGGATGGTTTGCACAAGCATGTTCGCAACCATGTATATTGTTCTTTGATGAGGTTGACCGCGCCAATAACGACGTTCGTCAATCTTTGATGGAATTGACTGATAGTCGAAAGATTGCGGGCCATACGTTACATCCTGATACCATTGTTATTTCAATGGTTAATGGTGGTGCTCATGACGAGAGTAACTCGTATCAAGTATCAGAACTAGATCCAGCAGAACATGATCGTTGGTGGCATGTAAACCTTGAACCGAGTGTTGATGATTGGACGACTTGGGCCGCTGGCAAGGTTAGCCCTATCATTGTTGACTTTATTAAATCTAACTCCAAACATTTGGAACATAGCGGTGAAATGGATCCGCACAAAGTGTATCCCTCGCGTAGAAGTTGGGCACATTTTGACAAATGTTTGGCTTTAACAGGTTATGATCTTATGACAGCCAATGGTGAAGGCAAGATTCCAATGGATCTCTATTTTGTTGGTGAAGGCTTCATTGGACAAGAGGCTTCAATAGCATTCCGTGATTATGTTGAAAAAATTGATGCACAAGTAACCGTGGATGATATTTTAAATGGCCGCCGAGCAGAAATCGTATCTAACTTTGGGATCAATGACGCAAATTTGATGGTTGATAAGTTGGCTGATTCAGAGGAATTCAAGGGCAGTTTGACAGATGACAACCTAAAGCATGTAGCTGCTTTTGTTAGTGGTATTTCGCCCGAGCTTGCAATGAAAGCATGGGAAGGATTAACCCGCGCTAATGGTGATGCAGTTGCTAAAATGTGGGGTATCACCTTGAGTAATGGTAAAACCTTTGGTAGCTACATTGCCGATATTGTTGGGCAACCAAAAAAAGAAGAATAATGGTTGACAAAGATTAAGAAATATGGGAGAATGGAAATCAATGAGTGATAAAGAATACAAACTAGACAATGACATATATCACTTGCTCAGGGATGAGCCATATTTCGCCTTATTGTCGAGGCAACTTGATAAAAGGAGTGTGGATTCTATACCAACAGCAGGTATCAAATTTAACTCAAAATCATTGAGGTATGAGCTTCTTTATAATCCTAAGTTTATGAAAAGTATGTCCGAAGTACACAAGAAATGGGTATTGATGCACGAGTTGTATCACGCATCTTTTGGTCATACCCAATATCGTAAACTTGAGGTGCTTGATCATAAGCGAGCGAACATGGCAATGGATTTAGCTATCAATTCATTGTCAAATATGCGCCATACTGCGCCTGACTTTGTTCTTATGCCAGGTCGAGGTGCATTCGAGGATTGTACATTGTTTGCCCAATCAGCAGATTGGTATGCAAATTGGATAAAGAACAATCAAGATTCCATCGATGAAAAAGGTGGTGGTGATTGTGGACAGTTTGACGATCATTCTGATTTTGGCAATGAAGGTGCTGATTCATCCGATGAAACAGAGATGGGCAAACAGATTGCAGCAAAGAAACTGCAAGATGCAGTTGCTAAAGCTGCAAAGGAGTGTGACTTTGGCGATGGTAAAGGTGGTGAACCTAAAGGTTGGGGCTCAGTATCTCATGAGATGAAGAAAAAAATCAGAGATATTGCCAAAGGCTATTTCAAACTTGACCCCAAAAAAGTGTTGGCTAGTTTTATTAAAGCTAGTGTTGCCGCTGACAAAAAGACTTCAGTAACTAAGCGCAATCGTCGATTGCCTGGAAAGAAGTTTGGGAGAAGAACACAACATAGAGCAAACATTGCAGTTAGCATCGACCAATCGGGCTCTGTCTCGGATGAGTTGTTATCCAAAGTATTCAGTTGGTTAGGCGATTTCGCTAAGTTTGCGAGCTTTACAGTTGTTCCATTTGATCATGAAGTTTTTGAAGAAAAGGTTTATGTCTGGAAAAAAGGTGAAAAACGAAAGAAAGAACGAGTTTTATATGGTGGAACAGACTTTAATGCTCCTACTGAATTTGTAAATAAGAGAAACTTTGATGGTCATATTGTCATCACTGATATGATGGCTCCGAAACCTATTCGTTCAAAATGTCAACGGATGTGGTTGACAGATAAATACGGTGATAGACACGGACATCATAAACCCAAGGCGGAAAGGAAGTTGGTCCTTGACTGAAAAAGAAGTATTAGTATATATTAAAGCAGCGATGATTATGTTGAATCAATACGGTGATCTATTAGCATCAGCAGAATTGTTTGAGGTAGCATCCAAAAAGTATGGCAAAAAAGAAGTAGAAGATTTAGTCTTTGAATTAGCAGACGCAACCATGAGTTCGCGAACTGAGATTGTACAATGTAAAGCAGAGTTGGACATAGCAAAACTAAGAGGCTATATCACTTTGAGCACGGAGAATAACTAAAATGAATTTGATTGACAAACTTAACCAAGAGATTGCAGAACTGGACAGAGAGATTAATAACCTTGAAATGAGTGTTCTTGATGATGACAAAGAAACACCAAAGCCTCCAAAACGTAAGCGAGGACGACCAGCAATAGTTGAAAACAAGATCTTCGTTGAAATGTGGAACGCAGCCCTGGAGAATGGTTCTCTTGAAAGTGTTGCAAGTTCATTGGGTATTAGCCCACAAAGTTGTTCCGTCAAGGCGTGTAACATGCGTAAAGCAGGTCACAATCTTCCACAGTTCAAGCGTGGCAGAAGAAAGAAGATGCAGTAAGGAAAATATATGATTGAAATGTCCCGGTAACTTTAAAGGTTGTCGGGATGTTTTCGTTTGAGGTAAAGAAATGGAAGCACGTAAGAGGGGCCGCCCGAAAGGTTCTAAAAATAAACCGAAAGTACAACCAAAAAAACGTGGACGACCAAGAAAAGAAAAGCCCGAAGTTCATCCTTGGAAACGATGCTCAGGAATTTCGCTTGTCCGTCGCAAAGATGGTCCTCGTTCGGACACTCATAGATGGGTTGCAGTTTCAAACAATCAAGTGATAGGTTATTATAAGACGCCAGAAGAAGCAGAAAAAGCATATAATGAAAACGAAAAAAAAGATAAGAAACAAAATAAAAGAAATAAATAAAGAAAGATTGCATCTTTCTGGTGAAGCTGGGGGTGTGTTTATGTATTTATTAGGCTACGTTCGTGCATTGGAGTGGATTCTGAGAGATGATAAAGGTTGATTCAATTGTGAAGGTGACTATTAACGACAGCATGTGGATTGGTCAGGTCGTGGATATTGATGGGGGACTGTTCTTACTTCGATTGCTAGACAATTTGCATTATTGGGCGAGAGAGAAAGAGATCACTTTGATAGAGAAGCGTCCCATTAGTGCATCAAAATAATAAACAAAATAAGCAAGATTTTGATGTTGTTTTGCATTGGGGTAGAGATGCCCTATTTCCTCGACTTTGTTGTAAAAATCGTTAAAAAACTAAATAAATGTGCCCATTCCGTTCGCTTTTTTCGCTCACTGTCCCGTTCCTTTCGGGGTTTTCACACAAAATGGCATTATGTTAACCTTTTTTGTTGACAAGTCGTGCGAGTTTTGAGATAATACTACCATAATGATGAACAAACCGTTTAAAGGAATTAAAGTGCCCCCACCAACCCCGCGCAAGCTCTACTATTCTAAAGGAGGTTCACCGAGTCTTGGCGATTTGGTTTCCAAACAACGCTGTGACCCTGATAATGACGGTATGTTTGTTGATGTGACGGGTGTGGTTGTAGGAATGCACAAGCAATATGGTACTCCTATTATTCATTGGGTAGATGAGGGTCACGCCTATGGGACTCACC
>CEUX01038690.1_pt1 | contig 13395 bp, 5 predicted proteins | sample 531361 | NCBI WGS metagenome assembly CEUX01 (sample SAMEA2622736, study PRJEB7988) | marine metagenome | isolation source: saline water (ENVO:00002010), including
TATCCAACTTCTTCACCAGTCGTAAAGAAATGATTAGTTAATTGAATCGTATTTGCACTTATATTAACAATATTAGTAGAATCAGATCCATCAAAAGCTTTTGTAAATATTGGATCGGTTTTATGTGTCAAACCAAAAGCTCTCTTAACAGATACTTCAGTACCTTGATATATTCCAAATTGACTTTGTACTTCTCCCTGACCAAGATTTATCTCTGCTTCTCCACCAGATTCTCTATTTGCTGGTAATATATTAGTATCTTGTTCTATTCTAAGATTATTAAGGAAAGTTTTAACACTTACATTAATACTTGCAGCAGGAGTAAAGATCAACTCAGTAACAGAATTGGTTCTTTGAGCACCGATTGTTCCTAACCCACTTACATTTGTAGATGTTCCACTAAAAGTATCAACCTGACCATATTCAATCATTGATACTGTAGTTCCATCATCAATTATTAGAACTTCTACTAGTTCATATTTACTATTAGTTGTATCAGAAATTTGAACTATACCATATGCAGCATCATAGTCATCAGTATAACTTGCAATACCAACTGCTGAAGGGGATCCTGATGAAGCAATTGTTGTTGACTTAGTAACCATTTGACCAAATGATAAGTCATAAGTTCCAACACCAACATAATCTTCGGAAGAAATACCAACAGTTAAAGCACTAACTCTTGCAGTTGTTATTCCAGCTACAGGGGTATATGTAACTTTAACATCAGATCCATCAAGAAATGCATGATATGTTCCCAAATTTCCTGCAGATGAATATGGATCATTAACTGAATGAACTGATAATTGGCCATACTCAACAACTTCAACATTAGTTCCATCATGTATAAGATTTAACTCATCATATTCAATTTCATTATCATTAGAACTCTCAACCTGAACCATTATCTTAGCACTTCTAGTATTAGATTTTGTAGTTGTACCAATACCAGCAAGTGTTAAGAATGTTTTTGCAATTCCAGCATTAGCAAATACATTAGTTGTTGCTACACTAACTAAATCACCTACTGATGATGATGTTGATGTGCCAAGTGTTGTACTTCCTATTGCAGCTAAAGAATTAGTAATTCCAAGACCATCAAGATTATACTGCCAAGTAACGACATTATAATTGTTCAATTTAAATTTGTTTGGATAGAATCTAAGAACCCCATCTGCACCATCAATAGCATAATCAAATGTACCTAAATCCAATACGGTATCTACTGCACCATATGAATTAATCATTGCTACGCCCCTACCACTATCAGTAAGAACCGTATTAACGATTATTTGCCTTTCAGTAGTATATAATCTATCAGAAATAAAAGTTATAAACTTTTGAACTCTACTATCAGTTAATCTATTACGTGTAACATCTGCATAAGGAGTTGATCGTGGATTATTATTAAATTGTCCACTAATATCATCAATACTCAATACTCTATTACTAATAGATTCTGTATAATCTGTTATAAGACGAGTATTAAAGATAATCTCATCAGAATATTCCCCAGAAGATCCTCTAAGATGATTTTCAGAAGCTAAATCAAAATTAGCAACACAATTTAAATCAAATGTACTAATTAAATCAATTTTATTAGTAATAGTTGTATCAGGTCTTGGCTTAAGCGTAAGAACTTTTGAAGGATCTAAAGCAGATTCTATTTGAAGATCGCTAAATTTCTTAAATCCTGCAGTATGGTTTAAAGTATTAACAACATCTTTCCATTCTTTAATAGGAACTTTAGATCCAACCGCATAAGAAAAACTTTGATAATAATCATTATCATGTATTCTTTGAGATTCATTATTTAAAAATCCACTATTAGTTCTCCAACCATGTTCAACAGTAGAGAAATAATCCAATTCATATTTTGATTTTTTAGTTACATTACCAGCAACAATTCCAGCATCTCCTGTTCCTGGAGATCTTACAATAGTACCAACTTCAAATTCACCAGAACTTTCTACTATTAATTTTTTAGTAAAATTATTCCAATTATATACTTTTCCTACTGATATCCCATTATTAATAGATTCTGCTTGTCTAAAGTCATTAGGTTTTAAAACAGAACTAAACTGAGGGAACCATTTTTCTGGTGTCAATGTAGCACTAGATTCTGCAGAATCAAAATTACCTGCTGTTTTTCCAGTCTCAATAAATCCAGCCATACTATAAGTTACAATTCCTGATAAACCACCAAGATTTGAAGTTACATCTTCTATAGTAAATAAAGCATAATTATGATCTGATGAATTATATCCCAATCCCGTTGAACCTACACCTACACTAACATTTTCTACAATAACTCTATCATTGACTGCAAAGGGAAAATCAGTACTAAAAGCATTCTTTAATGTTACAGTTACTTTTTGAGTTGAAATATTATAAGAGAAATCTGAAGCTCTAATACCGTTTGGATTTCCTACTGGTAGAATAGTTGGTTCTGTATTACTTAAATCATTGGTATTCTCTAATATATCAACAGTTGATTGATCAAGAACATATCTTAATTTGACATCATCAATCAATTTGCCAGTGCTACCATCAAGTACAACTAAAGATGGAGCTGTATTGTATCCAAAACCATAAGAAGTGATACCTATGGATTTAAATCCAGTCAATGGTTTAATAGTTAAAATTTGAGGGAATAAAACTTCAGGTTCTAACGTTAAATCAGAAGGATAATCATACCCAATATTATCAATTTTCGTTTTTTTGACTTTTCCTATACTTTCCGTAAATGTTTCTAATATAGCTCCAGATCCAGACCTAGACTTAACAGTTGTAATTCCTGGCAATACTGAATAACCTTTTCCTGTCTTATATAATTCAACATCGCTAATAGGACCATATGCAAATGGAGATATTGTTGAATACTTTAATTTAGCTAAACCCTCAGTATATGAAGATCTTTCAGGAACTTCTCCTAAACTATATGTAAATGTATTAAATGATGGTGTTAAAATTTTAAAGTCACCTGTATAATGACTGTCCCTAACTATTATTTCATTACCATTATGAACATCATTATCAGTTGCAATCTCCGAATTTTCTATTAAATTACCTTCTTCATTTAATGGTGTAAGAGTATAATATAAAACTTTTGGAGTAAATTCATCTACTCTTAAGCTAACTTTAGCATCCGAAGAAACTCCTATTTCTCCAGTTGAAGAAACATCAAATATATCACTTAAACCACCACTATTAACATATCTGTCTGTTAAATTTCTATCAGTATAAATCTCAAATTTAAAAGCAGGAAAACTTAATGCATTTTTAGGATATGATAAAGAAGAATCAGTTAAATCAAAATTTACAGTCGAATTTTGATATACCTCTATTGGAGGATTAATAGGACTAATTGTTCCAGATTTTGCAGAGCTTATACCAACAAATTCAGGAAATTCTTTTGTAACATTATATCTACTATTACCCAATTTAACCGTATCTCTATCAATTACATAAACATAATACTCTTGCTGATCCAATAACCCCACTGAAGGATCTGTGGATGTATGTATTATTTTTTGACCTGTTTTTAAGTTATGATTCTGTACAGTAATAGTATCAATAATATCTGCAGAAGTAGAACTAGTTACAATTCCACTTGCTGTGAAATTAATAGGATCTGCTATTAATTTTCTATTAGACTTATTGAATTTTATCGTAGTTGTAGTAGTAAATCCAGGATTAACATTAACAGAAACAGTATCATGATTACTTAATCCATGAGTTCCTGCAGTAGAAACAGTAACTACATTCCTATCAAGATTTGCCTTAACAACATTTTGAGGTTCATATGTCAAACTATGATATACACCAGTACCTATTCCTAAGAAATAAATTAATCCCTGATGTGATGTGGAAGCTGCAATTCCAGCATAAACTCCCGTTGATCCTAATCCAACTTGAACTGTTGATAAACCAATCATATCAGCAGAAATATTAGTCACATATAAGGAAGATTGTGCTGAAAGTAAATTGGTATTGGGGTTTGTTGAACCATTTCCAACTATTTCATGTGTAGCAATTCCAATGGAACTACCTCCATTTACACTATATGTTACCTTATCACCTGTTTTTAACTTATGATCTGGCAAATAAATTGATCTAGAAGGAATAAAAACTTCAGATGCTCCTGTTCCTGGATTAACTATGGATGCTGTGGTTCCTACACCAACTCCATCAATAGTACCCAATCCAACAGATTCAATAGGATTAAAATAGAATTCTTGAGATAATCTAGTAAAGCCTTGCATGTCTTTACCAGATGAATCTTCTATTTGGAATATTCTAGGCAATACCTTTGCAATTGCTAAAGTATGTGATACACCAGTAGTTCCATTTTCCTGTCTAAGAACCCTAAATCTTGATGATTTTTGATCTATATTTAATATTTTAAATCTTTCTGAATCAATTTGTACAATATCATTTGTCTGTATATTTGGAAAAATGAAATTACCAGAAGTAACTGAAATATACGTAACTATACCAGTAGCACCAATATTATCAATTGTTTCTGTTAAAGTGAACTCATTAGTAGTAACACCAACTCTATAAGCACCAATATCAAAAGAATCAACTGTATTAATTCCTGAAAGAGCTACAAGATCATAATTATTAAATCCATGAGGTCCAGTATGAATACCAAGGAATTTACCTACACCTGCTACGGGATAAAATTTTACATTAGAAAATTCTGAAGTAGAAACACTAATAGTTCCTATTCCAGATCCATTAACATGAGATACTTTAGCTGATGCTGGAAAATTATTATCAGATATATCTTCAAAAATAATTTGATCACCTACTTGATAATTTGTTCCACCTGTAACAATTCCGATTGCATCAACAGACCCACTTTCAACAAATTTAATACTAGAATCTTGTTCTAGATCCTTATATGATTCTGTTATATATGAATAACTACTATATTTTTTATCTAAAGAATATGGATATGTATTTCTAGACCAATTTGTCTTGTTTAAATCTATACTCTGCTGATTAGACGCTATTTTATAATTAAAACCAATAGGTTTTGATTTAAAACTATTTCCAATTAAATATGGGAATTTTGGTCTTTTAAAATTCTTAAATGCACCATCAGATGATGTAATTTGATTAAATGTTGCAAAATATGCATATACCCCATCTGGATACTCAGGAGTTACACAAAATCTTCCATTTCTCTCATCTAAAACAGTATCATCCGTAGAATTTGTCCATTTAAAATCTTCAATGAAAAATTCTGGAGGAAAAGCATCTGCTGATGGCCTATTATTTTTTAATTCTATAGAATATCCCGATTTAAGTTGAGTAATACTTCCACCAGAAAGAGTATTATATCCAAAAGGACCGTAAATTGGATGGCCATCATACGACCATCCAATTATTGGAGAATGTTGATCAATATTTGATTCAATACCATTTACTAGAGTTAAATCTCTTTTTCCATAAATTGTTTTACCTTTTTGATCTGAAGCATATACTACTTGTCTTAAACTTCTAGGTGCATATAGGTATGAACATTGTAATCCCTTATCAGGATCAAGTGGTTTACTTATTATAACATCATCTTCTGTTATAATTTTTTCATTCTTTTTGAATTCATTTACTACCCATCTCTTAATATTTGGTTGAAACAGAGCTCCTTTACCAGAAGATATAACATTAATGAAAGTAGTAGATCTTCCATATCCAACTCCACTCTTATTAATTTTTACACTAACAATGTTTCCTAAACTATTGACTTCAGGTACTAACTGAGCACCTGTTCCAAATCCAGTAACAGATAGTTTTGGATTAGAATTATAATCCGTTCCAGCTATTCCTATAGAAACTTCAACTAATTTACCATCCGAAATAACTGGAATTAATTCGGAATTTCTTCCAGAATTTAAAGTAATCAGTGGATTTCTTTCAAAATTAAGTATATCACTTACACCATAACCAACACCATTGTTAGTTAAATGTACTGATGTTATTTCTCCATGAACAATTGGTTGTATAATTGCACTACTTGTTTCAGAAGATAATCCAGAAGTACCTATAAGTTGTACCTGAATTGGTGGATAATTGAATGAATGTGTTCCAACTCCTATACTAGTAATATCAACATATTGCTTCGTCTTAAACGCAAAATCAGATAAAGTAACATCTTTATTCCTATTACCTTTAAATGATGTTGTTCCAAGACCTACAGGTGATAATTTAAAGGTATTTTTATCTACAGAAGTTACATAATATGAGCCTCCTTTTAAATTTCCAGGATGAGTGCTTACTCCAGCAGGATCTTGCGTATATTTTATAATTTCTCCACTTCTATATCCATGATTTTCAATTGTTATCGTATTTAATGCCGTATTAATACCAATAGGAGAACATGTTCTTTGTTTATTTTCATAACCAGATCCTGGATTCTCTATTTGAACAGTATTTAAGATAGATTTTCCATTTAGTGATTTTAAAGCATGATTTCCTAACCCAAAATCAGTAAATGTGACTGTATTAAGTCCAACAACAGCATCATTTAACGTTTTATGAAGTTTAATAGTGTGATCTGTGACAATAGTAACAGTATATGCTGCCCCTGTAGTAAGACCAACTAAAGCACTTCTTCCAAAAGTATCATATATTACTCTTTCACCCTCTCTAAATCGATGAAAAGTGCTAAAACCTATAGTTGATGTGTTAATTCCTATACCAATGGAACCAACTCCAGCAGAATTAAACGTCATTTCATGAGGAATTGTCTTTAATTTTGCTGTAGCTTTCGCTCCAAAACCATTTCCACCAGTAATTTTAACAATAGGAACAGAAGTATAATCAAATCCAGTGTCTAAAACCCTAATTTCTTTAAAATTACCTTTAACAGCACAATATCCTGTAGCTCCTGACCCTACTGTATCAGTAACTGCTAATAATGGAGGATTAATAACATCATATTCTTCTCCACCAGCAACTACATCAATAGATTTTAAAGATCCATAATAACAAATATCATCAGATTTATAATTTAAAATCTCAACTCCATTAATAAGAATACCATTATGTCCAGGATCAGTTTCATATACATGCCCATCAGTGGATGTTGGTTCTAATTTTCTAAAAATGCTTTGGGGTTTAATTATCTTAGTATTAAACTCATATTTTTCTATAACATTTGGACCTATAGTTACATTATTTGTATTAAGTAAAACCTTGACGAATACTTCATTATATAAATTTGATCTACTTTTAGCTAATTTTACAGTATTAGCATCTATTCTTTTTACAAAATAAAGTCCTTCATCAAAAAGAGAGCTAACAATACTTTCTTGTCGATATAAAACTCCCTGACTTATATAATCTGTTACTTTCTTTTCAGGTGTATAGTAAATTGCATCACCCGTAAAGAAATTATGATCAACTCCACTAGTTAGTGTAATATTTTCTTGCTCATCTTCAAATACTCCCTGAAAAACTACTTTTTGAGTTCTAGGATTTAATTTTAAATCTGTTCCATATAATGATAATGCAGGAAGTGAATTAGTAGCGATTAGTGTATCTTTTCCATCCACATAAACATTTTGAACATTAGCAATAGATTCATTGATGCCAATATGAATATCAGAATCTACTTTAGTAATTTCTCTTCTTAATTTAACTAATTTTGATATATTTGTTATACCAGTTCCCCTAAAAAGAACAGATTTTGAATTGAAAACGTCTGTAATTTCAAAAATACTTTCCAATTCTTCTCCAAGATCATCAATAAGCCTAATTTTATCTCCAACTTTAAAAATTGTATCATCTTTTGTAGTTATTTGATAAGTATTGTTAATAACATCTTTCTCTTCTAATAAGTCAATATCATAAGTTACTCCAGTATTGAAAAACCAATTATTTTCCTTTGCAATACTACCAATCTTTCCTAATGTTTTTATTTTAACCTTACCACCCTTTACTTGCTGATAAACATCATCAGGTATATTAAGATCATTTAATACCGATCTAATTCTTACTCTTATACCATCAGTAGTTCCTGCACCTATTGCATAAGCATAAGTATCTCTTTGTGCAATTGTTCCATTGTCTATGGCATTTGCTGTACCATAACTTGGCCTAGGGTCAAATGAAGGTCTATCAAAAGAAAGTCCTAAAAATTGATTGACAGATTTATGAGTATAGTTTAACTCTCCAACTACTCCATTAGTGTATACTATAGAAATAGTTCCATTATTAGGGAAACCTAATGTTGAATCTACATCAAGAAAGGTTTGACCAAAACCAACATTTCCTATTATCTTTGTTTTTGCATGAGTTTCAAATTGTCCATATAACAATTCTGTAGATGCATCATTTTGGTTAAATCCACCATCAATACTAACTCTATAATATGATTCTGTTGTACCTGTTGATATTTTCTCTACACTAGAAACAGGAGCATATGCTCTTGCAATGTCTGTTCCATGAGGATCTTGATGTAGAGTTTTATTTAATAAATCCTCTGGATCTCCATATATTGGCTCTACAATTAAATCTCTAGTTTTTTGATAATCTGCATTTGAAGGTGCTATGACATAATCAATAGGTCTAACTATTGAAACATCCTCATTATAAAGTGATTTAAAAAGAATTTTAAAAGATTCGTCAGTTCCTCTAGTAGAATAAAGAGATTTAGAATTTCTTATAAAATTAGATTGATTTAAGTCAGAAAATAAACTTTTATCTTGTAATGCAGGAAGAAATTGAGTTTTAACTTTCTTTAAAAACTCTTTTAGAAATAAAACATTAAGATTTTCAACTACAGCACCTGGTCTATGTCCAACAATTTCAGAAGTAGAAAATACTAAGTCTTCTGGATCAGAATTATTCTCAAATGATGTTATACCACTAAAACCACGAGTAACATTTTCAAAAACATGTTTTGATTTACTCTCATAATGAATTATTTCATCTTCAATTCTTATTAATCCATTACTTTCAGGAAATCCTTCAGTATCTACTACAACAATAAAGGTATCATTCATCCTCATCTTTCGATAGAGGGTTGTAGAATTTACAACATCTCCACATTCATCTAATTTTATATACTTATCAATATTTTCAAGTAAATCTGCTGGAGCTCCTTGATATTCCTGTCCCAAATAATATTGCGTTAAAAATTCACCAATTAATGGAAAATCCTCCTTAACATAAGAAGGCAATTGGTTTTTGACCAATTTATTAAGTTGAACTCTTTTGTCTGACATTCTAATTTCTTACGATGCTTCCAGTGTTATAACTTGTGTTAACATTATAAGTTGAACCAGAAGGATTGGCTCCAGAACTAATTTCATCAACAATCATTTCTATATCACTCCTATCAAGTTGTAAATACAAATCTCTAATACCAATTACATCATTTGAGTCTGGTATACCAGATATTTCTAAGATTTGTACGTTATCTTTTGTCTTACCCGACACTATATTTAGTGGGTTTAATACAATACGACCTGTCTGATAGTTAATACTACCTATATTAGTTCTTTTAACTATAGGATTAGTTGAACGAGGAGTTTCTAAAGAAAATAGTCCAATTTTACCTGTTTTTTCATCAATTGGAGTATCAAACAAATAGACATCTCCTGATATATTAGAGACTCTAAATGATGATGATTTTATATTATATCCACTTAACGATGAAATATGGAATTTATTACCAAAATCTACCGCATATTCGGCAAAAGAACCAATAGCCAACCTCAAATCCCTTCTCATTTGTAGGGTTGTTATATTTGAAGTTATTGATTGATCGCTTTGATCAATAATATTTAAAAATTTACTATACTTGAATCTTGCACCATACTTATTTAATTCTGAAGATTCGCCATATTTAACAATATTATCATGAACACGAGTAGCTGAATATGAACTAGTTGGTGATAAACTAGGATTATAATATACTTTACTCGCAGTTTCTAAAAATAGATATTTAAGATCTAATATTTCAGGAACAATACCTGCAACTGAATATTTTTTAAGATTTCTTTTAATATTCTCCTTAATAGAATTAGGTACAAAATCACCATTTCTAGGTTTTATACTAATAAAAACCTTACCAAATTGAGGAGGGACTAAATCTTCTCCCCCAAAAACTGAAATAGATTCTGTTTCAGTAAATATTCTATTTGGTATTAAAATTTCATAATCATTTGCAGTTAAAGCCCTATTTTGAGTGGCATATATCTGAGGTGCATACTTTTTAATGGATTCTACACTTTCGATCTGCTCACCGCCACTGGAGGGGGTATTAGAAGTAACTAGAGAGATACCACTAGTAACATTATACTCTACTGCATTTGTATTATAAACTAATCTTCCACTAAAATTAAAATTAGATACTCCATTACCAGAATCGCCAGATGAAATAATATAAGAAACTTCTATAGAATCGCCATCATTTAAAGCTTTTCCAAATACACCATCACCAAAGAATATTTCATATTGTTCATCTTCAATTTCTTGAACAAAGTAAATTGTAGAATCTTTATTAATTGTAGTTCCATTATCTGGATCAAATAGATCATCCTGCCTATTATATGTTACACTTACCGATGAAATTGCACTTGGTTTTACAGTTACTGTTAATGTATCAAGATCAATACCATTATTTGGTAGAATAAACCGTTGAGAGGGGTTATTAGCAGTAACATTAAATGATTGAGTAACAATAGTGCCTTCAAACACTGTTAAATTGGTAAAACTTGCTACACCATCAATAACAGATACTGTTTTATCTTCAGTAATTCCAAATGTATATGATTGAGATCCAAATTGATTTCCTGTAGTTACAACCGTTCCTTTTTTTAAAACTAAAGTAGAAGGAGTAGGACTTATATTATCAGTATTTACAAAAAAGTTAATATCTGTTCTAGATGCTTTCTTTGACCTTGGTAAGTATCCTATATTCCTAGCCAGTGCCACCACATTCTCTCTTAAAGTGGCAGAATCTATGAATACCTCATTAGATACCATATTGGCATTATAAGAGGTTATATAGGTGTTATACGCTAAAACATTAATAATCGTTGACAAGTTAGACCCTTCAAAGTCATAATCCGTAAAATCGGAATTGGCTTTTATATAATCAGTAAGTGTGATTTTAATCTGATCAAAATCTAGATCAGTAAAGTTTTGAAGAGGCATCTATCTTGTCGGCAGTAAAACAAACTCTAATTGTTGGGGTGGAACATCAATACCAACAATTGTGTATAATATTTTGGCAATAAATTCATTATTGTCATAATCTGGTTCAACTTCAACATCTATTAAAGAAACTCTAGGTTCAAAGTTTTCAATAGAGTTTTCTATTTCATCTTTAATAGTTATAGCAGCCGTTTCATCAACATTTTCAAATAAAACACTACTTATATTAGATCCAAATTCAGGTTCAAAAGGAACTTCACCAGGTTGAGTGAATACTATATTTCTTATAGAACGAGCAATAGCAGCTTCATTTTTTATGGCAATAAGATCATCGTTTAAGGGATTAACCTGAAACGTCATACTAATATCCTTAAAACCTTGACTAACTCGCTCTAATGGCATTGATTAATATACGTAAGCTATATTTTATTTATGTCATTAATTTAATATTCCGCTAACATTGCAGAAATTTTAGTATCAATAGGAATTATTTTAGGTTGTTCTACTTCATACAACTCAGTTTCTCTTTTCTTATCCCTTTTCTTAGGAGTTTGATCATCATTTGAAATTTCCCTAAGCATTCTCTTAGCCATAGTACAAAATAGAAATTATTCTTTATTTATACGACACCATGCTCATGAGTATAATGTATAAACTCAGTTATACAATATCTTCCTAATCCTTTATTTTTATATTTTTCTTCCATTTTAACTGGCAACACTTGATGACTAATACATCCAGGAAAAATAATTGTTTTATTATTTTCAACTTTTACACCTATATCATAATCAGGAAAAATTATATCGCCACCTTCAAATCTTTTAGGTTCTTTATATAACCAATGGAGAATAGTAATTAAAGATGAATCTTTATGAGCATCATAATAATCCTCATTTTCATAATATGATAATAGAGTTGTATTCCACTTTAAAAAATTCCCCAATAACATATTATTAAAGAGCCAATCATCATGCTTATCTTTTTGCGAATGTAAAGCATGATACCAAGCACATTTTCCATTTGCATTAAGTATACTTGATATATCTCTATGTTGTGAAGCATATATGTTATCTAAAAATAATCCACTATTATTTTTTAAATTTTCACCTTCATCATTAGCAGCAGAACCAGTTTCATCTGGAGGTTGATGCTTTCCTTCTAAAAACTCTAATTCTTTCCATATCAATGATAAATCCTCTAAACTATAGTAATCATCTACTATAGCTAGAGGAAATTTATCAGTTAATATTTCTACTGTTCTTATTTCGTTATCTTCTTTTCTAAATGTGTCAATCATTATCGAGGAACGAGCGAGTTACGGGGTTGGGTCTTCTATAACACGAATTCTATAAGGTTTCGAGTCACGCTTAGATAACTCTGTAAGAACTGCTGCTTGCAAGTCCCATAGATCATCAGTCTCTTTATTTTGTAGATGATGATCTATCCATTCTCTAATAGCTTTGTCAGTCATTAGAGAATACGAGTTTTTTCGTGACCCACTCTTATCCGAGGATCGGCCCAGATTTCATAATCTGCATCTTGTGCATCTAAACAGAACGATACGTCTTCACCACACATATCTTGAACTTCTCCTGATTCAAAGACTTGCATCTTAGGAGCAAACCAAGGATATTCGAGTTTCTCAAACACACCCTTCTTAATTAATACCCAACCAAACCCTGTGTAGTCGCAAGTAAAAGGCTTCTTACGCTTACTCATTGACTCAACGGTTTCATGATTCATGACTCCACCGTTCTTGCGGAAGTCATCTTCTTCTAACCAGTGAGCAATGGAGGTAGTACTGCCGTCTTCTGTTGCATACCATCCAGCAGCAATCTCACATTCTGGTTTCTCTGAATCTTCTGCAGGTAATGCAAGATCGCATAACTGCCAAAATTTACTGCTATCAAAGACAATATCCGAGTCAATCCATAACTGATAATCATATTCTAACTTACCGTCCCAAGGTATTTGCTTAGGGCCTCTGAGAACATTTGCACCCAATACTTTACAACGTGCAAAGTTTACCATAGAAGAATAATCTTGACTGATCTGAATATTCATTCCATTTTGTACCATATCAAATGATAACTGTACAAAATTCTTCAGAAAGGTAAAAGAACAACCTCTACCTGGTAAACAGAAAACTATTGACTTCCCTTTCATTCTTGCTTTAATTGCATCAATATCCCAATCAGGTGCTTTGGTCTTTGGTGCAAC
>CEUX01055078.1_pt1 | contig 13382 bp, 19 predicted proteins | sample 531361 | NCBI WGS metagenome assembly CEUX01 (sample SAMEA2622736, study PRJEB7988) | marine metagenome | isolation source: saline water (ENVO:00002010), including
GATATGATATAACAATTACTAGATATGAAATTTTTAATTTTAGATAATTCAGATAAAAAAATGCTTTTTGATTTTTTAAAAACTTTAGAAAATAATTATTTTGTAGAAGTGAAAAAAAAGAGAAATACTAGGAGCAATAATCAGAATAGTTATTATTGGAAATGTATAGTACAAGAGCTAGCTAATTCGCTGGGATATTTTCCGAATGAAATGCATAATATACTCCGCTCTAAATTTTTATCAGAGTGGGAAATGATAGAAATAAATAATAAAAAAGTAGGCTTAAATAAAATAGGATCTACTACTGATTTAGACACAAAAGCCTTTGAAGTATATGCCGAACAGATAAGAATTTGGGCTTTAACTGAACTGGGAATAAGATTATTAATTCCGAATGAATATGAATAAAAAAAGCCTCTAAAGATAAGAGGCTTTAAAAATAATTATGGAATTGATTTTTTAATTTTACGACAAGGCGAAAATAAAAAAAAATATTAAATGGCGAAAAAAATAAACAGTTTTTATTTTAAAAAAAAGAAACATAAAAAAAGAAAAGGAGTACACTCTAAAAATAAAAGTAGAACTAAAGGCGGATCTCAATATGTAAAGCCTTATAGAGGGCAAGGAAGATAATGGCTAGAGGAAGAAAAAAAATACCTACTAAAATAAAAAAACTACAAGGAACTTTAAAAGCAGAGCGAGCTTTAGAAAATGAAATGACTGCCTCGTTAGTATCTAAAATTCCTGTAGCTCCTGAATGGCTTTCTGCAATAGGGAAAGCTGAATGGATGAAAGTTTGTTTAGAATTATTTAATAAGCAGATGCTCCATCAAATAGACTTACGATTATTAGAGGCTTATTGTAATGCTATTTCGCTTCATATAGAAACAGAAATATTTTTAAGAGAGAATGGAAGAATACAAGAATTTAAGAATCCTGATGGAACTGTAAAACATACTCAAGCCGTACCTCATCAAAAGATAGCTAATGATGCTTTAGATAGAGCTTTAAAGATAGCGACTCAATTTGGATTCACTCCTTCAGCTAGAAGCTCAATTAATCAACCTACATTAATACAAAATAATACAGAATATAATTTCTTTGAGTAAAAAAAATAAATATTATTATGATGAGGAATCTGCTAATAGAGCAGTAGCTTTTATAGAAACTCATATCCGCCATTGTAAAGGAGAGCTAGCAGGCAAGAAATTTATCCTAGAAGGATGGCAGCGCGATAATTTAATCAAGCCTATCTTTGGATGGAAGCACAAAGAAACAGGATTAAGAAAGTATAGGAGCGTGTATTGCGAGATTCCTAGAAAAAATGGTAAGAGTACACTAGGAGCGGCAGTAGCAATCTATATGCTTTTTGCAGATTCAGAACTTGGATCAGAGATTTTTTCTTGCGCTGGCGACAGGAATCAGGCTTCAATTATTTTTGATTTGGCTAAAAGAATGATTTTGCTAGATCCTCTTTTAAGCTCAAAAGCTAAAGTATTTAGAAACTCTATTACATTTCCTACTAAAGGAAATACCTATAGAGTTTTATCTTCGGATGCGAGTTTGCAACACGGCCACAATCCTAATGCTATTTTATTTGATGAGCTACATACTCAAAAAAGCAGAGAGCTTTATGATACGATGGTAACAGGAACTGGCGCAAGAACTCAACCTCTACTCTTTACAATGACTACTGCAGGAGCTTCTAAAACTGATGGAAATATTTGCTGGGAAGTACATTCCTATTCGGAAAAGGTAAAACAAGGAATTATAAATGATGATACTCATTTGTCAGTTATCTATGCAGCTGATGCAGAAGATGATATACAAGATCCAGCTACTTGGAGAAAAGCGAATCCTAATTTAGGAGTTTCTGTAAGCGAAGATTATCTTACTACTGAAGCTAAAAGAGCTGCAGAGCTACCGAGTTATGAGAATACTTTTAAAAGATTACATCTAAATATTTGGACTTCTACAATAACGAAATGGATTTCTGATAGTGTATGGATGGAAAATTATGAGGAAATAGATTTAGAATCTCTAAAAGGCCAGCGATGCTGGGGAGGATTAGACCTAGCTTCAACTATGGATTTATCTAGTTTAGTTTTATATTTTCCTATGGAGGAGCAAAAAGATGTAGTATTAGTTTTCTTTTGGTGTCCTGAAGAATCTGCAGAATTAAGAGGAAGGAAATATAAACTACCTTATGATGAATGGATAGCAGATGGATATATAAAAGCAACTCCAGGCGATGTTCAGGATTATGAATACATCAGACAAGATATAAACAATATCGTAAATGATTATGATTTACAAAGCATAGCTTTTGATAGATGGAACTCCAGCCAGCTTATAATTCAATTAAGCCAGGATGATGGTATTCCTATGAGTCAATTCGGACAGGGATATCGGAGTATGAGTGCGCCTTCAAAAGAGCTAGAAAAGCTTGTACTAAAAAAAGAAATTAATCATTTAAGGAATCCAGTATTACGCTGGCAATGCGAAAATGTAAGTTTACAGACTGATCCAGCTGGAAATATAAAAATAAATAAACAACGATCTTCTGAAAAAGTAGACGGAATGGTAGCTTTAGTTATGGCTTTAGGAGAAATGATGACTGATGAAACTGAAGGCGATTCAATATACGATGAGCGAGGAATACTAACCTTTTGATAATCAATAATATATGACAATAGAAATAGAAATACTAGCCCTGTTAAGCCCTGCAGGTTTTGAAAAGCGTTTTCATAAATATTGCAAGAACGCTAAAAATTATTATGAAGCTTATGAATTAACTGAAAAAGAATATGAAAAACATTTCGGAAAAAGAAGATATGCTTCTTATGATAGTTTTAGAGTTACTAAAAATAGAAAAAATAGAAACAATGCTACCTCTTTAAAATACTAGAATATCGTATTATTGATGTGCAATAATTATGCGATATTTTTATGGGATTATTAGATACATTACGAGGAATATTTAGAGGAAAACAAAACAAGAGAGGATTTTACGAGGCAATGAGTCAAGGCTTTAGAGGTACTACTGCAGGAATTACAGTTACGGATGAATCAGCTTTAAACTTTACTGCAGTATGGGCGGCTATTAGAATTTTATCAGAATCTATAGCTCAACTTCCTCTATCCATTTATGAAACAGACAAATTAGGCAATAAGAATGAAGCCTATAATCATAAGATATACAATCTCTTACATCGCAAGCCTAATTATAATATGACTACTTATACATTTATTCAAAAATGTATGATAGACTTATTAACTAGAGGAAATTCTTTTGTATATATAAATAGAAATGGAGGAGCAATCCCAGTAGAATTATTGCCTTTAGATGTAAAAAAAGTAAGGCTAGTAGAAAATGAAGGAGAGATTTATTACGAATTAGATCAAGGCGGCCTAGTAAATTCCTATGACATTCTGCATTTTAAAGTAATGAGTAAAGATGGATTAATAGGGATGTCGCCAGTAGATGTAGGAGCTTCAGCTATAGGCTATGGATTAGCTTTAGAGCAGTACGGAAATTCTTTTTTTAGCAATGGAGCAAAAGTATCAGGAGTATTATCTACAGATAGACATTTGTCAGATGAGGCTATTACAAGATTAAGAACTTCCTTTGCAGAAAATTATTCTAATATTCGCGATGCTAATAAAACAATGGTATTAGAGGAAGGGCTTAAATTTAATCAGATTAGTTTATCAAATGAAGCGAGCCAATTTTTAAAGAGTAGAGAGTTTAGTATAACAGAAATAGCTAGACTATTTAATTTGCCTCCTCACTTATTAAGGGATTTAACAAAGTCTAGCTTTAATAATATATCGGAGCAGAGCAGAGAGTTTGTGCAGTATTCTCTGATGCCTTATATAGTTATGATGGAATCAGAAATGAATTGTAAATTATTTAGATCTACAGAACTAAATAAAGTAAGTACGAAATTTACTGTAAATGCTTTATTGCGAGGAACTCCAAAAGATAGAGCGGAGTATTATAGAACTATGCTAAATATCGGAGCTTTAAGCATAGATGAGATTAGACAATATGAGGAGCTTCCGACAATCAATGGAGGAGAGAATCACTTTATGCAGTTGAATATGGCTACTCTTAATGATATCATAAAAGGTGGAACTTTAGGAAATAACAATACTGATGCCGATTCCGAAGCCTAATAATAACGAATCTGAAAAAGAATTTTTAGATAGATGTATGGTAGATCCTACTATGGTAGCAGAATATGATGATAAACAAAGATACGCGATATGCGAATCGCAATTAGAAAACAAAGATAAAATTATGGATGTAAAAAAAAGAAATATAATATCGTTTACAGAAGATGAAGAAACAATTACAATCGTTTTTGACAAAAATACTGATGCATCTATTGAAGCCGACTCTGAAGAAGGTATGGAAGAAGATCAAGCCGAATCGGTGGAAAGTGAGCAGGAGGAAGAAGCTTTAAGAGGGCCTGATGATTTGGAGGAAACTCCTAAAGAGGATATCCTTGAGGAAATAGATGAGGAAGAAGAAGAAGAAATAGAAGAAGATCCAGCTTTAGAATATGCTAATAGAAGCACTAATAAAGTAGATGTATGGGATAAAAAACATACTCAAGAAAAAAGATTCTTTGAGATAGAAAGTAGAATAACACAAAAAGAGGGAAAAGATGTAGTAGTAGGACACGCTGCAGTCTTTAATTCATTATCAGAAGATTTAGGAGGATTTAGAGAAAAAATAATGCCTGGAGCTTTTGATGATGTATTAGATAATGATGTAAGAGCTTACTTTAATCACGATCCTAATTTTTTATTAGGTAGAGTATCTGCAGGAACTTTAAGGCTAGGAGTAGATGAAAAAGGATTACGATATGAGTTAGATATTCCTAATACTTCTGCAGGGAGAGATTTAAAAGAGAATATGAAATTAGGAAATATTACACAAAGTAGCTTTGCTTTTACTCTAGGAAAAGATGGCGACTCTTGGGAGAGATCAGAAGATGGAGCAGATATTAGAGTAATCCATAAAGTTGATCGGCTTTACGATGTTTCTCCTGTGAGTTTGCCTGCATATCCTTCAGCTGATAATTTAGCTTTAGCTCATAGAAGTAATTTTGTAGATAAAGAAAATATAAGAAGAAAACAAGAGCAAGAATTTGAATTGAATACATTATTAAACTTAAAAATTAATTTACTAAAACGAAAAAAATGAAAAAGTCATTAGAATTAAAAGAATCTCGTTCAGGTTTAGTAGATACTTTGGAGGCTATAAAAAATACTGCTGAAGGAGAATCTCGTAATCTTAATGAGGCTGAAACTATTGAAGTAGATAATACTCTAGCTTCAATAGATGAGTTAGATGTTCAAATTAAAAGAACAGAAAAAATGGAAGCAGAATTAAGAACTGCTGCTGCAGTATCAGGATCTACTATTGCTACTCCGAATACTGATAAGGATTTAGGTAAGTTTACTTTTCAGGGAGCGATAAGAGCTGCTTATACAGGAAAAGTTGATGGAATCTACAAAGAAATGCACGAAGAAGCAGTAAATGAATCTCGTTATACTGGAAATGCAGTTAAGGGATTTGGTATTCCTTCATCTATATTAACAAGAGCTTGGAGTACGGCTTCTACAAATAGTGAAACTACTATGAGCTTTACAGAGCAATTAGAGAAAAATTTAGTATTATCTCAAGCTGGAGCAAATACATACTTTGGGATTAACGATATGAAGTTTCCAGTATTTTCAGGGATTTCTTCTACTTGGGTTTCTGAAGATGGTACTTCGGGTGCGGTATCTTCAGCTGGAGATTTATCTGCGGTAACTTTAACTCCGAAGAAACTTATCTCTGTAGTAAATATGACTTCTGAATCAATGATGCAGAATCCATCTTTAGAAGGTGCTTTAACTAGACAAATGGCTACTCAAGTAGCTGCTTCTTTAGAGTATGCTTTATTAGATACTGGGGATGTTTCAAATGCTCCAGAGTCTATCTTTGCTGATGCTGCTGCAGGGCCTACTGGTGTAACTGCTGCTGATTTTGTACAATTAGAAACTGATGTACTTGGAGCTGGTGTAAATAGAGAAGGAGCTAGAATGGCTTACTTATTAGATATGGATGCTTATAAGACTGCTAAAACTTTAGCTCAAGTATCTTCAGTATCTCCTATATGGGATAATGCTGATAGAAGATTAAATGGTTACTATGCTTTTCAATCAGGAAATGTAGCTGCTTCAGGTACTGCTTCTAAAGGTCACGCTTTATTCGGAGATTTCTCTAAAGTACATATAGCGCAATTCGGTGGATTAGATATTTTATTTGATCCTTATACTAACGCTGCTAGCGGACTTCCTAGAATGGTCGTTACTTCTTTAGTTGATGGGGATGCAGTACAAAATACTACTGCTTTTTATAAACTAATTGAAGCATAATTAGTAATAAAATTAGGTTGGAAATTGGAGCTTTTTGCTCCTTTTTCCCTCCTTTTTTTAAAAAACTCTAAATGCGATTTAAGGCTATTTAGAGCCACTTTAAGAGATTTAGCTAGTGTTAATAAGTATTAGTATTAAACATTGTAGATAATAGAATACAAGAGATTCACTAGATAAGAAAAAATATAAGAAAAAAACTATAATTTATATTATGTTAAATTATAAAAAAAGCAAAAAAGGATGAAATTTTTAGAAGTAACTTCCCATCACGATACACAAATAGTATCTACTGCAGACTTAAAAACTCATTTAAGAATTACATTCTCCGATGATGATACTTACATAGCTGGTTTAGAAAAAGCGGCAGTACATCGCATAGAAGAATTTACTAATACTTATTTATTAGAAACAACTTTAAGACAGTATGGGAATAGGTTTTCTGATTTGAATATTTTATATAAAAGCCCTATGAAGGCTGATTCAACTACTATAGATTATAGATCTTCTAGCGCGTGGGTTACTTTAGCTGCAGCCGATTATGAAGTCATCCATCAAATAAAGCCTCCTAGAATTTATCCAGCTCAAGATAGTACCCTCCCTACTACAGATGATGTCTTTACTGCCTGGAGGTGTAGTTATACTGTAGGCTATGCTGCAGCTTCAGATATTCCTGATCCTATTATTCAAGCTATTAAAATAGTAGTAGCAGATATGTATGAGAATAGGCAATCAGTAATTGTAGGAAAAATAGTATCTGAAATTCCTAAAACGGCTCAATATTTGATGAATCCTTATAAAATTCAAACTTTATGATTACTATAGGCGAATTAGATACTCCTATACAAATTCAAGAGCCGACCTTTGATGGCAATGCAAACTATGGCGGCATACAGAATAGGTCTTGGTCTGCAGCCAGCGAAATAACAACTTGTTGGGCTTATAGGATTTTTAAAGGAGGAGGAGAAAGAGAAGAAGGAGATCAGCAAGTAGGAGAGCAAAAAGTAGATTTCTATATAAGATATGAAAATTATAAAGATACAATTCAGCCGAATTGGAGAATAAGATATACTTTGAATGATGGAGGTATTGCAAATTATGTATATTATTATATAGAGAAGATAGCTCATATAGATGGCAGGCATAAAATAACTCGTTTAACTGCAGTAGAAAAAGATAATAATTAATGGAGCTTACTTCAGGAAAAGTATTAGGAAATAAAGAACTCATAAAAGCTATGAGGAAAATTCCTTATGCAGTTAAAAAAGATAAATTCTTTATGGCGGTATTTAGACAAGCAGCAAAGCCTATTATCGCGGCAGCAAGATCGCGAATAAATAATGATGAAGGAGATTTAAGAAGAAGTATAAAAGCTTTTAGCACTAGAGCCTCAAGAAGATTGCCTGCTTTATATGTAGGCCCAAAAGCAACTGGAGGATCAGCGCGAAAAAATGAGCAAAGAGGAGGAGGATATTATGGCGCTATGGTAGAGTATGGAACGGCTACTGCAGATCCTCATCCATTTATGCGCCCAGCTTGGGATCAAACACAGAATCAGGCTAAAGATATATTATTAAAGGGAGCGCAAGCTATAGTAGAAAAAGTATTACAAAGAGAGTTAAAAGGTAAAAAAAGACTTTATACATAATGCGAACAGGAGCAATTATATATCCTTTATTATCCGCCTATGGCGAGCTTACTGATTTAGTAGCAGCTGCGAAAATGTTTGCTTTAAGAGCAGAGCAGCCTACTACTGCTTCTTATTTAGTTTATAGAGAGATTAGCTCTATCCCATTAAATACTAAAGGAGCATCTATAGATACTGCAGCTGATCCTAGAATAAAGCAACGAAGTATTTTAGATACTAATAGAGTGCAAATTTCTTGTTTTGCTAAAACTTATTTAGAAGTAGAAAATATAGCTGTAAAAGTAAGAGAAGCGCTAGATAGAGAATGGGGTACAGTAAATACTCCTTACAATGAAGATATAAGCGTAGATTCAATAGTATTTGAAGGAGCAGTAGATGATTATGATGATTCTGCAGGAGATAGCGGATTTTATGTAAAACATTTAGATTTTGTTATAAGAGTAACTCGGCTATATATTTCTAATACTTGGACTAATAATTATTCTTTAGCTTTTGATGGAGTAGATGATTATATGACTTTCGGAGATAATGATTTATGGAGTATAAATGGATCAGGAGGAAATAGAGGATTTAGCATTTCTATTTGGGCTAAATTACCAGAGGTAGATACTTCTTGGCTGATAACTAAAAATGGTCATTTTAGCGCAGGAGCTTATCATTACGAATGGGAATTACTAGTTAGATTTAATGGAGAAATAAGATTCAAAATGTTTTTTAATGATAGCGCAAGCGATTATATACAATTTGATAGCGTAGATACATTAAGGGCTGATACTTGGTATCATATTGTTATAACTTATGATCTATCGCAAGCAGCAACAGGGCTAAATATGTATATAGATAAGGAAGTAAAAAATACAACAAATGCAGAGGCTACTGTTTCTTTAACTGGATCGTGGGGAGCAGTTAGCAATACGCCTAATCCGATGCAACTTGCAAAAACTAGCGGAACAGATTATGCTAATATATTATTAGATGAATACTCAATTTGGGATGAGGTACTAACTGCAGCTGATGTAGAGGATTTATATAATGGCGGAGCAACAGGAGATCCTAATAGATATCCTGTTTCATCTAATTATTTGGTGGGATATTGGAGGTGCGGCGATGGAGCTACTTATCCTACTATCCCTGATGCATCCCCTCAATATAGTAATGAAGGCACTATGACAAATATGTCAGCCGATGATATTAATACAGATGTACCTACATAAAAAATATGAATAGAAGATACTGCATAATAAGAATAGAAGATATTAATAATATCAATTTTGAGGAAGTGCTAGAAAATAGAAATACTGTTCGCTATAATATAGCAGATACAGAGTTTATAGTAAAATATTCAGGAGAAAAGCCTGCAGATTTAAGTAGTTATGTAGATTATTCTCATTCGGAAATACTAGAGATAATTAATAATCCCAGCAACGGCTGGATAAAAGACTAAAAAATGCCAACAATAACAACAATCAAAGAATACACTAGAGGAGAAAAAACTTTTCCTGTAGGTACGAAAATTAATGTAACTTGGGATTTCGCTGCAGAATTAGCGGAAGCTGGAATATGCGAGCCTGTAACAGTTGCTAAAAAAAGTAAAAAGAAAACTAAAAAAATAAAAGAAGATGGCGAGCTTAACTAGTCAGCAAATAACAGAATCAGGAATAGTACCTACTACTACTTCTTTAGGCGAAACTAATACTTTTACCAATACAGGTAAGGAATTTATATATTATACAAATTCTAGCGGAGATAGTAAAACTATTACAGTTACTACTCAAGTTACCTCTATAGATAGCCCTATTTATGGAGATACTACAAAAGCAAATGCTACTCAAGTAGTAGCTGATGGAGAAACGGCCTACATAGGCCCATTTGCCGTAGAAGCTTATAATGACACAGATCAAGAGGTAACTTTTGCGATTACTCCCTATGATGGAGGATCTCCTGATTCTGCAGCAATATTATATCTATAATGAGTACAGTACAAGGAGTATATAATGGAAGCGATGTGTTATTATATTTGGATTCAGAAATAGTAGTACATTCTACTGATACTAGTTTTAAAATAGGCCATAAGCTTAAAGATACTACTGCTAGAGAAACAAACGGCTGGAAAACATCAGTACAATCTACTCGCGATTGGGAGGTATCGGTAGAAGGCGCAGTAGCTTTTAGAACTACAGGAGGAACATTATATTCTAATGAGCCTAACTATATAAATGTAACAGAAATTATTAATAATCATATAATAAATAGAAATACGGTGCTGGCTACTATAGTACCTCCAGGAATAGGAGTGAACAATTTACAGTTTATGGGATATACTTACATTACAAGTGTAAGCGTAGAAGCTGCTAATGAAGATACTGCTACTTATAGTATCACTTTATCAGGGCTTAATCATTCTATATTTGGAACAACAGGAACAGGATCATAAAAAATAAAAGGAAATTGAATAGAAAAAACTAAATTAATTAATTAAAAAAACACAAAAAAAATGGCGACAAATGGCGTAATCAACGGAACAAAGTTTGGAGTTTATGCAGCTGGCACTAAAATTGGCTACGCTACATCAGCTTCAATATCAATGAATCATAATTTAAGAGATACTTCTACTAAAGATTCTTCAGGATGGAGAGATCAAATGGAAGGACAAAGAGACTGGGAAGTATCGGTAGAAGGAATGGTAATATTTGTAGATAATTCAGGAGGTGCAATCTCTGATAAAACTATGGATGAGTTATATTCTTCTTACATAGCTAGTAGAACTGCATTTACTATAATGTTCAGTACCGAAGTAAGTGGAGATATCAAATGGAGTGGAGAGGCTTATATGACTTCTTTATCTGCAGATACTCCTAATGAAGATAGCTCTACTTGGAGTGGATCTTTTTCAGGAACTGGAGCTTTAACACAAGCTACAGTATAATCAACTAGAGGGAATCCTAGCTGCCTTTTTATTTCTTAAAGGGGTGGCTAGGATGAACTCTTTATTTTAATAACCTTTAAGAATAAAAAAATGACATACGAAATAATAGAGTTAGGAGGAAAAAAATATCCTATATTTTTTGGCTTTAATGGCTTGAGAAAATATTGCGGATTAACAGGAACTAGTTTAAATAAGCTAATGAATCTAGGGCAAAATATGACTTTAGATGAAGCATTAAAATTAGTTTTAGTAGGGATAGAAGAAGGCTGCAGAAAGTCAGGAGAAGAATTTAATCTAACTATAGATGAGTTAGGAGATACACTAGATACTGATATGAGCGGACTTACTAGAGCGATGGAGATTTTCGGAGAGCAGATGGGCCAAAATATAAAAGCTCCAGGCGGAAAAAAAAAGGCAAAGGCAAAGCTCAAGAGCTAACTTTTGATAGTGTAGAGCAAATAGCTTTTGGAGAATTAAATATGACACTAGAAGAATTATATAATATGAATCCTCGCAACTTTCTTAATGCTCAATTAGGAGCAGGAAGGTTGTATGAGCAAAAGCAGCAAGCCGACTGGGAGCGCGCAAGATGGATGGCTTGTGTTATAATTAATCCTCATCTAAAACGGCCTATTTCTCCTAATAAAATTACTGTATTTAGCTGGGAAAAGTCACGCAATAAGAATCGTACCAAAGCAGACATACAGAAAATTATACAAGAATCTCAATATCAAGATAAAATAGAAGAATTAAATAATAAGAAAAATGCCTAAAAAAGCTCTAGCCTCCTTAAATGTAGTTATTAATGCAGTTACTTCTCCTTTATTTAGAGGATTAAATAAAGCCTCTAAAAGACTGGTAGCCTTTGGAGGAAAAATGCAAGCAGTAGGAAGATCTATTTCTATGAGCTTTAGTTTACCTTTTGCCGCAGTTGGAGTAGCAGGAGCAAAAATGGCTATTGACTTTGAGAAGAATATGACTAAAATTAAAACTTTAGTTGGTATTTCAGGAAAAGAAGTAAACGAATTTTCTAAACAAGTAATGGGCTTATCAGGAGCTACGGCTCAAGCTCCAGCTGAATTAGCTGAAGGATTATTCTTTTTAACTTCTGCAGGATTAAGAGGAGCTAATGCTATGGAAACTTTAGAGAGTGTATCTAAAGGAGTAGCAATAGGATTAGGCGAACAAGCGGATTTAGCTAAAGTAGCTGCAGCGGCTCAAAATGCTTATGGATCAGATACGATATCTGCAGCAAAAGCCCTAGATATTTTCGGAGGAGCAGTAAGAGAGGGGATGTTTGAGGCTTCAGATTTAGCTGAAGTATTAGGAACTCAATTAGGAATGGCTGCAGAGCTAGGAATTTCTTTTGAAGAAGTAAATGCTTTTATAGCAACTTACACTAAAACGACTGGCGATGCAAAAGCCGCGACAACTAGTTTTGGCGGTATTATGATGGCGCTAGCAAAGATTACTCCTAAACAAGCGCGAGCTTTAGATGAGATAGGTATGTCGGCTGATAGCTTACAAATTATGCTAGGCGAGGAAGGATTGCGAGCTACATTAATGCATCTACAATCTGAATTTGAAGCTCAAGGAGTGCCTATGTCCGAATTTTTCAGTAAGGCTCAAGCTCTAAAGGGGGTATTTGGTGTATTAGGAGAGCAAACTGAAACTTATGGGAATGTATTAGAGGGAATGAGTGGCTCTATTGGAATGGTAGATAAAGGCTTTAATGATTTAGAGCAGACTACAGGCTTTAAAATGCAGAGCGCTTTTAATAATCTAAAAAATGCTACTCAAGAGCTAGGAGTCATAATGATGCCTATATTTACTCAAATAGTAGAGGGAGCAGTAAAAATAGCTAGAGGATTTACTTCTTTAGATACAGGCACAAAACAAATAATCCTAGCTGCAGGAACTTTAGTTGCTTTTAGTGGCCCTTTAATGACAATGAGTGGAGCAGTAGTAAAAGCTTTAGGAATGATGACAGGCCCTGTAGGAGTAGTAATAGCAGCTATAGGACTTCTCTTTGCTTTAATCTATGATAACTGGGAAGAAGTGCGCCCTATCTTTGTAAAGTTTATTAATTACTGGATAGATTTATATAATGAATCAGAAGCTTTTAGAATAGTAGTAAACGCAATCGGAGTGGCGTTTAAGGGAGTATGGGCTACAATAAAATTGTTATTTAAAGGAACGCTGCAGCAAATAGATAATTTTATTAACTATGCAGCGCCTACTTTTGATGGGCTAGGGAAAATTATTGCAGGAGCGTTTAGTTTAGATCCTGATTTAATAGCTGAAGGATGGAGTCAGATGATAGACAATGGCCATTCTATGTTGCGAGAAGGAATGTCGGAACTTGAGGATGAATGG
>CEUX01104722.1_pt1 | contig 13380 bp, 21 predicted proteins | sample 531361 | NCBI WGS metagenome assembly CEUX01 (sample SAMEA2622736, study PRJEB7988) | marine metagenome | isolation source: saline water (ENVO:00002010), including
GATCCTGTCAGAGTAAGGGCCAAAGAGCGAAATGCATCACTAGCACCGTCAGCCATCGTGATGGTTGCTGTACTAGCGTCCGAAAGAGCCTCGCTTCCTGTCCCAAATTTTTCAGCGATTAGCTCCAAATTTGTGTTCGTTGTTGTGCCCCACGTACCGCTACCATCTCCGGTAGCCATCTCGTTGAGCCGTAAATCATTTACATATGTGCTGGCCATATCTATAATCCTCTGCTATCTATTGATTATAATACTTTTTTCATTTATAGTTAAGCGACATCTTCCCAGGCTGGGTCTTGACTATCGCTCACAGCTGTCCAACTTGGGTCTTGACTATCGTTAACTGCCGACCAACTTGGGTCTTGACTATCATCAATTAACCCCCATACATTGATCGTCGGTTCCCCTGCTGTTCCTGATACCCCCGTCAAAGAAACATTAGCGGCAGCGTCAAACGTAACTGTACCAACGCTTCCTGTTGCTAATTGTCCTGTTAGGTGGACATCAATACCGAATATAAAGGTGAGCGTTCCTACCGCACCTGTAGCAGCGGATAATGTGACTGGAACATTAGCCTCACCATCAACATCCACACCGACTGTACCGACTGTCCCGACCATAGTTGGCAAAACGGCTATCGCTTGACCATTTACCCCAGCTGTTGGGGCACCTGCTGTACCTGCTTGACCTGTTGGGGTTACGTTAGCGGCAGCGTCAAACGTGGGAGTGCCTACCGCACCTGTACCTGCTTGACCTGTTGGGGTTATGTTAGCGGCAGCTGAAGTTGATATTGTTCCTAGAGCTGAGGTTCCAGACTGTCCTGTTGGGGTTATGTTAGCGGCAGCGTCAAACGTAGGGGTTCCGACCGCACCTGTAGCAGATACTCCTGTTACAGATACATTGTTTTCAAGAATGAAGGTAACAGAGCCAACAGCTCCAGTGGCTGATTGCCCAGTGAGTGTTACAGGGTTAGGCTCACCCCAAGTGTCAGAGCCCCATGTTCCTCGGCCCCAACCAGTTATACTAGCCATAGGCTAACCTCAGGCTATTCGTATGATAGCTGTACTAGCTGCAGCGGCAGGAAAAACTATTGTAAAGTCTCCAGCTGTAGAGGTTTTATCTCCACCAAAATCAATTGTTGCTACCGACTTATTTGAATCAGTGCTGTTGTATATCAAACATCCTCTGGCCGTAACTGTAGCTGTACCAAACGTAAGATCAGAAAAATCTGTGAACCCAGTTGTTCCTGAACTAGTTGGGTCTACTCTAGTCAAAGTTCCACCACCAGCTGTATAGTTGGTTCCGGTAACTTGGTTAGTGGTAGCGTACGCTGTTGTGGCTGCTCCCATAGTAGCAGAACTAGTGTACAGTGCTAATTTAAAGGTATCTCCACCTGAGTTTTTAAAGTTATGCACTGCTTCTAATAGCTCTTTCTTAAAGCTGGTTGTTAATGTTGATGTAATGGCCATCTATTTTAACTCCGTTAATATTTTAGCTAAATCCTCATGGCCCTGACGAGTCAGGATATTCCGCATAGTGCATCGCTCACTATTGATGCTCTCTTTGATATAATAAAGTATTGTCGAATAAATAGCTACTCGGAAGGCTTGAGCCTGTTGTCTCACATGGCCCTCAGCATTTTCTGAAATACCACAAATTCTGTCTGTTGCTCTTTCTGCCCAGTATTCTGGTGGGTGGCCTCGGTTTTGTTGTGTATCCACCATAACGCTTCCGATGCTGCTCACAGTGTCTATTTCTATCATACTAGTACCTTTTCGCTTCTGGGGGTGTGCTCAAGATGGGTACTAATTCTGCTGTTTTTCGATTTTCCTGTTCTATTGCTTCGTTGTATTCTATAAACCCTGTTTTATAGAACTCATTCGTTTCAGGGTTGAGTAAAATCATCGGAGGGTTATTCAATCTATGATACCCGTAGATTTTATCTTGTATGGGAACGTCAGTGTCAAGCAACCCAGACCTAGGGGCGACGCTCACAACTATCCCAGAAGTTATACACTTAGAAAGCCAGAACTCAACACATGCTCGTCCTGCCTCTGCAAAATGCAGATTACCTTTATATGTAAAATCTACGCCAAACATGTTTATTCTGCCAACTTTGTTATACATAGCATAAGCAATAGCAAAACAAACAGTGTTGTTTAAATAAGAACTTCCAGTAGCTTCCACAACCTCTAAGAGAGGAAACTCAACCAAATTTTCACATCGTTCGTCTAACTCACATGTATAGATTGGGCCAGGATGAGTTTTCAACACTTTTCTCATCAATTTAGTCTGGCTTCCTGCGTCATCTGTGTCAAGAAAACGACTAGCTGGATCTAACATAAAGGTTCGATCTACTTGTCTAGCAATGCCTGCCATAGCATTGATTGCCCAGACTTCATCAAATTCGTTTCCGTGGGATATCGCTAAGTGGTAATCGAGTTGACTCTCACCCATAGCGACGATGGCGATATTCGCCCCGTCAAGTTTTTCTATTCTCATGCCTGTGGTGTTCTCCTTACTTGGTCATATCTATATTGATCTCGGGTGGATTTACCTTCCCCAAGATTTTTCATAGAAGCTAACGCTTCTTGAAATCTTGTCTCATAGATCGGTGATGTCTCATAGTTTTTTAGATACATCATGGCTTCTACTAAAGCACCATACAGTAAAGCATTAGGAGCGTTAGTCGACAACCAAGTTGTACCGGAATCACCTGCCGAAGTAAGGGATGATGGCCTATAAAAATAATGTAACTCAAAAGTGTAGTTTGAATTTGGCGTAGGAGCCAATATAAAAGTATTTTCGTCGAACTCGGCGTAATACTTTGGTGTCCCTGTTGTAGCGGATGCGGGTGTGTAATCCCGAATAAAACTTGGGTGCTTCAGTAATAGGTAGTTATAGTTAGAACTGCTATCTATAACGGCTAAACTAAAGGGGGATAGGAAGTCAGTGGGTGCTCCTAAATATGCAGAACTAGCTGTCGCTGTGCCTGTTACGTTTTTTATAAAGTCGTCTAGTTGTACGCTTTTTAAAATACGTTCTTCTGATGTTTTTATGAAGTCATCTAAGTGTGTAACAAAAGTCGACTCCGTAGACTCAGAATAATCTTGTATTGCAGTTTTTAATGAAGAATATGTCCAACTCATCTGATCAGCCTATCGTTACTGTAACAGTGCCGACGCTACCTGTCACTTCTTCCATATAGAAACTAGAACCTATAACATCATTATGGGCTATATCCATAGAAAGTCCTGTAACACCATCAGCGTTTTTAGTGTTTCCAGACCTTACAATTCCGTACCCCGCAGTCGGGGCAGATTCTGTGGGTCGAGGTTGTTTTAAAGCCTCGGGATCTGCAGGTACATTAGCTGGTTGAAGTTGTGGCTGTTTAGGTTCGTAACAGTCCGGGCAAACCTTTAGCCCGTTCCACTCCATTTTCATTTCTAAATACTTATAGACAAATCCGCATCTATCGCATTGAGCTTGGGAGTATTTTCCGACCGCATAAGCCATTAGATATAGCTCCTAGTCGGTACAAAATGTAGGGAAGTTCTATTACGATCTTCATCGGCTGCAAGTTTAAAGTCTTGTTCGTATTGGGTTTTTAATATCGCTGCTTTTTCTGGGTTGCGTTTTAAAGCAATGTAGTAGGCCAACCCACTGGCCATGCAAGGCATAAACCTTGAAGGAATTTCCGGATCCTGTGCAGAAGCAGATGCATCATCTATTCTTTGAATAGTGTTGGCAACCAACCTGTACGTGTATGTGCTGTCTGGTGTAGGCCACAACTTAACAACAGGTGTGGTTTGTCTGTCTAAAAATAGCTGGTTTGGTCTTCCTGTAGAAGATTTATCCGGTATGTTTAGATATTCTGTCCTACCTATTCGTGTAAGCTGGAGGTCTGTAGTGTTGGATCCGTCTATTTGTCGTATAATTGCGGAAACTATGTCGATATCATAAGAGTTCAGTGTATAACTATTAGTGCCTGCAGTGAGGTTTGTGGTCACCTGCTCTATTGTCCAGAGGTTAACACCTCTGTTAGACCAGTCTGCAAACATAATATTCAAAGACCTCCGAGCGGTCTCCGCATCATATCCTGTCCTGAGTTCTAAACCAGCTAACTCATAGGCTTCCTCTATCGTATCAGCTATTGTTAGCTGAAATGTTTTAGTACCAGAGGTAGCCATGAATTAGTATTCTTTAATTACTGTCAGAACAATAACGTAAGAATCTCCGCTGGCGTGTCCCGTAGTTGTTAGCTTGATGTCACCAGTTTTCCCACTGGCGGCAGCGGTGTTTTGCAAGCCGCCCATGTAAGAAAAATCAACATCATCACTGTAGTCAGAGTTTAAATCCCAACATATTGTGTTTGTAGTAGCGTTCCACAAAAGTTTAACACTCATACCGAATGTTGAGTAATTTACTCTGTCTACTTTGCAACCTGTACACGCAGCTCCATCTGAGCTGCGTGCGGCGAGAGCACTTACGTCTATCTTAGTGACAGCCGCCTCACCTGTTCCATCAGATGTGTTGGTTAGCTGTATGACAGCTTTTCTATCATCATCAACGATAGTTGTTGAAGTTACTGCATCAGCCATGGTTTACTCCTAATTAAGCGTCAGCAAATGGCGTTACTAAGGTTCCAGAACCTAATGTTATGCCTTCTATCGCATATTTAGCTGAAGCTATAGCGGTTACCCTGATTATGCTGCCAGCTAATCCACCCTTAGTTGAACCGTTTAACGTGACTACATCATTAGACGCACCTGATATAAATGTTTTACCTGTGGCGTTGTTAACACCAGTGTAAATACCGCCTACAAATTTATCTGTACCGTCTGTTAGAATGTCCATGTCTGTAGCTGCCGTTTCTACCACAAACAAGAAACTCGCGCCTAAATTATTTGTTTGATTCGGGTCGTCGTCTCGTCCAGGAGCAGTAGCTACAATAGTAGGTAAGGTAAATTTACCGTCTGCATCATTACATGTTAATACTTTACCAGCGTGTGAAGCCACAGTTAAAGAAGTGTCGGCTGTTAAACTAACTACTACAGCGTTACCCGCAGAAATAAAACCCGACAGTGATTTAACTGGACCTGAGAAAGTTGATTTTGCCATTTTTCCTCCTTGGAAAACTCTATAGTCTTGGCGTTGTCTGCTAGGTCAGTCTATAGAGCAGTGGTTGATACCTAGAAAAAATATTCTATAGTAGATATTTTAAAAAAGAAAGGGATCCGAAGATCCCTTTCTAACCAGTTTACAAGGAAACTGTACTAGGCACCAGGAGATCCGTAGATTCCACGCCAATCACTGAATCCGAAAGAGTATCTTTCTCTCGCCTTGTATCGAACGTTACCAGTTTCGAAGTCTCCTTCCATACCAGTAGTCATAGCAGCTCTTTCGAAGTGCTTCAACCCATTCGGTGCATCGGTTTTGATAAAGAATGCATCTGTATCGGTCAAGTAATGGTTAACGGTATAGCCTTCTGGCAACATCCCCATGTTTCTCATGGCGTTGATGTCGTTGTCTGAAGTTGCCACCCTACCAGGAGAATTTAATATCCTGTCTGCTACAAATTGTAGTTGAGGGGGAATAATCAGTTTTCTGGCTTGAACGTTAACTTTGATTCCTCTCTCATCTTTAAATGAGGAGATATCAATCAGCGCATTTTCTAACGAAGTTTCGTTTAGATCGGCTGCTGTGCTTGGCTCATTAGAAAGATCGCCAGCCGTTAAGGTTGGATGATCAGTTGTCATGAGAGGTTTACCGTCGCCTCCTGGGAAGGAGGTTGAAAAACCATTGTTAAGCACGTTAGCAGCTTTTACTTGCTTCGTGTTAGCCATTGATCTAGCTAAAGCTCTCGTGTATCTAGAGGAAAGCGTATCGTAGAGATTATCTTCGATAGCTTCTTCTGTCAAAGAGAAAGCCAAAGCTATGGTTTCGTGAGTGTAACGAGATGTGAAAGTTTCTTGTGCTGTATCGTAACTTACCGCTGCACCTTCTCCTTTAACGGGAGCTTGCGCAAAGCCGGATAACATCACCTCTTCCTCGAAAGCACGATCTGAAGATTCTGTATCGAAAATTTCAGAGTGCTCATTCTCGTAACGATTGTACTCAAGACCAAAAAGTGCATTCAGTCCTGGCTCGAGTTCCTTTACCAGTTGTGCTCTATTAATAGCCACTTCTAATCACCTCTTAGTCGTTACCGTAAGTAGAAGCTGGGAATATGAAATACCCACGAGCGTATTGCGCATTAGCGGAATTATCTGGACGATCCACATAAGCCACTAACTTCGCTATACCACTAGCGGTAGTCGTAGTCACACCTTCTTTCGAACGGTTGTTGTTACTATCACCTGCAGTTGTAGAGATAGTGTGTACTTTTCCTACATCTGTTTGTGAAGGAGTCCCAGTAAACTGGGCTTCATAAACGATGTTAGGATCAGCATACACATATGCTTTTACATTTGCAGAACCTAGAGTTGTTGTACCAGAGACAAATCTTCTTGTGAAGATTACCTCCCCGGAAGTGTTTTGGTATTCACAGCCACCAAATACGCCTAGTGGAGCATCAGTTGCTCCTCCTTGAAGTACATATCCACTTGTGAGCTTCACGACGTCACCTGAAAAGATATCGCCAGTAGCACCACTTTGAATAGGAAACTCAGAAGGGCGTATTGTGCCTCCAGACATATGATATGCTGGTGTGAATCCATTTGGGTCGTTGACATTCGCCATTTAATTCACCTTAAAAGCCAATTATAAAATTAACGGTTCTTAAGAACCGCCTCCTTTACCAAATGTGACTTGAGTTCTCCTCTCAGGGTTGCTGAGAGGCATTCTATTGTCACTTTCTCGCATCAAATTTGAGTCGACGGCTTCCATTTGTTGTGTAGCCATTTGATTATAATAATCACGCCTTTGGTTGACGGTTTCGACTGGCATTTTTGCGAGCAATAACCCACCTACTCCGATTACGCCTGTATGTTTACCTTCCTCTATAGTCGGTGCTTCAAACTCAGGGTGGTCATCTGATCGAACAGGTTCCCATCCTTCACGAATACGTTTAGACATATTCGCTTTGTCATCTTGTCCTACCATAGATTCGCGTAGCCATCTGTACACATAACCTGGTGGTGGCGTTGGTGCGTCTAATAAAGACGGTGGTTGCCATGGTTTTGGGCGAGCTTCTTTAGCTCGACTATCAGCAGATCGTGGAGCTCGATCTGTAGCGGTATTTTTATCTACCATTTTATCTCCTATCTTTTGACGTGTTTAGCGTATTCTTCAAGTGGTACTCCGAGTCTTTTTGCTATTGCAACCTCACTCGGTGTTAACTTGACTGTGCGTCCTTTTCCTGTTCCACTTCTAACTCCTCTGCTAGAATTAACAACATTCTCTTGAACGTTCGTTACTGGTGAGTCTTTTCCTCCGTATTTGTGGGGAAAAGCCTCTGCCATTCTTCTATCAACTTCTTGATAATAATCATCAGAAGCTGGATCAAATCCTTCATTTTCAACCAACTGTCTATGAAAAGCGAAAGCACTCGTAGTCATAGCCAAATCGTTTCCAAACCATTCATTCTTTTTCGCCCAATCCTGTGCTTTTGAGTCAGGTTGTGGCGGTTGTTGAACTTGGGGTTGCGGTTGTTGAACAAACTGTTGTTGAGGTTGTTGAACTTCAACTGGTTGCTCAGTATGCTGTTGTTGATTCTTAACTCGATTTAAACTTTCGAGCTCAACAGCAAGTGTGGCCACATCCTTTTGTGCCGCCAACATTTCATCTGTTTCTCCGAGATCGTGTGCTTTTTTATAACGATCTTCAGCAGACGCAAGTTGGCTTTCAACTCTTGCACTGTATTCATCATATAGGTTTTTATCTTTTTGTGAAAGTGACGCCTGAGTACTGTTTAATTTTTCTTGAACATTTTTAGCATACTCAATAGCGGCAGCTTCTCGTCTTTCTGATTCACGAATCTTATACGTTAGCTTATTGATTCGTTTTTTAACAGATTCGCTATAATCAGCTATCTCATCTTCGTCTGATTTTTCACCAACTGATTCTTGAGGTTCAACAGGTTCTACCTGTTGTGTCTCTTGCTCTGTCTCAACCTCTTCGTTTTCAAGAGGTTCTATCTCAACCTCTACCGCTTCTTCTGCTTGCATGGGGTCAGCCATGTAGTTCTCCTTTTGTTGCGTGATTACTCTACATCTTCTGGGTTTTCGATAACCGCTAATATTTCATCATCGTTTAGTAAGCGCAGGTCACCACCATCTATTTTGATTCTGGCTCCTGCGTATCTGCCAAAAATAATCCAGTCTTTTTCCTTACACCACGGACCGTTAGGAAATTTATCTTGATCTTTATAAGCATCTGGTCCTAAGGATATTACGAAACCGACATTCGTAGCTAGTCTTTCTTTTTCAACGTAAGACTCAGCTAAATGGATTCCACCTTTAGTTACTGTTTTTTGACTGAAAGGAAGTATCAACAACCTGTACCCTGTGGGCGAAGGCAGTTTAGATATTTCTTCGTGAACAGTTTCTGGATCAAACTCTTTTTTAGTTTCGACATTTCTCACCATTTCTACATGGTCCGGTATCGGTTTTGTTGCATCAATTGACATCTTCTTGCTCCCTGATGTTTTGCAGGTCTATTATGATTCTTTCGGCTGAACTTAGACCTGATAGTTCACCCAAAATTTTTTGATAAGCCTCCCAGTCTTTTACTCCTCCGGTCACTAAAACTTCTGTTAGGTCTTCTTGTCTTTGTCTCAATTCCCTTAGTGCTTTATCTATTATATAAAGTGGGTCCACCTAACAGTTCCAGTCTCTACGTGCCCAATAGTTAGCACTACACCTATCGCTTTTTATGCCGCCACTGCGAGCACAATAAGATTTCTTACGTTTTTTGTTTTCTTTGTGCATACCTAGATTAGCGTCACCAAACGTGATACGTTTAATTCTATTACCACCGCTACTACACTGACCAACAAAAACAACTTTGCGTTTTTTACCGTATCCAGGCTCACCTTTACGAATAGCTCTTGGTCTATTGAGTGTTACTTTTTTACCTTGATATTCAGCCATTTCAATCTTCGTATAAATTGTTAAAAGTTATAGCAGGGTCGAGATAACTTTCATGGCCCTCGGCTGAGTGAATATACTGAGAAGGTGTGAAATCTGGAGCTCCTTCTCCTGTCACCCACAGAGCTGGGCTGGTTGCTCTGACTCTGTTGTTCGGTAATGCTACTAAATTTCCTTTCCATTTACAATCTTCTGTGATGTACATCACATGAGACTGTTTATGTTGAGCAGGGTCATCAGCTATAGAGTTATCTGTGTAGTCTACAGTGAACATATATTTCGCTCTGTAAAAATCCCCATCTATTTTAGCTAACCACGGGGAAGAACTTACCCTATCCATAACTACAACAGAATGGTGTCTAGCTTCACAATCCCACGGTTGTGCTAAATGATCTTCCATGGGTTCTCCCCACTCGTCAACTGGGATATCGGCTATTAACCCCTGTATAGGCATTCTTGCCCACATAGCACCGCCATGCGTATTCTTTTCTTTTGTTCCCTGAACTTCTGCGCCTGTGAAAACAACTTGAAAACTGAGAGATCGGTCGGGTATGGTATTAACGGCTATAGCTAAAGCGTGTAGGTATTCTTGGTGGTAGTCTTCATGATTAGCAGTAAACTCCTTCCTCACCCAGCATTTAAAGTGAGGAATGTTACTGATCAGGTAGGGCATTTAACAGTGTTTAGTGGTCTTTCTTCTGTCCGACATTACTGCACCACAACCCCGATGCTTAGATTTTCTGATTTTAGCTTCGCCGCCTGTGTTCATAAAACCCATACGGTTTCTTACTTCTTTAGGTAGCTTACGAAGACCTTTATTGTCTTTAGGTACTTCTTTCAGCATTTCGCCACCGTATTTTTTACCTTGGGCAGCTTTTATGTTTGCTTCTGTTGGGGCACCTTTCTCGCCTTTTTTACGCATTCGTTCACCGCTTCCTGCAGCGATTCTTTTACGTTTAGCGTGGATGTTGGCCCAGAGTCCTGGTCTTTTACTTTTAGCCATTATTTTTTAGCCCTTCCACCTTTTTTCATGCCGCTGCGCATGCCGCCCGTTGCTTTATATTTAGTCTTTTTAGCACCACCGCCCATCATCATACCTTTGCGTTTACCGCCTGTAGTTTTGTATTTACTTGTTTTCTTGTTCATTATCTTGCTCCGCTAGGACTCGTATTAAATTTTGTGCCTTTTGTAGCAGCACCTTTACCTTGGACTGTTTTTTGCCCAAGACCAAAAACGCTTTTGCTGGTTGAGTTAAGAATTGTTGTTCCTTTAACTGGTTCAGCTAGATTAATCTTTTTAGGAGCAGGAAAGCTCACACTTTTGTATTTAGTTGTATCTTTCATTTACGCACCTTTTGTTGTTGAATCGGATGATCGAACATCTCTTAATATTTGACCATACGTTTTATTAATATCTCCTTGAGCTCTGAGTAGTGCTTCTTCTCTGTCTTGAGCTACTTTCATTTCTGCTATCGACTCTTGTGATTCTATTTTAGCTAAATCTACTTCGCTTCGTAAAGCGTCAGCCTGAGCCTTCTGCTCAAGTTCTTGTTGCTTCAATTGAACTATTGGGTCTACTTGAGCATTTTGTTGAGCTTGTATCAATGCTTGTTGTTGACCTGTTACCTGTTGAGCAGCATTGGCCGCTGCTAGTGCTATCTCATTCATCAATTGTTGCGCTTGCTCTGGCGGCATTTGTTGCATTTGATCAAGAGGTGGTAACTGCTGGCCGAGGACTTGTTCAATCTGTTGTTTATACCCCATGGCTGTGTGTTCTTGTATGTTAGCTGAGATAGCTTGAAGAGCCACAGGGTTTTGCTGCATTTGCGGGTTTTGTAAAAAGGCACTATGGGCACCGATGTACGCATCATGGTTTTGAAACTCAAACGCCTTTATAGGTTGTCCCATTATTGCAGATTGTTGTTCGCTTATTGGGTCTCTTGGTGGAACCTCAGCTGGTTCAGGTAAGAGTAGTTCAATATTTTTGACCTCTAATGCTTCGTACATTCTTTTGTACGCTTCTCGTAAATTGTGAATATCCGGTGCGGCTTGGGCCATTTGTAACTCTTGCTGAGCTAGCATGACTCGTTGTGCCATACTGAATATATTAGGGTCACTAACCGGAAGTATATCTATACGATCATCAAAGTCTACTTGTTTGATCTCTTGACTGGCGTTAGCTACGGGGTAGGGATAGCTAGGTGGAAGGGACCTTGAGAATACACCAGCCAAGAGACGAAACTCTTTTCTTTGAGCAAAATGCAGCCGCTTATGTATAGCTGACATAACTTTTGTGCCGCGCTCTAGCATTGCTACGGTTGTGCCTACTGGTAGTTGTTGACTGCCGATATCCCCAACCTGCATGTCTGCAATGCTAGCGAACCTTCTGCCTGAATCAATCAATATTCCCAATAACTGACTAAGAACATTGCTTGGTTCTTTATAGGGCAGCGGCATTAACGCATCTCTAATAGCACCACCAGGAACATCTACATCTCTAAACTCTCCCGGTCGTAATGGCTCATCTTCTCCTTGCACCCGCATACCACGTGCCTTGAACCCTGCGGGTAAATTGCTGAGCGTACCCGCATCAATCAACTGACGTAAAATAGAGGTTGTTGACTTAGTCAACCCACCAATCATGTGAATCAAGCCGAAACCGTAAAAACCGAGTCCTGGAAGGAATTTATAGTGTACAAAATACTCTTTTTTACGGAATAATTCGTCGGTTATGGCCCAGTTTCGACGTATACTGAGGACTTCATTTGAGTCCTCGAGCATGGTAACTATGTACGGAACAGCAAAATCATACTCATCTACGCCTTCTAACTCTAAATCGACGTGTATTTCTAGTAACGTATACTCGTTATAGTCGCTACTAGGCTTACTGAGTCCTTGTAATTCGTCTATTTTCTCTTTTGCTTCGTCATATTCACCCTCTCCAGCCGAACCAAGCGGAATATCTCGGTAAATACCGTTTAATTGCATTTTTCTGATGTCATTTCCGGTCATATTAATGACATGAGTGATTCTTGGCGACGTTTCTAGGTTAGTTGTGTCATAACTGACGACTAAATTCTCCGCTTTTACAAAAGCCGACGTTGCGCGGCCTAATAATGAGTCAAAATAGACTTTTTTGAAGGCAGAACCCGCCAAAGGTAGGTAAAAAAGCAAACTATCCATGTCTGGGTCGTATTCTTGCATCACTTCTGTGATTTGGTAATTCATAAACTCCTTGACACGTTGAGATTGTGCCATTATTTCGGGAGTTTCTAGTCCTACGATCTTTGTATTGACTGGACCGTTGGGCGGTAACAGCTCTTTATACGCTTGGGCTTGAAATTGAGTGGCTGCTTCTGACAATAATGGGTGAGTTACCCCACTAGCACCAGGAAAAGGCATGTCACGGTCTTCTGATTTTATGCCTAAAAGGTCTAAACCGTCACTGAATGTGGTTAGCCACTCGTGTCTTGACTCTTTATCTTCTTCAAAAGAACCCATAAGTTCTGATGAAACCTCATTTAAAGAACTTTCATCTAGCACCATGGCTAAGTTCATGTTGTGTTCTTGTTCTTGCATTGCTGCCATTTCTGGCATGGGCAGCATTTCACCGTCTTGCCCTACTTGGAACTCGACGCCGCCTTCCGAGTCTTCCTCATCCGGCAGTTGTACTATTAGTTCCTCCTCTTCTTCTACGAGTAGAGGACTACCTTGATTGGGAAATCTTTGAACTTCTATTGCCATAGTATTGGGTTCCTATGTCTCAATAATAACTTATTTTCTTTCGGTATAAAACTTCTTCCTCGTAGTCCGTGGGTAGCTTAATAAACCCGCCTTGTCTAAAACGCATAAGTGCTTGAGTGGTTGAGTCAACTAAGTCATCGTGATCACCCGCAGGGAAAGCTGCGCATTCCTCAATAACGTCATGTGCCCAAGTAGTATCAGGGTGCCAAACCATACCAGACTCAAATAACGGTGCACAACTATTGACTCTTGCAACTTTATCGCTACCTTTAGAGGGCGTGAAGTTTTGGACCGGAATACCTACGTTGCGTAATTCTTGGGTTAAGGGCATACCAGATGCCTTACCTTCTATTATCACTACGTCTGGTGACCAGTGCTCATATTGTTTGAACGCTTGTCCCTTGAGTTCTGGAAAATTGTACTTACCTTTAACCACGTCGAGTAGAATAATATGGGGTGCGTCACCGTTATAAATCTCGTCACCGCCTAGTCTACCTTCTGGGTAAAACACTCCCCATGTAGTTATAGCAGAATAGTCAGCCATCTCTG
>CEUX01034528.1_pt1 | contig 13366 bp, 5 predicted proteins | sample 531361 | NCBI WGS metagenome assembly CEUX01 (sample SAMEA2622736, study PRJEB7988) | marine metagenome | isolation source: saline water (ENVO:00002010), including
TCAAAACTATCAAAAAATGTAAAATCTATTTCTCCTTTTTGTTTTGTATCTAAAGCCTCGCTGAGTTCAGTCATTGTTATAGTACCGTAATTACTATATATCTTTTTTAGATTTTCTATTATATCTTTTACAAAGGGCTTCACGTCTTCTTCTAAATCATCTAAATAAGAATCTAAAATAATATTTATTTCATCACCCTTGACCTGCCCATTATCTTTTAAAAACTCTTTTAGTTTTTGTATTTCCTCAATAGCTATAAATCTAGGTACATCCATTAAAGATAACTTATTATTAGGATCTAGATCAAGAGCTTCTGTAACCCTAGATAAATAGTTATCTGCTTTTTGATAACCCATTATCTCGTTAATGTTTTCTGTTTTTTCTAAGTTTTTACTGTCTTCAAAATGTTCTATTACGTAATGTCTAGATAATGTAACCGCTAACGCGTTTATTAAAGATGTTTTTCTTGTGCCTTGTGTAGAACGCTTAACGTCAACACCAAAGAAGTATCTTAAAAACTCTTCTTTTGTTATATCTTTTCGCTCAAAAAGCCTATTATTATCTGGTCTTACCTGTCTACCTTGTTTGTCTAAAACTGGTTGTGTCCATTCTTGAAAACTTTTATTAAGTACGGTTTGTGGTATAGCTTCATATATAGCTCTCCAAACTTCTATAATTTCTATTTCCCCGTCTTCGTTTTCAAACTCGTAATTAGATTCTAAAAAAGCCTTAAATTTAGCTGTCGATCTACCGCCCATTACTTCTCTAATAACATTGTTTAATTCTGCTCTTATAGCATTGTTAACAACTGTTTTAAACTTTAGAGAGGTTACAGGTGGAAGCTTTGTTCCAAAAGTTTTTTCTACAGCTTGTCTAATTTTTTCTTTTATTCTTTCCTCTACACCTAAAACAGTAGAAAGTCTTAGATCAATTTGGTTATCTATAAAAAATTCATAATTTACATTTCCACCATCATCATAGTAAAAATTATCTTCAGTTGTGGATACGCCTGGTGTTAGTATATTAGCCGATAACTCTTTAATTCTTTCTTGAAAGTATTTGTTTAAGAACATAGACAACGTAGCCTCATCCTCTGTTGTTTCAGAATCTTTTTGTTGCTTGTGTTTTGCGTTGTATTCTTTGACTATCATTTCCATTAAGCCCCTTTTGCCAGTAACAAACTCATTAGCTAAAGCTTCATAATCAAAACCTTCATACGTAGCATATTTTTTAATAGCTCTATCTAACATACTATTAGGTATAACATTAAACTCACCGGTATTCATATTGTAAACACCACCGTATAAAGATATTATCTCTACAGCTCCATTGGCTCCATTTTTATCCCAAATAACATCAACCTCTGAAGCTAAATCTTCCATTATAGAACTAACAGAAACCTCTTCGTCTACGCTTTCTTCTTCTGTGGACGATATTATCCTCAAGTTATCGGCCTTTACTTTTCTATTTAAAATTTCAAGATATGTAACTATGTCTTCAGGTTTTTGAAATAAATGTTGCGCGCCATATTCAAACCCCGCAAACTGAGCCATTTTAGAGAAAAACATTTTAACATGGAACATAGCGTTTATATCTGTTTTAGTTAAAACGCCTCCAGCAATTAATTCCGATAAAATAGTAACAAACTCTTCGTAATCCTCTTGGTTGTTATTTAGCTCTCTATATCTTTTTAATTTATCTCTAAAATATGTTAACTCTTCTGATGATAATTTCTCTTGCAAATACTGATCTAGTTCTTCTAAAGAATTTACTAAAGCCTCGTTCATAACTCTTTTAAGCTTTATTTTACTAGATTCAAGAGTGCCATCTTCCTCAGTTATGTCAAAATCGTATTCATACGTAACTAAACCATTTTTCCACAATACATAATGTACTAGTTCGTGAAAAGCAGCTAATGATGCAGCTCCATATTGTAAACCTACAGCTTTTTGAAAAGCAGCACTTGTTATACCTAGTTTTTGATTATTGGTAAATACATATATACGGTTTTTTATATTTTGACCATAACTTTTGTTAAAGTTATTTATAATTTGATTAGCATCTTTTGGGAAACGTTTTCTAATTAAATCAATATCTTTTTGTGTTAAATAAAACTCTACTTTCCCGTCAGCACCTAATCTTTGTTGTAACTCAAAATCTAACTCAAAATACTCTAAATCATTTTTACCTTCACTAATAGCTCTAACAGCTTTGTTATAAAAACGCATCAAACCAAGGTGGTATTGCATCTGGCCTTGTGATCGACTGGTTTTTCCTTTTTCTTTAGCTTCTTTTGCCTCTTCTTCGTCTTTCTTTTCTCCTCTCGTTAATAAATCCTCATGTCTTGCTGTTAACTGATCGTATCTTTCCAGTAATATTTTTTTTAAGTTTTTGTGCGAAGAAGTTTGCGTGTCTCCTGCATAACCTAAATTATGTAATTGTAGTTCTATTTGTTGGAGTTGTCTTTTTATTTCAAAAATTTCTTTCATCTCATCAACGGAGAGATCATCTAAATTAGACAAGTCAAAGTAATGCTGCATTTCAGACTCCTGCTGTATTTCTTTTATTCTTTCATTTATATCTTTTAATCTATCAAACTCATCTTTTTCATTTTCTAGTATATCTTTCTTTTCAGCCAAAAGATCTGATAGTTCTTTTGCCCAAGCCTTGTGTTTTGATTTTGATCTACTGGTTTTTATTTCTTCTCCTACAGCGGCTATTGTAGATCTAGTGAGATGGGGCGCTTGTATTACTAAGGTTGTCCAAGTTACATTATCCCAAAATTTTTGAGTATCTAATTCTTTAAATAAACTTATATCTTCACCTAAATAAAATTTATCCCAACCATTATGTAGTATTTGCACTAAACCTTCTTGGGTAATATTTGAAACAGAACCAATAAAAGTTGTTCCGATTAAACCTGTAAAACTACCACCTGGTAATCCAGCTAATCTTCTTTGATTCCATCTTTTATAGCCTCTTAATATTTTTCCAAAACCAAGCGTATACTCCGTGAGAACCTCTGTAGACCCTTTATAGATACTAGAAAGTACAATATCTCCCTTATTTAAATTAGAATTCTTTTCCGCGTTAAACCATAGTCTACCCCACTTAAACTTTTCTTCCTCGGTCTTAGCGTTATCCATGTTCTTTTTATAAATTTCTTTATATAATTCTGCGTTTTTTCTTTCTTTTTCTAGTCTATATGTTTCTGTTCCATAACTACTAGTAAAAAATAGTGGAGCCCAAGTCCACGCGCTACCACCAGTTAACAAAGAAAAACTCATCATGGATATCGTAGCAGCATTATCAGCAAAAAATCTAGACTGTATTCTTCTGTCTATATCAAATATAGATGTACCTTGACTACGAAATAAACTTCCATTCCAATCTACATTAAATGTATTTGGTGCTCTAAAGTTATTTTCTGGCCGAAGTTCAAAATCATTATAAAATTGAATAACACTTGTGTTGTCTAATAAAAGAATATCTTGAACAAACAACTGTAATGGCATCATAACACCCATTTCTATATTATACAACGCTAAATCCCAATCGTCATAATTTTTTCTAGCCATTTCTATTATAACGCCTTGTTCTTCGTACTTTTCCAAAGCTTTAGTAAGAACTGATATTTCCGTTTGTATTAACGCTTCTAAGTACTTTAATCTCGCGTGTAGTTCTTTATAACCCTTTATATCAAGCTTTTCTTGTATCGCCTGAGCTTCTATAATTATTTCATTATATTCTTTTATCTCTTCAAGAGTTGTTGGTGATTGATTAAAACTATTTACCCTATCCATTAAAAACTTTAATCTAATTAAAATTTCATCTGGAAAGTTTTCATTCCATTTGTTTAACTCTACAGCGAACATCTCTTCTATATGTGATACATTTTTCATCTTGCTATCAAACCACTTTTGGATTTCCTTTTGGTTTGCGCTAAGCACTTTGTCTACATCATAAGATTTTTCATCTAACCAACCACCATCATCACCACTAACAGTCTGCATAAGATCTCCAATAAAAAGTCTAGGAACATCATAATTATATATATTTACTCTAGGGATATAAAGTCTATTATTAAGAGTTGTTGATTTTAATAATGGCTGACCAGTCTTTTTGAGATATTCTTGTTCGTCTCTAATGCATCTATATTCAAATTTTTTATATAAATTTACACCTGTGATAGTAGGCGAGACAGACATATACTCTTTTACTTGTTTAGGCGTTAATAACTCATTAAAAAGAGCTATCATCTCACTATTATAAGTATTTTGAAAGTTTTTTATATAATTATGTGGTAAAACCCAACTTCCATTAGATAACCAATTTTGAGGCTTACCTCCATTTTTATAGCTTTTATAGGCATTGTATTTATCTTCATCACCTAAATATTCACTTAATAAATCATCAAAAAGTCTAAGCCATGAAGACCCACGATCCATGTTGTATGCATCTTCAAGCGCTGTTATTCCTGGCGCTAAAGTTGCTTTTTCTATTAGTTCATCACCATCAAATTTAAAATTCTTTGAATCAACCCAATCTATAAAACCGTCTATCATTTCGCCAAAGTATTCATCACCTAAGATCTTCAGCATCTTTTTGTTTGTTTCTATTGTTTGTGATGAAATATATTCTACTACATGGTAACGATCATAAGCCGACATGTCTTTTACAATGTTTATTTTATTAAACTTGCTAAGCTCAACCCATTTATCATAAAGTTCTTTTGGGCTAAATTCTTTATCTTTCTTTACTTCTATTTTTACTTCTGGAATACTCATTAGAAGTGCATTTTCTTTTGTTACAATTCTACCGTCAAAAACTAATTTAGGTGTACCATCTTTAAGTGTTTGTGTTTCAGACACTTTTGTAGTAAAATACTTTTCCATAAAGTTTGGAGCTGTAAAGTAATCTATTTGATCATATTTTTCTTCTTGATACATCTTTAGATTAAATTTAGCTAACTCTAGTTTTTCGGTAGCTCCAGATTCTAAAATTCTCGCACCACTGAAGTTGTCGTACTGTTCTTGATAATAAACAACTTGGTTTTGAAACATTTCTAAATAACGATTGTAATAATTACTTCCTTTTACTAACTCAATATTTACTTCTTCTGTCTCATAATAATCAGTGACTTCCTTTATTCCTTTCCAAACCTCATTCCATTGAAATTCGTTATCTAATTCGTTTTTATAATTATTTAAAATACTAGATTGTTCTTTATCATACACGTCTTGCTTGAGATCATTAGCTCTACCTGTTAAAACACCATTGTCTTTCCAATCTCTATACTCGTCCCAAAGTGTATCTATTTCTTTTTTTGATTTCTCTTTGCCACTTCTAGATGTATTCCAATCATAGAAATCATCATAAGTCCAAGCGTCCCCATCTTGTTGATGCATATCAAAATAAATAAACGCAGCTCTTCTTTGTGCAGTCTTTTCAAATTGAGGGGTTTTATAATTATCTAATCTATATAAAACTTCCGCAACTTGCTTTTGGGTTTCGGTTTCCACTTGATTATCACCTAATATAGTACTTACTTTTTCTTCGTGCTTAATCTTTAGATTTTTATTATATTCATTAAAATCAAAATATTCTTTTTGATTAAGAACTATTGATTCCTTAGGCTCGTCTTCTACTGGTGGTACGTCAGGTTGCTCAACGTCTATAGGTTCTATTGTTTCGATATCATCCTCTATAAACTCTGAAGTTCTTGTGGTTATTTGATCAGTATCTATTTGCGTAGTATATTCTTTACCCTCAAAGATAAAGGTTTTTTTGTTATTAGCAACAGCCTTAGCAAATGCTTTGTCAAAATCTTCACCTCCTGATATTGCAATGTCTTTGGTTATATCAGTATGAATCCATGTACCAGACTTACCACCGTACTCACCTCTTTCTTCGATAATATTTGTGGTTCCATCTAAAGCTTCTGTATTTTCGCTTTCGTCATGCTCTTCTATAACTGACGCTATTTCTTCTTCTGAAGCGTTTCCATTTATCATAGACTGTACAGTTTCTTCTAAATTTGTAGGCATATTAAATTTTATTTACTATATTTTTTTATTAAGTCTTTAGCTGATAAATTAGTAGGCATATTAATTCTTGTTTTAGCCATATTTACTAATCCATTTTTAACAAGATCTTCTAAGAGCTCTATATTAAATCTTTCACTTTCAGGCATTACTTGATCTATGTCAATTTTTATATTGTTTTCTTCAGTGGCTTTTTCTAATTCTTCAAAAAGACCAAAATCATAAAACCAAGATAATAAACTATCTTTTCCCTCTGCTAAACTTTCCACAACAGCCTCTATAGCGCCTTCATTTACTTGACCGCCCTCTCTTGTTACTTGTTTCATTTCTTCAAGAAAATCATCCCAAACCTTATAGCCTTTAAAGTTTTTGGAAAAAACATTTTTATCTAAATCTTTAACTGTCCATATATCATCATTAATACCGTTTACTTTAAAATACATATCTCCTTCTTCTGATATACTCATGTTTATCTTATCAGACCCTATATACGTTAAATCATATTTTCTTTTATCACCTTTATGACTTCCTTTAGATATTAACTTACTATGTTTTGCTTCTTCAAACTGTCCAGAGCTAACCATATCAACCCATCCTTGATATTTATTGGCATACATACCTATATTGGATTGTAGATTTTTAACATTATTCATCCATTCGTCTTTTATATCAATTTGACCATCATTTAAAGCGTTTATCATGCGTGTTTTAACATCTTTTAAATAATTTTTTACAACCATGCGGTGTTTTGGATTTTGAAGAACGTTTATTAAATCATCATTCTTACTATCAAAACTAGTGTTATTAGCATGATCTTTGGCCATTTCATCAAGCGATGCCTCCGTAAGTTCATTAAAAGTGTCCCATATAGTAACAGTTGGCAAAAAAACTTCTTTTGTTGCTTTTTCATCACCATCATCAGCCTGTTGCTGCATTGGGCTGCTAGTTGGTATATAACTATCTCTAGTTCTAGATTTTAAAGCAGAATATCTTTTAAAACTAGAAGATTGTTTAACGGGACTAGTTTGTTTTGTGGCACTACCCCCGTATTTAGTATTCCATTCTTTCCAAGCCGGATTTGGTATTTCTTTAATAGAACCATCAATAGGATTGAAATCTAATATTGTCTTTGGAGGTTCTTCAGGGATATCAACAGGTGGTTGATTTGTGTTATTATTTGTCTTATTGTTTTTTTGGGTTTTTTTATCTATATTTTTTTGATTACTGTTTTCATCATCAATCATTCTACCTGCCATTATTTTTTTAGCAGCAGCTTCTAATTGATTATTCCAAGAAACACCCTGTCCAGACGTAGTGCTACCCGCGCCCCCAGAAAACCTATGCGTTTTTAAGGATTCTTTTATTAATCTTTCGTTAACTTTTAAAGCTGATTTGTTTTCTTTAGCCATATTGCTCTTTCTTTTTATTTTTAAAAAAAGTTGGTCCTTTCATTTTAAATCCACTACCACCAACACCACCTTTGTATGTGAAAGCTGTATTAAGACCAGCGCCGATGTCCCCTATACCGGAAGCTATTTGCTCTCTGGCATCTTGTCTAGCGGTATCAGCTCCGATTTTTCTTCTTTGAGCTAGACCCATCATTGTTTCATTCAGATCCATTCTTCTATCTTGTTCCATCATTTTACCGTATCTTTCCTTGCTTTGAATTCTAGAAGCCTCTTGAGCTTGTCTAGCTTGATTTGCCGCTTCTTGTTGACCTATAGACGCGGAGGCTCTTTGCGATGATAATTGGCCTTGGTTAGCCATAGCTTGTGCTAAACCAGCGACTCCACTACTACCCGCGGCTCCTTGCATACTCTGCATTATATTAGCTTGATTTTGAGCATTTTGTTGGGCTTCAAACTCTGCCTGTTGAGTGTTAACAGTTAAATCTTCAAAAGTATTTTCCATGTTAGCATAAGGATTGCTAATATCAGTACCTTCTAAGTCTACTTTACGTCTAGCTAATTCATTATTAGCTTGTCTTTGTTCCTCTATTCTAGCTTCTCTACCCTGCATAGCGCCAACTATTTTAGTTATTCCACTAGCGGCAGATAAACCAACCATTACCCATGTCATATTATATTGTTTTTATTATTAACGTATTCTTCATATTCTTCGTAACTTAAAGCTACTATTTCTTTTTCTAGTTTTTTTATATCTTTAGTATTAGTGGGGTTTTTGTGAACGTTTGTAAATACTGATTTTTCATTACCATATATAACTCTTTTTATACCAGGTTTTGATAAAACCGTACTAGGCGCCTTGTATTCTTGAACACCATCTTCTGTTAAAACAGTTATATGCCCAGATAACAAAAACCAAACATGTAAATGCTTATGAATAGCTCCCACTATAACCTCATCTTTAGCTATTGTCATTTCTCTAACATAAATACCATCAGCAAAAGTATGGCTATATTTAAATTTTTCATGATAAACAATATCACCGTTATTTGCTATAATATTCTCGTGATCTAATTTTATTAAAAATTGCTCTAAATCTACTATATTTTTTATATTTTCATTTTGTATTAAACTCATACCAATATAGTTACAGTTTTTAACGTTTATTTACTACTTGTAAAGTAATCGGCAGATACTGAAAATAATTCTCCATGATGATTAGGATCATCATTAATAAATCTCACTTTAGCATAATAACCAGCTAAACTAGACATATTAGCAGCGTTATCCTTACTAAACATTATAAAGTCTGTTGTGGCAGGAGGTATTGTAGACGCATCAATATCGCACGTTATACTATTTACACCCACGTCTGTTATTGGTCCTATTCTAACAATATTAGAACTATTACCAGTATCAAAACCACCTAAACTACTAGTTGTAACGTAGTATGCTACATCATTTATTTGAACCGATGACTGAACTACTCCTGTAAATGTTAATGTTATTATTGGCATATTATTTAAATTGTACTGTTATTGTTCCGTATCCATCCTCGTCACTTGACGCGGCACTTATTGTTGCTTTATATACAAATGAATCTGTTTGACCTGGCTCGGCAACGACTCCCGATTTTAAAGTGTATCTTATTCTACCGTTATCCCAAGCACTTCCTGATGCTCCATAAGCAGATAACGTACCGTATTTAGGGTTTGTAACTGTAGATAAGGTTTTCGAAGCTTTATTACTATCAGTATCTATAGCTCTAACATCTATATCTAAATAACCTTCGGTATCACCAGTTAAAGGAACATATAGATCAACTGAGGTTTCTCCTGGTAAAGCAGACGGCACAGATGGGTTTATAGTTACAAAACCATCTACATCAAAAGTAATGGTTGTATTAGCTGTTGGAATTTGAAGAACTTCACCGATTATAGTTGCTGTCAGCGTAGCCGTACCAGCACCGGTTATAGTTGGTCTTAAAAGAGCTTTAACATCATTCGTCTTGCCGTCAGTTGTTGATGTGGTGTTTATAGTAAAATCTCCCCTAAGGTTTTCGTCGCTAACCTGTGTAAGTGGCAAAGGGTTTCTGTTTAAATATATAATAGATCCATCTGCCTTTGTAATAGTACCTGTCCAAGTTGGTGTTTTAAGTCTTGTTTTTAAACCACCCTCTCCAACAGTAGTCAAACTATTCGTTAAAGTACTTTGTAATGTTAATCCAGAAGTAGTTGCGTCTGACGTAAAGGTAAGTGTTTTAGCAACATATTGATAAACAGTAAAGGAAGTTGTTATGCCACTATCCACAACAGTGGTTAAATAAGATATATCATTAGTGGTGGGTGTTACAACGATAGTATATGATTCATCTATTCTACTATAGGGAAAATTTATCATTGTCTTATATAAACCCGTAGAATCAATTACTTGATCTTTTAAACTATTGTTTTTAGCGCTAAACTCATCATTTGCAAAGTCATAAGTTGTTAAATCACTATCCCTAGTAACTGTAATTGAAAAAGTAGCTGCGAGTTTTGTGCCTCTTACCGTTACCGATTTAGATCCACCATCAAAAGGCATGTTCTCCGTATTGTTTATATTTATTTGTGTTATTTTAGGATTTGCAACAGGTATTTGAGTTGGCGTTAAGTTAGCTGCGTGACCCCAGTTTATAACGTGGGAATCACAACTTATATTATTAGCACCATTGTGTTGTATTGTAAACTCTTTAGCTAAACATCTAGGTGTTGATAAGTAGTTTCCTCCAAAATCAGTGACAGCCACTGAAGAAAAGTTCAATATATCACCAGTTGTAAAGTCATTTACTTCTGATAAATATACTCTATTATTGTAATGATCAATGTCGATAACACGTATATCACTTCCAAATAAAGGCCAACAAATATTAGTTGGTGTTGGGTTACTTACTGGATCAAAAGAACAACTAACTAAACTTGAGCCAGTAACCTGCATGCCTAATATTATGTCAGTCGTATCACAATGTACTATATTACTGGAGATAGTCGAGGATAATAGTGTTTTATCTACGTTGTAATTGGTAGGTGTTTCGTTAATTATCCAAGCGTTAGAATTTGAAGCAGCGGTATTTAATTCATAAAAAGGTGTGACCTCAAAACTAATAGTAGGACCAGTCCAGAATGTTTTTTTAAACAAAGTAACAACTGAACCTGATTGTATTATCCCTTGGTATTTATTTATAAAACCAACATCTGATCCGGCTGGTAGATTATAACCAGTAACCCCATTTAATGGGTTTGTCCAGCTGTTATATATACCCATGGGGGTATTTGTTATACTTGCAATATCTTCATCATCCATAAAACAAGTTGTACATTGCGTAAAACCAGTAGGAACTGTTGTTGTACCAGGTGATATTGGTGGTCCAGTTTGGGGCCAATATGAAGAGTAACAATGCGCATTATTTTCCACTATACTTTCAAAACATATGTCTATAAAATGATGGCCAATAGGTATTGCTCTACCGTTTATATCTACTAATAAATCTAAATTAGAAGAAACAACTGTAAGTGGATCTAGATTACATTCAACTTCTATTATATTACCAGGTGTACCTGGAACAGCCACCGACTTCGCAACAACAGGATCTGTTTCAGAACTATCATAATCGTAAAGATTAACACTCGTTACCTCTGCGGAACTACCACCAATAACAAAATGTGACGCACTAACAACATAGCCAACATGTGGTGTTATATACAGTTTAGCTACTGAAGGTAAAGAACTTCCTGAAGCAACGTTAGTTATTTGAACTTCAGAAACGCTATAATTTGTATTTCCTTGTGGATGTCCCATTTATTTAATTTTAATGATCCGAAGGATCGTCTTTTAATGTTATTGTAAACTCTGTTGGCGCAGGAGGTATTGGAATCTGTTTATCGTCCTTCATAGTTATTCCTGAAGATTTTCCTATTCCTTGAAAAGAAAATTCTGACATATCTATATTTGTTTCTAAAGCAGAATCAAAATAGGTTTGTTCCCCTTGCATAGCGGCAAACCATTTGCCTTCCTTTTCTTTAAACTCTAGTTTTTTACCACTTTGTAAGTCAGTTTCTATGGAGCTAGCATACCAACCTAAGTGGGTAAAATTATTATAATATTCAGCATCGAATTGATTATTGCCGTCTATATCTACACCTGTCGCTATATTTTTTAATATCCTACTTTGTGTACCAGAATAACTTAATGCTTGTAAACTTTTAACATCACTAGGAGATCCGTTTAATAAAAACTCCACTTCAGAAGTGTATTGTTGTCCATAAAAATTATTTCTTAAACTACTAGTTCTATGTTCCCAAAGATATCCAGATGAATTATTTGTGTGATAAGTGCTATCTGGTAATGTGTAAAATTTATTATTCAAACTTAAACCACTATCTATAATCCATGACTTAAAGCTAACCCAACCATTTGTTTTATCTGAGAAAGTAACTGTATAACTATTAGTCTTTTTACTAACATCACTATTACCACTTGAAGCCGAAGTACCAAAACCAACGCTATCATCAAATGGACTAATTAATGACCATCTAAAAGTTTGATAATCTTGATAACCACTATAACCGACCAACCAATTAACAACTAATTTGTAATTACGAGATGAAGCTTCGTATTCTATACTTTTTATAGAATAAACAGCTTCTGGTTGGTGTATTGCGCCCCAGTTAGATGGCCAATTTATAAATGCTGTTAAACAAAAAGGACCAGTACAACCTAACAGAGGATTATACTGCGCAAAATTAGCTTGGTAAAAAGATTGATATAAGTAAACATTACCAGGACCATGTATATTAAAAGCTGCTATTACATCATTAAAGTTTGGTGTAGCATCAAAAGAAGGTGTTAAAGTATCTGGTTGAGTTTGATGATAAAAATAAAGGGTAATATCAGGATTTACTAATCCAGGATTTAAACCATAGTGACCTTCTTTTCCGTGGTTAATACCTATAGGATGATCATCTCCTGGGTATATACCAGTCCAACCTCTACCTAAAAATCCAGTAGTATTGCCATAATCATCAGTGGCTAATCCAGCAGGGTGATTCGCGTTAATAGTATCTACACTACCAATATCTGTAAAACCTTGACCAAAAGCTCCATTTTCAATAGATTTAGCCCAATCGTCTACAACACCACCATATCTAAACCAGTGGCCCAATATAGGATAATCAGATCCAGAGGTTGGTATACCACTAGTATTGGTAACCATTGATGAAGGCCCCGCGTATCCAGACATTGGGTTTCTTGCTAATGATTTTAACGATATATTATAACATGATTTTTTATCATCATAACTCCCTATAACCTTTTTAGCGTGCTTTAAGTAATCTGCAAAAAAATCTTTCATACCGTGCTCTGAAATAGGCGTTAAACCGTCTCTAGATAATCTTAACACAACACCTCTAGATTGATCAGAAAAATAAGATCTATAAGCTTGAAAAGCAAATGATTCTGGATTTTTAGATATACCATATTCACCTGTGTAAGGTATAACTTGTCCTAAAACTTTATTTGTAGCTGTTAAGTTTGTGTTTCCATCAGCGTTAAATACAGCGTCTTTATTTGCTAGTATTTTTAGTATTTTATCTTCACATAAGGCAACTACATCAGTATCTCTTGAGTGTAGTTTCTGTATTGTACCAAATCTAGGGTTTAAATCTTTAGTTATCGGTTCAGCCATTATAAACTGATTAAGATTATTTACACCACTTATAGAGTTGTATATACCAGAATATATTAAACCACTACCTCTTCTTTCTTCTTTATATTGCTCTGCTAAAGTCATAGAAGCTTTTGGGCCTTTGTCTATAATAACAGCGTTATAATCATCTCTAATTCTATTAGATTCAACACCATTACCAAAAGAATAACAAT
>CEUX01024532.1_pt1 | contig 13330 bp, 16 predicted proteins | sample 531361 | NCBI WGS metagenome assembly CEUX01 (sample SAMEA2622736, study PRJEB7988) | marine metagenome | isolation source: saline water (ENVO:00002010), including
CTCAACACGCAAGCGTCCACTTGGCTATTCGTTGAAGCGTAGCCAACGAGGTCACGAGTCCACTGCTTGTAAGCGTAGTTGTAGCGCAGGATGGTATCACTGCCGCCACTCGCATTATTGTTGAGTGCAATTAGAACCTCGTTCGTGCCATCCAGAACATCGATACTTAGAACAATCCCGGCGTGGCTCGCCATGATGTCCTCAACCGCTGCACCAATGTATTCGATGCTGAGGTTCGCTTTCACCAAATAGATACCTCGCGTGGTGACCAGAAATGCACCGTCACGAGTTACTGTGTGAGGCGAATTGGCCAGCACACCAATGCCAGGGGCAAACTTGCGGGGCTTTAAAAAACCGCCAGTTCCAAATGCGTCAGGGCCATCACCCGCTAAAATGTAGCCGTTCTCATCAGTAAAAATTAGCAGATGCTCAAGATTCGACTCGATGCATGTGATGGGGTTCGATTCGCCATCAAGGATAATGTTGTAGGCAAGTTGATCTGTGACAAATGCAGGAGCGTCACCCTCAAAGAGCGGTTTGGAGCAATTGACGATATTCTCAGTTGTTCGAGCGAAGATGCGAGACTTGTGCTTTGCGATGTCTGTGCAGCTACCGATAAATCCGTTGGACAATTCAGCTGTAGTGTACAGCTGCTCGTTGTCCTCAAGAAGCACATCGCTCGTTGAGTAGAAATTGCCCTTATCTTCAAACTGAATTGTTTTGCCGGTCTTCACACACTCCGCTTCTGCGTACCGATAAAACACTGAGCCGGTAGGCATTGTTCGGTAGAGAACACAGCGAGCGTCGTTCTTAAATGCCTGGGTTAGGTAGTCCGTTCGCTTATTGGTGATTGGCAGCTCTAGGACTTCAATCTCGACAATGTTTGTCGTGCCACTTGAAGGCTCGACTGTTTCAATGTTGGAAGGGCTTGAACGATGCACGTTCCCCTGTGCATCAACCCACTCCCAAATTGCACAATATTTGTGCGCTGCGTTGATGACAGCACCCCCGGAACTAACAACTCGCGACTCTACGATTTTCGGGGCGGTTATAAACCCATTCTCCACAATGCGCTCGCCATCGTAGGACATCAGGCAGCCGCCTGTCATCAGTGTTACCTTGCCAGCTTCGACGTGCTGCACTGGCCGGTCTAGGTTGAAGTCAACCGTGCAGCTGGCAATGCCAAATGACGCCTCATTCTGAAAGCCGTTGGTGTCGTGGATATATTCCGAAAACCCGACGAACTTAGAGCAGCCGAACATATACTTGCCGGTCGTTACGCCTTGAACTCGCTGCACCCCGTAGACCACTCTTCGATAAATTGGAGCGATACGAGCGTGGTGTTCTGCTGCAAATGCAACCGGAGCTGTTCCCATAGAACCAGCTGCATGAAGCCGGTAGTAGTTCGAATCTACCAGGAACATGTTGCTACTGGCACCATCGCCCTGCACAAACTGATTACAGGCGTAATGAGTGAGCACTGCATACGTAGCTGTTCCATGACGGAACGGGTGGCTCGTTAAGCTGCAATTAATCCCAATATCGTAGTAGTTAGTTGAGCCCCCACGAGTGTGCTTCGAGAGAACAACTACGTGATCGCTGTACCGATCTGCCGCTGAACTGGTTGATGCGTCGATGGCCGTGGATTCTAGAGAAAGCTCTGAGTAGATGTGAACCGAGCCACCATCACTCTGCGATGCAGCACCAGCCGCAACCATCACATAGTCAGACTTGCCTGTCCCAAGGTTAATCGTTTCTGGGGAAGTTGAAAGCTTTGCCCCAAAAAAGCTGGCCTGCGGGACGGCTGACCCACCGCCACCGGAGGCCGTAGAGGCCGTGTAACAAACCACGTTAACAAGATCGCTATCAGCCCCATTGATATCGTTAAGGCAGCTTAAACTTAGCCCGGCGACAACCGGATTCTCATCAGCAATTGCTGCACCAAGGCTTGAAGTCTCAACCTCTGAGAAAAATAGGTCCTTGTCTACTCCTGATGTGTTTACTACGTCATAGCTGAGAGTCGCACCTGTAACCCCGGAGCCCGTTAGGGTGCCCGAGCTGACCGTAAAGTATTGCAACTTAATGACATCACTCGAACCTACATATGCCAGTAGTACGCACCCAGAAGACTGGCTTAGTGTGTTGGTTGTGAAGTAGTTCTTTGCTTTATCGACTGAATAAATTGGGTGCGATGCGTAGATCGAAACACCCATCGAGGCCAAGCTTGTAGGAATGATTGAGCTAGCCACTCCCGTGCTCGTTCTAATCGAGCAGTATTTCAGGGTTGGTGTGCCGCCCGCCCTAGCGTCATCCACGAGGAAAATGAACACGTAATCACCAAGAGCCAAAAGCTGGGGCTGCGGGTGAAAGTAGAGACCGTGTGGGATGGAGTTAGTAACCTGCGTCACAACTACCGTATCAATCGTATCGGCGTAGAGACTCTCGCCGGTTTCAGAATCATACACCTCAAGCATGGTGTGGTATTCTGTTTCATCGGTATCTAGCGCATATCGAACATAGGTATATACATCATACCCGTTATTGCGAACATGGTGAGCGTTGCCTGTCTTCCATCGTCTGTCTGATCGAACAAACTCATGCGTTAAGTGGCAAGGCGTATGATTCGCAAACGCCACCAAGTCGCCGGGAGTTGTCGAGTTTGCGGTGCTTGTTCTTTTGTATGCGTATTCGTCGGCTAAAAGCAGCATACCATCCTTGTGAGGAATGGCTGAGGTCCCGCTGGTCATGTCAGAGCTTATGAGTGAGCTATGAGCTTTGCCTGTCCGAGACTGCCGCACATAAGCCTCACGCTTAATCATCTGACCAGTCTTCTCTATTCGAACGTTGTCAGCTGTGACCAGCTTGCCTGGTGGCGTTGTTTTGTCCGATGACTTCTCATCAAGACCGGCAGCGAATGGAAAACTGACTACTTCTTTGGTAAGTGGCATCAGAATACCCACAAATCTGCTACAGCGTCGTAGCTGACAACCGATAGGGGGATGAACTTGCCTGGGTCTGTATCGTCTGCTGTAACGACTTTGACCACGACCTTCTCATCAATTTTCGTGACGATGTAACCTTGATATGGTCGGCCCAGTCCGTGGTAAATCTTGTTCGTAACATTGTTGGTGATTTCGACATCTTTAAGCAGTTTGCCGTTAAGAATTGCCAGCCCATCAAGCTCGCCAAACTTCTTCTCGACGCTATCTTGCACTTGCTCAATATCGGGGTTGTCTGTGCGATATCGGAGGTAATTGATTGGCATGGCTTACCTCCAGTAAAAGTCAGAGATGGCCGTGCCCGTCGTAACGTCACTAATGGCGTAAGGCTCACCAGCGTCACGTTTACCTGCGGCCTCCTCGATTCGCCGCCTGGCACTCTCGCGCTGTACCAAGTGAACCGTCACATCGGCCTCTTCCTTGAGTAGGCATTTGATGGCTGCATCGATAACGATGTACTCCTCATACCCTGGAGCTACCGCCCGGTTGTTCACACTTAGCGCCTCGGAGTCTTCACTGCCATTGGTAGCCCACTGGTCTGCCTGCGGCACATAGTGAATCGTTACCGTTCCACTAGGCAATGCGTCCGCTGGCCGGAAATGAATCTCATTGCCCTGGACGTGGTAGGTTAAGCGATTTGCAAGCGTTCCAGACGTGGCGTTACTGCCGTACATGTTTCGCTCTTGAAACTTGTAAGGACGCACCCGGAACGTGTTTCCGCCAGTCGCAAAATCAACGCCGAGCATCTTGTAGAATCGGTCTGGCAACGTGCCTTTATTGTCCGCTATGGGGAGAGTGTAGGTCGTGTCACTGTTGATGTAGTAATCCTCATACTTCTGCACGAGGATGTCATGGAGTTCTGCAACAGCAACGTTGATGTAGCTGCGAATCTCCGCATCGGTGACAAAGGTGGATCCCTCCATGTCAGCCCTACGCCTTACCGCAGTGATTAAATCGCCGCATGTAATCGTGTTCGCTGGCATGGAGGCCCCCCTCTTTTAGTAGTCGTTTGCTGCTACGCAGATCTCATACAAATCTTCAAACGCATCAGCTACAGCGTTGGCGTCTTTAGCGCCCAGGCCCTGAATCAGAGCCTTGGACGCCTCGACTTTGGCAACGCGGTACATCTCTTTGTTTGGCTGCTCCCCGCTTTTCTGCGGTTTGCCAGCCTCTAAAGCCATGCGTGCAATGCCCGGTTTCCTGGCCATTACTTCACGCTGCTGTTTTTGACATCAAGAGCCATCATCAAGGTTGCCCCGTTTGATGGGTCTGCGGCACTGCCGCCTGTCACAGTCAGAATTTTCATGGTGCCAGCGCTTGAGATGCTATCCGTGTCAATCTGCACGCGGATGTCCTCAGCGTCTGGGTCCAAAAGCTTTCCGTCAGCCCAAAGCAGTTTGTTGTACTTCTCCGTGTCACCGGATGGGACGCCAAGAGTGATCGTGTAGTCACCCGTGGTATTCCGTACAATAGTTTTAATGCCCAGGCTGTCAGCAGCAACAAGCGTTGGTGCGCCCGAAGCTCCGATGGTGGCTTTCAAGTACAGGCGTTTAACTTCACGCTCTGCGGCTTGAAAATCTTTAAAATCACGGTTTGCCATAACTCAATCTCCTTTCAGTGAGTCTGAATTAAAGTGCAATCCGAACGTTCCACCCAGGAGCCGTGCAGCCAATCTGCATATAGGCACCGCAGCGTACCTCGTAAGCGTCAGCTGTACTTTCCCGAAGGAGCTTATTGGAATCTAGGTCAAGAATCTGTGGAGCTGCCCCAAGGCTGTTAAGGCTCCAGGTATCAAGCTGAAGACCCCAAGCAACATCTGCCTGGCAGTTTACGTCTGGAATAACGTCAACGGTTCCAGCAGGCCCGTGAATCTTCATTGACGTGAAGCCAACAGAAGAATCAGAAGAGCTTACCTTGTCATACTGAACCTTAGAACCTAGTGCTTTCTCAAGCTGTGCATAGTTCTTGTAGTGCATGAAGACATGGCTAGGAGTTCCGCCGTTACGAGCGCAAAGGCTAAGACCTTCGATCAACGCTTCCTCAATTGGAAGTGCAGATCCATCGTAGCGGTTGCCCCCGAGACGAGTCACATCTGAAGTTCGGTCAACTCCGAAGAAAGATGCAGAACTTGGAGCTGATGCAGGACACCATGCTTCAAGGCCACGAATCTTCTTAAAGTCTACACCAGCATGTGCATCACCAAGCTGAAAGATGTAGTCACCAGCATCAGCGTCATTATGCAGGTTTACCTTAACCGTGAACGTTCCCGCAGAACGGTCTACTGAATCAATCTCTTTGGTTCCGACGTTAGAGAGAAGTGCGCCAGTCTTTGACTCTGCAAAGACAATCTTCATCCCAACCTCGAAGTTAGAGATATCTTCAGGGTTCTCCAGCGTGATCAGCTTCGCGCCCTGTGGGTCTGATGCTGTGGTGCTCTGCTGACCAATTGCACCGCTACCGTCGCGATACATTGCAACAGCGATAGAACGCTTCAGTGCGTGGATTGCACCGTCAATCTCCATCGTTGCGTACCGGACAAATGCGTCAGCGTTGCCCTGACTAGCCCTGATCGCTTCGTGTGTAATACTCGCGAAGGAATAATCGCGAACACGTTCGAGCAAAAATTTCTTAACGTTTGAGGTCGATGAGTTATCGGCCTGACCGTTGGAGAATGTAGCACTTCGTCTCTGAGGGCCACCGACAATGATTGGAACCGAAAGGTTCTCACCACCAAAGCTCTCATACTTTGGCATCAACGCCAGAAGGGGATTGTTTTTGTAAACCATCTCCTTAATTCGCTCTTTTTTGTAATGCTGCTTGAGTGCGTCAACTACGACTGTTTCGCCGGTTGCTGCGGTACCTTTAAATACGCCTAACGCCATGATCTCACCTCGTGATTATTGGCTTCCACGTCTAAGCATGTCAGCCATGCGCTTCAGGGACTCGTCGCGAGGCAATAAGCCTGTCTGGCTCTCGCTTCGTCCATGAGCAAGTTCGTTCGTCAATGTCTTAGGTCGATTAGAAGCCTGGGGCTCCTGTCTGTCTTGCTCGACGGGCTCTTCCGTAGTCGCTGAGGTGGACCATTTGGCCCTGTACTTATCTTCTAGCTTTTTAGTACCGAGGTACTTCTCCGCAATCGCTTCAAGGCTGCTTTCAACTTCGCGAGCAGCATCAGCGTACGACATCACCTCACCCACGTCATCGTAATGCTTCTGCATCACGTTCGCTACATCCTGATATGCATCAGTCTTCGAGATGAGTTCGTAGCTGTCGCTATTCTTCACGAATCCCTTAATCTCGTCAATGAAAGCCCCATAAGCTGATTCGTAACGCAGTTTCTCGTCCTGCTTTACACGTTCAGTAAACTGGCTCTCAATCTTATCCAGGCGTTCGCGTAGTGCAGCGTTTTCGCGCTGTAGCTTCATCTCCCCCGTTACGTTGCCATCGTTGATAACTTGCTGGGTTAGCTCATCGTAGTTGATGCCCAGCGACTTCATCGCTTTGAGCGGGTCAGTACGCGCTAGCATCTGGATGTCATCGTAGGGGTTTCGCTGCGGTGCGGCCTCTCGTTCTTTGAGGGCTTGTTCTCTGCTTCGAAGTTCACGCTCGCGCTTTGCCAGTGCGCGGAACTTACGCACAGCGTCAGCGTCGTATTCCTGCTTTGGCTCTGGTGGTGCCGCTTCCTGAGCTTCTGGTTGTTGTTCTGTCTGCTCTGCCTGTGCGCCTTCTACTGCTGGCGCTTCTGTCTGGACTTCAGCGACTTCTGCCGCTGGTGCTGTCTCTTCCATTCAATTGTCTCCGTTATTACATCATTGGTGTTGGAGTAGGCTCTGTCATCAGCTCCTCCTCCATGGTTTCCATGCCAGCAGGCGGTGTGCCTCCTGTCAGTTCTGGTAACGAACCCAACGCTGGCCCCCCAGCTCCCTCCGCCTCCTCACCTCCCTGTGGGGTAGTGGGCTGTGCGGCTGCTTGCATCGACGTAAGCATCTGAATGCACCCATCCAAATACCTTCGCAGGAGGTCAAGGCGCTCATCAGGCACACCCTGGACCTTCGACCTTGTGTAGGCATTCTGGACCATCTGAATGGCCAGCGTTAAGTTCGTGAAAGGTTCAGGCTGATGGACCTTCCCCTTCTCAATCATATCCTCGATGACCATGTTGATTTCATCGTAGCTTGCGCTAGCCAACTGGTTCACCGATTCCAAATCAGGATAATCGAGAAGCATGCGGGCCTCTTGCTGCGTGAGCATCTGGGCCTGGAGCATCTCAATTACCTTTTGAAGTTTTGCGGCTGGTGTGCTGGGTAGGAGGCTCGTCGGGTAGACCTTCATCACGTATTGGTCTGCCTTCAGATTGATTTCCTTCCACTTAATGCGCTCTATGTCTTTGTCGCCATGTGAGATGACTTCGACCTTCTCGCCGCGCTCGTGCATGTCTTTGGCAAGGCCAATCATTTGCTTGGCTGCCTCTAAGAATAGATTCTCATAAGCCTGAGCCGTAATCATGAAGCGCTCGGATTCAATATCTGAGAATTCTCGAAGTGCTACAGCTGACTCAAGTCCTGCTGGTTTCTTGGATTGGGCTGATAGCGTGGAGATGCCCGCTATCTCGTAGGCCCGATTAAACAAGCGGTCTAGATGGCTGAAGACCTCACCCGATACCGTCTTGGGAACGAAGAACTGCGGCGGCTGGTTGCGATACTCAATGACGCCCCAGTTTTCGTTATTGATGTGTGCCTTTGAGATTTGGCTACCGGCCTCTATGAACAGCTTTGGCCGTGATAGGTGCATGCAGTCCTGAATGACCTTGAGCAGCTTGTTAATCTCAATCTGGACACCCGTAAGCTGTTCTGCAAGGCCCTGGCCGAAAAACCCCAACAGGCGCTCAGTCCACCGAATGATGGCAAACGGAAAGTAGTCTTTGTCCCACGATTCATCGACCAGGGTCGCGCCCTCTATACAAATTACATGGCGGCCATCATCAGCGCCTGGGGCGCTGGGTAGGTGCCAGGCTTCGTATACGGCACACTGTTCTGCTGCCCGGTAGTGGCTTGAGGTTTCCTCTACCCGTTCGGCGCTCAAAATTGCATCACGATGCTCAGGGAAAGCGTGCAGCAATACGTCCTTGTTCACCGTCTTGCGGTGAAACATCTGGCGCGGCTCGGCGTAGCGGCTTTCTAGGTCATCAACGTAGATCTCATCAGGGAAGGTGCGTTCTACTTTGATTTGGTTGTTCATCTCGTAGATCTTCATAAAGCCTGTGCCGAACACACAGGCATCCAAGAAGACCTTTGGAGCCACATCGTAGATGTTTGAGTTGTAGAACTGCCCCTGTACAAACTTATCCAGGCGTTTAGCCTTCTGCTGCATGGACCAATCGCCACCAGTCGTTAGGAAGGTAGCCTTGGGCTTATTCTTTGCGATTCGGGCCGTTACTGTGTCCGTGCAACTCTGAATGACATTGAGCGTTACCCTGTGATTCGATGAAGACTTTGCGCCTTCGTAGTTACTCACGCTGCCCAGCGTTGTGGGTGCGATATTCCCGTAGAGGCGAAGGTGGTAGAGGTTATCAGTGCTGCGGAATTCTTGGGCGTCCTTGATTCCCTCTACCGCCTCAACCACTCCCTCATGAGGATTGTCTGAACTGGCCCACCAGTATTCTTTTTCGAACTTCATGCCTTAAATCCCTGAGTAGAAGTCATCTGAACGGTCGTCATCGAAGTCATACTTCAATTCGTCGGCTACACCTTGCACAGGCAGGGGTCGGCTCTCGAAGAACTCAATCTCGAACTCCCCTATCTTCAGGCGTTTTAGGTTATGGTCTTCCGCCAAGTGCATCAGGGCCTCTAGCGTGTCTAATTCAGTGTATAGTGACTCTCCCACCACGCTTCTCCTTCGTCTTCGGTCAGTTTGTTTTCGAGGTTCTCTATGATGCGCTGCTCTAGCTTGCGGTAATACGCGGCTGTGCCAGCTGCTGGCTCTAGCGTTGGCTCAGTGTGGGTGTAGTGTCTCGATTCGCGCCACGCGTAGAGACAAGCGTCACTTAGGTGGTTTTCATAGCGGTCTGAATCCCGGCGTTTGGCTTCGTCGTACTGGAGATACTTCCACTCCTCCAGCAGGTCGCTGCCCTCCAAAACTTTGATCTTGCCATCTGCCAAGTCGCCGTTGAGCAGTTCCTGGTAGCTTAGTTTGTGGCGCTTCTCTGCGGGTCTTATGGGCAAGTAGTAACGGGTTTTGAATTCCTCAACGATGGACTTACCCAGGCCGCCAGTGTCAGCCACCATCACCGTGAAGTTATAGACGTTGTGATACTCTCGGATGCGTTCCGCAATTTGGCTTGGGATGAGATGGCTCTCTTTGTGGGTCTCTACTACGTAGAACTCTGGGAGGTCTCGCGTAAAAGCACCTACCACAAAGCCCGTAGAGTCTTCGTAGCCCAAGTCTACCCCCAGCACATACTCGAATTCATGCTCATGCAATGGGATGGATTGGACAATGTTCTGCTCAGTGAATCTGTACACCAAGCTATCGTCAGAGCGCACCCACTGGCCGCACCACTCACGCAGGTAGATGGGGTTATGGTCTGACCAGCCGCGTTGCTTCTTTCTCTTGGCTAGCCACTCCTCAGAGTGCGGGATGTGTGGGTTGTCTCGGATGGTCCAAGCGTGATTGCTGTATCCATAGGACTTGTCCGTGGTGGCGTTGTGAAACATCCCAGAGCAGGCGGCGGACGGCGTGCCTATCATCGCCATGGTTCCCTGATGGTCTACTAATGCTGGCTCAAGTACTTCCTCAACCAGACTGTCCATATGGGGACCAAAACTTGCTGCCTCATCTAGAATAACCAACGCGTAAGCTGAACCCCTTAGCTTGTCCACGTCTGCCTCATCATTTGCGCCGGTCAATATGATTTGGCTTCCATTCTTGAGCGTCGCGATTAGCTCAGAGTTGTTGAACCTTACGTCCAGCATGTACTTGCGCGCTGCTCGCTTCAACTCAGCCCACATGAGTCGTTTAGCCGACCCTCTCGTGAGCGCGATGTACGCACTAATACTTCCAGGCTTACGTGTGGCTATCTCGATGAGGTAGTAACAAGCACAATACGTCTTTCCCGCCCGCCGACTGCAAAGGGCTGTTTTTAGTTTTGCTGGGTCGTCGATGAAGTTCAGTTGGAAATCAAACAAGTCCTCTCGCCAACGAAAGCTCCGCTTCTCATCAATCTGCTGGGCCTGTTCCTCTGGAACGTCACCGAAGCGTTTGATGTACTCGCGTAGAACGGCTCTCGCGTCGTGCTTGGAGGCAGGTTTGCTCATTTCCTCGTGACACTCTTAGGTGGCTTGCGCTTTACGGGCAGGCGTTGGGGCTTGGCGGGTTTCGCTGGCTGCATCCAGCTAATGGACTGGATGGGCACCATGTATGTGCCCCTGTCGGGCGTTTGGACCTCAAGGAATTGTGCGCTGCTGTCGAGCGTTAGCTTATAGCTTGCGTGCTTAGTTGTGCTGGTGTTGATGTGCGTCATGTTGAGCAGCGGCTTGGCTGACTCTTTAAGTTGCATTGCGATTATTTCCATAGATTTCCTCTACTCGTTTGACCCCACCCTCGTGCTGCAAGTGCGGTACGTACATCAGCGTGTGATCTGCGCGCTTTAAGTCACTAACAACTGGTCCGTTGTGTGAGATCAGCACGGGTTCACCTTTCGCGTATTGAAACCCTCCAAGAAGGGCCTTCTGAAGACCAAAGCGCCTAAACGACGCTTTTGTGTATGCGTAATGGACTATCAAGAAGCGGTCGGTTCGTTGAGCGCAGAGCCACGCGTAGACCTCGGAACTTTGGTTCTGGTCACAGGCAACTAGCGTGATTGCTCCTTGGAGCAGCCGTTTCACCACGTCCTTGTGCAACTGGTAGAAGGTCTTTTTCGGCTGGTCCAGGTTTTTGGATTGGTAGCTCTTTAGCCATGACTGATAAATCAGCTGGCCATCCTGGCGTTCACTCGGGCGTATGCGTACAGGCAGCTTGTCCAAGCGTTTGGGGTCGTAGGTGGCCTCTGGTGTGCCTTTCTTGATTGGGTCGTTTCGCGTGTACTTGTGGCACTTCGTTGTGCGGTGAATATGTGAGCGTAGATCATCCATCGTTTTTGTTCTTCTTGTTTACAGTCGGCATCTTCTTGCCGGTGAGTTTTTTGTAAGCCTGTTCTGCCAAGCGTTGGATTTGTTCGTCCGATTGGGCTTCGAGGTCGGAGGATTGGCGAATGTCGAGTTCTAGCTGCATCAGTTTGGCGTAGGAGTTCACCATGTTGGTGAAGTGCTTCGATTGGTAATGGTCCAAGCCTGAGCCCTGACTGATTCGAGAGAGTTGGCGGAACTCTGAGTCGATGGTGGCGTAAGCGTTGTGCATCATGCTGTGGATGGATGGGTAGACGTGAACATCTACCTTGCTGGGGAGGTCTTTGTTGATCTCTACGTCCAGGGCGTCGGAGGCGAGAAGTTCGTCAGCCTCCAAAGAGCGTTCAGTTTTTGATTGGCGGTCCTGAGCCGTACGGAAGTCATATTTGACGTTTAGCTTGGTCTTCTTGCTCACGTTGGTCTTTCTGGTCGAGGGCACGGGCAGGATCCTGTGGGGAAACATGTCTTACCTGCCCGCACCCATAACAATGGCCTGTGTGCATTGTTGCTGAGTCCAATTTTGAGATCCAAGACAGCGTTTCTCGTTTGGGAAACAATAACGAGAAAGTTTTGGAGTGGGTATTAATGTTTTTTAGGGGAAACCGGCCTGCGGAGGTACCCCCCTCGAAGCTCTGAGAGCTTTTCTGAGCCCCGTCAGCCTTTTGGCCTGCCTTGGGCACGTCTCACCCTGAGAAACGCCTCAGATTGGCTCTGGGAGCCTCTCACGTACATCAAAGAGGGGGAATTTGTCTTTTTATCTTGTGTATCGGAACGAGAAAGCTTACGATGGTTCACATAACAGAAGTTATGTCGGCGGCAACCGACCAGAACAACAACCATTGGGACTGTTTCAGAATGAGAATCGGCAAGACACCAAGATACACCGCGCCTATGTGTTTCCAAGATACATGTTTCGCGCAGCATATCTTGGATGCCATTTCTCTACCCTGACACAGCCCCAACAACAAAGGACAGCAACATGCCAAACGCAATCCCTCACGAAGCATTTGACCTACAATACAAATGGAAGTCGCTACACCAGGCCATCGATTCACTTGTAAAGAATCAAGACGGACTAGAAGGCGATTTTCGAAAGATGGCGCACATGTCCAGAGCCGGTGAAGACTTCGACTTGCTAAACACCTACAGCACTCGCGTTCATGCCATTAGTTTCGACAGCGACTCGGCACGCATTGACCGTCTACTGAGCGGAGGCTGGTAAGATGAGGAACAACATGAAGCACTTTAAGATAGACCAGCTAGGATACGTTTTCTGCGGTGATTGCATTGGCTTTGGGACCGATGGCCCAAATTGCCGACTCATCAAAGGCAGACCCGAAGAATACCTCTGCACCATCACCCCGCCAAAATGCGACGGATGCTGGAAGACAGAAGAAAACTGGCCAAAGGCCAACTAACCCACTCGGCAAAGTGGAAAGGACAGCAACATGACAGACATAAAGAAGCAGATTGACAGAGTAAAAAACTTGCGCTGCATTACTTACAAATACCTCCCAGCAACGAACACTTTACAATCCAGAATCAGATTGACTGATAAACGCATGCGTAAGTCTATTGTCATTCTTTATTCCTATGAATTTAACAGCGCCCAACAAAATGCATTGGCGCACCTCATCAGGGAAGGTTGGAATGTTTTGGGTGCTTGCGATGAAACCCAAGTGATCATCATGGCCGAGTGGGACTCAGACAAACAGCTCAAATAAGACCGAAACGCCCACCGGGCGTCGTGCGTTGACTTACGCGCCTGATGAGGTCAGAACACCGTCAGAACGAGAAACACAGAGGAGAGCCCACACAATGAACCAAGAAAAAGCCCTAGAGCTAGCGTTAACGCTGGCAATAACAGCCCCAAACGACCCAAAAGCCAAAGAGGCTTCAGCAATGGCCGAGCATATAGCCACGAACATGAGCGCCGAGCAGGTTGAGTCTATCAAGCTGAAAGTGCAGGAAAAGCTAGGTTTGGAGGAACCCCAAAGCTGACCGCCTGGTTGAATGTCGGGCGATACCTGATCGGTAACCCCCATTTATTTCCCGAAATATAGGGTCTAGTTTTTGTACGAGAAAGCAGTATGTAGACCACCAACGCAAGGCGGCAACCTGTCTTGGTGGGGAAAGAGCAACAGCACAATGCAAGGTAGAAAAGACTAC
>CEUX01036688.1_pt1 | contig 13327 bp, 21 predicted proteins | sample 531361 | NCBI WGS metagenome assembly CEUX01 (sample SAMEA2622736, study PRJEB7988) | marine metagenome | isolation source: saline water (ENVO:00002010), including
TGTTCTTTAATAGTTAATGATCCTATCTTTTTATCTACTTCAGTATTCTTCTTTGTATATATTTGTCCTATTACATTTTGGAAAGAATCCCAACTACCAGGACTAAGAACACTATATCCAAACATATTTTGAATAGTACTTTCACTTCCAAGAGTCTGACTACCATGCTCTAGATCGAAATACAGAGTTTTCATTTATTATTTCTCCTTGTTATTATTCTATTTTATTGCTCGGGAGAGCACTGCTAATTTACAACTTTTTTACAACTTGTACAAGAAATTAGTGAGAGAGACCACGCTTAAGCCTCGGTTCCCGTTTTAAAGCTTGTCGACTATTAACGAATGGTGGTTTTAGCCGTAACTCTCTCATTTTCACCTCTATGTCACAATCTCTTCCCTAGTGGAGGCTATTGATTGCAACTGTGAAATCATTATAACTTGTTCATTATCATTGTTGGAAAGTTAAAACTGAAATTACCATTAAATGGTTCTCCTGTCACAAACTTTCTAACAGCATTAGCTATAAAACTACCACTCATATTAGAGCAATAACTTGTAGCCTTTGCATTACATGGATCTGTTGACATTTCGTCATCACTATACCAAATCTTTTCATATTTCTTAGCATCTGGTTTATGTAATATGTATTGCTGATAATGTTCTGCACCCATACGACCATCAATGATACATAAAGGTTTTTGTTTACTATTAGCACATAATATCTTCACAGCATCCATTCTAACATTCATTGTATCAAATGCTAGTATTGCAATATCACTATTTCCATTATAGTAATATTCTTTAAACTCTCCATTGACGCATTGTATTTCACATTCATGATTAATATCAAGAATTACTTGTTTTAATGCTTCAACTTTATTTAATCCTATATGGCGATTATCATATTGAGATACTCCAATATTTACACCTTCTACTTTATCCATATCATATAGATAGAACTTAATAGCACCAGTTCTAGCTAACTGGATAGCTGCAGAACTTCCAATAGCTCCGCAGCCCAGTATATGAAAAGTGTATTCATGGAGATTATTTACTATTCCCGAGTATCTACTACTAAGTTCTAGCTCCATTCGTCTTCCCCTTTACTATTTTGTCTATATCAATTGGTTTACTTTCTATTGCTTTTCCATCTATTCTTATATACATAAATGGATCACTCATTTCGAAATTCTCATCTATTTCATTTCTACTTATCTCTACAAAAGTATAAGGAGAGTTCATAGCATATAGATCATTATTTTCCTTTTTAACTTCTCTTAAATATTGATCAAAATCCATTCTACCTTCAGATATTTCATCTATCCAGTATTCTATTTTTTCAAGACAATATTCAAGAATGTTTTCTTGTGGATATTCACCTGTAATACCATGATTTATTTTTTGTTCAGCCCAATTGCCATATCCATAGCTACTTCGTATTCCAAAGGATGCATTATATGAGTTAAGCTCTTCTACATCATCTGCCCAAAGATTACCTTGATGTTTGTTTTTATTCCATTGTCCAGGAATATATGTTGCAATAGAAGGACTTTCACATAAATCTTCTACTTCATCCATTATTTTCTTTGGTAACTTAGCTTTCTTCTCATTAAGAATTTCAAGCTTAGTATCTTCATGCATTATTACAGGCTTCCACATAGATATACGAAATAAGTTTTCACGTTTTAGATTTACAACAAGAGCAAAACTCATATCTCCATCTGAATATTCATTTATTCCTTTTATATCTGTTCCACTCCAAAATACACCCATAGTATGATGAGAATGCCACCAACAGAATCGAAATTCTTTCTTTGCATGCTTCTTAGCAGCTCTACAATAATAGTTCGCTAACTCATCTTTATCTAAATCGCATGTACTTCCTGTCACCTTTTGTTTCAGGATAACTGGATCAGTTACGACCCAGTCTCCATCTTTATCCTGGTAACAGATAGCCATACCACCTATTTCAGCTTTCATACTTTCATATGCTGCTTCCGCATAATTTATGATCTTGTCATAATCTTTTTGTGATATATAATATCCTGTTTCCATTTTTCTCCTTATATATTTAATGTTCTACCGTTTTGTGTTGCCCATCGTATTGCTGCTTCTTCTGGTGTCAAATTGTCTACTTCATTAGTTGGAAATTGTACACCTATTAATTCTCTTATCTCATCATTCCTTCTTTCACTAGATGACAGTTCTCGTGTCATTCTTCGAACCTCTTCAATTGAATGATTTCTAAATTCATATTCAATATCATCCATTTCTCCATCATCACTAATACCAGCTTCAACGCAATAATCCTGAATAGCTTCATGCCAATATTCAAGCATAAATAAAGTATCCATTACATCTAGCAATTGATAATTTCTATGAGCAGATTTATAGCTTAAGAATCTATATTCAAAATTGAAATTAGGATCATATTTATATATAAATTCTAAAGTAGCATCTTCTGGCATTGGAAACTCTGGGCTTCTTATTAAGTGATAGTTTCTACGTTCTTCATCAGGCACATTGCTCAATGACAATCTAACTTGCTCAAAGATCATTAATTGTATTAAACCAGCTTCTATAATACAATCATCTTCAGTTTCAGGAATAGAGTAGTCTTGTAAAGCTTTATAACAAGGTTCATATACAAAAACTGATTGACCTGGATATTCAGCATCTTGAGGAATAGCAGCATTTGCAACTAATTCAGCATAACCATCTCTAAAGTTACATGTATCACAAGGATTCAATATATCTTCATCTTCTGCTTCATTATTTGACATCAATCTATCATATTCTTCTGGCCACCTACATCGATCAATAACATCTATAGGTTGATCAACTCTATGTTTCCATATGCTTTTATCAGATCCTTCTTGCCAGCCATATATGCATTTTTCTATCCTATTAAGAGGATTAGTTCTTGGTATATGATATCTTCCAAGCCACCATCTACTTAATAATGTTAAACTTAATACATCTATGTTCCAAGCAGCATTGATAATATCATTTTGCATATCTCCAGTGCAAGTATAAGTTATCCAACCACCAGTGGTAGTATAAGTGCTTGAACTTACATATGGATGCTTAGTTCCTTCGTAGAATGGATGAACCTTAGCATAAGGATTACTTACTGCAAAAGGACCTCTACGAGCCCCACCTTCACAGAAATTATTTAAATATTTCCATAATGGTATTCTCCATCTTAGATCAACATGGCCCCATTGAGTTTTTGATATAACTTCATCTTGTTTATATACTTCTAAATATATATCTGGAATAAATTGATCTACTATTATATATAAATCTCTCCATTGCGATGAATCTATTATCTTTTCTGCTTCAAGAGATATATTCATAGTATGACCAGGATGAACTGACAACATATTTGCTATATCATTTGGTATTCTTTCTTGAAAATTATTCCAAAATCTAGCTAAAACTTCAGTATTGTCTTGCCATCCCACTTGACTATATTTTAATCTAGACATCATATTTTGTATATCAATAATACTTGTCCAATAATTTCGTTGTAGCCAACTATTATCATCTATTCTTCTTTTTAAAGAAAACATACTTGAAGGTTTCATTTCAAATTTTAACATTTTATCAATGAATATCTTTTTAACTTTATCATAAGTTCCTGGTTTGAAACCATAATTCTTAGTAACTCCTATATCTGTATTATATCTACTGTTAAAGTTTTCAATTTTTTGTATTAATTCTCCCTGAGGACCTAAATGTAACCTTTCTGCAGCTAATTCTATATCTAGATTTACTTCATTTATTGGTATTAATTCTGTTGATATTTCCATTTTTTTCTCCCATTTAATTTTCTTCTACAAAAAAGAAAGGGGACAGCCTCGACACCGTCCCCTAACTCCCGTTATCCTCACTCCAGTGATAAGGACTAACTAAGCTTTACTATAATAGTACCGCCACCTTTATCATTTTCTACAGCCGCTACTAAATCACCATCTGATAGTTGATAATCATCTTGTACACCTGTACCATTAACACTAATACTAGCACGAGCTGGAATATCTAATTCAGTACGTAATGCACCAATTGTATCAGAATTAACTTGTTTCTCTGGAAATGTACCACCTGATAACACTTTGATTGTTTTTGCCATTATGACTCTCCTTTTTTCATTTTACTTTTTAAAACTCTTATCTTCATTTCAGCTTCATAGAGTTTTGTTTCTAGAAATTCTACATAACTTCTCTGTTTATTAATTTCATGATCTTCCGATAATAATTTAGCAATTTCTGTAATTGTTAAATCTTCTAAAGGAACATCTTTAATCTTCAACGCCATCTTCTTTGTCCTCCTTAGACTCTATATAATCCCAATAACATTCTCCACAACGACATATTGGAAAGATTTCATTACAACCTGGACATTTGTCAGGATCACATACTTTGCTTAATATTAATGCCATATTGTTCGCCAAACATATGATAGAAATACTTCTGATAATATATACCAGAAACAACATGTTAAGAATAATAGATTTACATATACAAATATTCTTTTTATATCTAGTTCTTTCATTTTCTCTCCTTATAAAATAACTGTTTATACATATACCTTAGCTCTTTAACTACAGTGAATAACTTAGATATTACTGCTGGATGAGCATTTTTATCTTCAGCTTTCATTAACTGTAGCTCTTTCATTACTAGTCTCTTTTCTAAATATTTCTTAAAGTCCATAAGTAAATATCCAAAAAAAACAGGGGAGAAAGCAATAGCAATCTCCCCCTTAGATGACAAGCACTATCGGGATATACCCAATAATTTATTAGATTTCTTTTGAAGAGCCAGGGCCTTAGAATAGGCTTTATTACCTAACTTTGGGTTTCCAGTTCTTTCATGAAAATCAAGTAACCTGTTCACCTTATTATTTAATATATATGCTCTCATTACAGGCTCTATGATAAGTTCCCACGCTTTAGGTGTAGATGATTTACAATTCATATTCATCCTCCTCTGTATCAATGGGATTAGGTATTTTATCTTCACAATGTTGACAGTTTAGTGAAATATCTTCATCATATTCTTGTACGCGACCACAGTTACAAATAACGAGTGTTGTCATCTTCATCTCCTTTTTTTAGGTTAGTCCTCTCCTTTTAATTTTGAAGTTAAACCAAGGGCTCTTTTTGTTTGGAGATTAGCCCTCCATGTTTCAACCATTATATCTGGGATATCTTCTGGTTTTAATTTATTTTTCATTGTTATTAAGCCTCTAATATATGAATCGTCTAGATTTTTACGTAAATCTCTACTTCTTATCATAGATTTATGAGCTTCTTCTGAATTTCTTCTTCTTTTATTCCATTCAGCATATTTTTCAGGATTATTCTTTCTATATCGCCTATTCATATCATTAGAACAGCTCTTACAAGAATATCTTAATCCATCTTTTGCTTTTTTATAGCGATAAAACATGGTTAATTCTTTAAATTCTTTACATACACTACACTTTTTCTGCATAATATCTCCAAAAAATAGGGGAGAATAATTAAATCCTCCCCCAAAATTAACATATTACTTAGTTAAGCGCTTTGCTTTAACAGTTTTATCAGAATATTTCTTCTCTAATAAAAGTTGTTTGCATGTTCCAAGTATATTACTTGAGATTTGACTTATAGCACCTGCATCTTTATTTGTAAACTTGCCATCTTTGCTTACAAGAGAAGTAAATACTACGCCTAATTGACTTTTCATATGTTCAAGACCTGCCATTGTACCATTAGACTTACTATTAGTTGTAATAGAAGTAGTTTTAGTAGTACTAACAGGAGTTGATTTACTTAATGTTCTGACCCAATAAGCTATTGTACCTTTATGAGCACCAACTTCAGCAGCAACTGTAGTTGTCGCAGCATTCATTGTTAAACCTTCTTTAACAAGACGATTTACTCTGGATACAGCAGTTCTTTTTTGAGTTTTAGTCCATTTACTAGACTGTTTTAGTCTGTTTCTTTTCATTTAACGATCTCCTTTATTGATTAATTAAATGTTTAAAGCATTGTGTGACTAGGAAGGATTTAACTATTACCTTCAAGGGTACCGTCTCTATAATATCACGCCTTCTCTTTATACTGTCGTACTATACTCATCCCTTGCAAGTTGGGACATTGTATAAGGCTATCACAGCCGATTGAGAATGTATACTACCATGAGAAATGGATCAAAGTATACTTAGCGATTGGAAAAGACTAGTTCTGTTTAGTCTATCGGATCCTACCATTGATGTTGATTAAGCTTCAGTCATTCATTTGAATCAAGGAGACGAGCTTCTAACTACGCCTCAACTGCGACTACAACGTCTATCTTTGTACCTGTAAGGGCCTTCATCCACTCCTGTTCACAGGTTTCTAGTTGAATCTAACACAATAATGATCAATTATTATGTCAGAACACACAAATTATTTACTATATTCACATTTTGTCTTGATTCCGCTCAAGACTAAGCGTGTTAATTGGATGCGGTGATAGGGAATCGAACCCTACTGTCTCTTGGTTATGAGCCAAGTGTGTAAACCATTTCACTCCACCGCACTGAATCTTGTTTAATAAGGCAGACCAGGGCTAACCAACACAGTTCATTACTCTGTTATAGCCCACCTTATTAGGTCGAAGAGGTATTACCCTCTCAAATCTTAGGCGAACTAGCTACATCATACAATGTAGAAGCGCATTCCAGCTCGCCTTTCTCAGGTCACGTCATTTGAATTTACGATCTAACCACCATCTAATTAATTCATCGATACAGAATAAGACCTGCTGGATAGTTAGATATATCACAAATAACAATGACCATACACCTAAAACAATTAATACTACCTCTACTAAATTAAGCATTCTCTACCGCCTTTGATAACGGTAAGACATCTAAAGCTCTTAGTTCAGCAGAACCACAGAATTGATCACTATAAATGATCTTAGTGACACGATCCTGTAGTTTACAAGTTCTCATCTTAAGAAGCGCAAATTCCCAAGTATTATAGAACTCTTCAATACCATCTACCATATTCTTAGCTATCTCTTTATTTATACGTGTTTCATAAGACCACGCATTCATTAAGGGATAAGGTACTAAGATTATATCAATAATATCCATCTCACCTAAAGCAACAAGATCATCAACTATCTTATCACTAACTTGATAGTTAATAAATACATCTAACCACATCTTATGATTCTTATACTCTGGATAATATTGCATTACATAGTCTTTCCATAACTCTGGCTTATTACCTTTAGGGTATCCAGTGTCTTCAAGACTTATCTTCTTAATACCACCAGAATTATCTTGAACAATAACATCATAGTTATGATTAGATATTAATGAAGTATCACGACATACATCATCAACACACTTGTCTAACTCTTCACCAGTATGAAATAAATACTTATGAGGTGAACCATAATTTACTAGTGTTAGTCCATTGTCTAAGGTTACAATGGGAAACCTTTTATCTAGTACAGTTGCCATCTATGACCCTTTCACGCTATGCGATTTATTATGTTATAAGTGACCCTATAAGTTACAATATATGTATAAGCTATAGTTTCTATCCAACTGCGAATAAACGTGCGGATATGATACTATATTGGCGCTTATATGCGATTATATATCATAACATAATACATAAGGTAATGAAAAATAAAAAGGGGACAGAATAAACTATCCCCTTAATACTATCTAATGGTCTGTCTTGTACGATATTGTCTACGGTTCTTCTTCCAATTAGCAATAGCTTCTAATGACTCTTGAGAGTGGTTGACCATAACTGTACCACTACGACCTCTTACCTGAACTATACCTTTAGGCAATGACTTGATAAGGTCCATCTCCATCTCATCTGCTGCCTGGACTGCAGGATCAGAGTAAATCACCTCTCCAGTCTCTTCATCATAATGTGCACCTTCTGGTGTGTCTGTATCATTATCGACTAGTCTATCCTTCTGTACCTTTGCTACCTTGCCCATGATAGTTGCAACTTTGCTTACTATTTCGTCTAGCTGCTCAGACGTTAGAACTGGCTCTGCCATTTTCTTTCTCTCCTTAATTAAGTTTAAGATTAACAAATAAACTCAATATATATAATATAAATCGAAAATAACGTAATCGGGATTTCGAAAACCCCCGAATAGGGGGTGTACCTCTGTAATAAGAGCGTATACCAAAATGCTACAATTTTTAAAACCTCTTGCCTTTTATAGACATATTGTACATAACTTTAGACATTGAAAGGAGATATAATGCCTAAGCGAATATATCATTTAACAATTGAGTTCGACTCTGATACAGAACAAGTTGAGTACATAGTAGAAACAGTAGAAGAATTAGATGGAGATATGGTCCAATTAACTAAGATTGGTAGTGTAGACCTAGAAGATCATTTTGAAGATGAAGAAATAAAAAAGATATTAGAAGCTTATGAAATTGGAGAAGCTTAGATATAATATAATATCTATCTAACCCTATAAGGGTTAGAATATAGAGATATATATTATATTTATATATTATATCTATATATTATATATAACGCGCGTACGAGAAAGGATAAGAAATGGCAGGAGATACAAATAGCATAAAAGACATTCAGTTTAATATAGAAAACCTATTAAGCCAAGATAATTTAATGGAGCCAGATAGTTTAAAGTCTTTACAGGGATTATTAAACAGATATGTTTTTGGAAGACAGCATCTTGCTCTAGATGGAGTACTAGGTGCACAAACACTAAAAGGTATACAAACATATCGTAATGAAAAGAAATATTGGGGTGGAGATAATTTAAATATATCAATAGATCCACTTGAAACATCAAAAGAATATGATGCATCTATGAAAGCCCCTTCAGGGCAATGAATATTTCATATTTGGGAAAAGGATTTTTTACTTGCCAAATGTGTGGAAATAGAGGTCAAGAAAAGTATCAAGCAGTACCTACCATACCCTCACTAGTAACCTGGAAAGATATGTTAGTATGTAAAAAGTGTGCAAGGAGAGAGGTAGGAAGTAAGAATAAAAAAGGATGGGATAGATTGCATGACCTGGGAAGAAATGTATAACGAATCATTAGAGACAATAAGCGAGTTATATAAAGAGATAGAAGTATTACGTGCAATAGTGAGAGTGCAATTACCTATTATAGGAGAGGACAATGAGAACATATAAAGTTTCGAACGTATTTCATAAAGTGTTTGACGACAAGGAAGAGCTACCATCAGGGATAGGTGTGGTCCCTGACTGGCGGCAAGCCGACATTGGCGACTGGGTGGAAGCGGATGATGGATGTTATATTCAGATTCTTAGGAAAGGAACAATGAAAGCGACATGGGGAAAGAATCGAATACGCCACTATGTTGGCACTTGTACTGGTACATTTCTTTGTACGCCAAAAAATAAAATGGATACTTCGAAGAGGGAAAACGTATGGAGCCTTTCAGGCAAAAACACTGAGAAACTTATATTCGACAGAAAAACTCTAACAAAGAAGGAGGTAATCTTTACTCAGTTTGTCGCGAAAGGCATTTCCCTTCAGGAAGCGTACTTAAGAGCATTTGACACAGAAAACCCTAGGTATGCATTAGAGCAATCGGCTAAATTAATGAAGACTGAAAGGATTAAAAACGCAGTGAAGGAAGAGTTAAAACCAATATTAACAGAACTAAAGATTGATAATAAGTCAGTGCTGAAAGGCATCAAAGAGGTTGCAGAGGGCGATGAGAAAGCTGAAACTCGGCTTAAGGCTTTATTTAAGCTAGCTGATATTTTAGATCTCGAAGATAAGACCCAAACCAAAGTTACCCAGCTTAGTGGGGCCGTCTTTCAAGGCTTTTCTGATAATGTTTTAGGCGATATACAAAGACCTAAAGAATTAAAAGAATAACATTATCTTGTTCTTTAAACTGTAATTAAGTTATTATTAACGTTATGGCGAATGTAAATTTTCATAATGTTAGCAAAGAAGAGGAAGCATTAAAGCTTGCATATACAGATTTAGTTGCATTTGGTAAATTATTTTTACCTGATGATTTTATGAGATCTGAAACACCTTGGTTCCATTATGAAGTAATGGATGCTATTAATGATCCTGATGTAAGGCAATTAGCAATAGTATTACCAAGAGGTCATGGAAAAACTGTATTAACTAAATGTAGTATAATGCATGACTTTTGTTTTACAAAAGAGCCTTTATTTTATGGATGGGTAGCTGCTAGTTCTAAGATCAGTATACCTAATTTAGATTATATTAAGTATCATTTAGAGTATAACGATAAAGTTCGTTATTACTTTGGTGATTTAAAAGGAAGGAAATGGACAGAAGATGATATCGAACTTAAAAATGGCTGTAAGCTCATCTCTAAATCAAACCTATCAGGTATTAGAGGGGGCGCTAAACTCCATAAAAGATATGACCTTATTGTCCTTGACGACTTTGAAGATGAGAATAATACCATTACAGCTGAGTCTCGTAGTAAAATTGCGAACCTTGTTACAGCTGTTGTGTTCCCTGCTCTTGAACCTCAGTCTGGTCGCCTTCGAATTAATGGTACTCCCGTTCACTATGACGCATTTATTACTAATATATTGGATGGATACACTAAAGCAAAAGCGCAAAAGAAAGACTATAGTTGGAAAGTGATTACTTATAAAGCATTACAAGATGATGGAACTCCATTATGGCCTGGATGGTTTGGTCATAAGGAAATGGAAAGAAAAAAGAAGTTTTACGCAGATTCTGGGCAACCACAAAAATTTTACCAAGAGTATATGATGGAAGTTCAGAATGAAGAGGATGCGATATTTACGAGAGAACACATTAAATACTGGGATGGCCAGTTTATTCACGATGAAGATACTGGCATTAGCAGTGTAGTAACGGAGGCTGGCGATGTTAAACCTATCAATGTTTTTGCGGGTGTGGATCCTGCTACGGACTCTATTCGTAGGGATGCTGACTATAGTGTTATTATTTTTATTGGTTGTGATGCAGACAATAATATTTATGTTCTCGACTTTCTTAGGAAGCGTTCTCTACCTGTGCTCGGTATTCCAGGGTCTGATAAAAAAGGCATTGTGGATTATATCTTCGATTATTCAAAAATATATCATCCCTTAATGTTTACAATAGAAGATACTACTATGTCAAAGCCAGTATTTCAAGCAATTAGATCTGAAATGATGAGAAGAAATTCTTTTGATATCAATTTTAAAGAAGAGAAGCCAGGAACAAGAATGTCTAAAAGGGATAGGATTCAAGAGATAATGGCACAAAGATTTTCTGTAGGACAAGTTCACATTAAAAAGAATCATTATGATTTGCAAAGAGAAATAATAACATTTGGGCCACGTATGGCTCATGACGATACAATAGATGCATTAGCATATGCATGTAAATTTGCATATCCTTGCAACTTTCAACAGGACAAGGATGGTGAATGGTATAAAAAGAAACCAAAAGCTAGATCTTGGACAACAGCATAAGGAGATAATATGCCAAGAGGTACAGGTACGTATGGAAAAAAAGTAGGAAGGCCACCTAAAAAAATGAAAAAGGCTAAAAAGAAAAAGTAGGAAGTCAAGATGAAGAATTGTGCAAATATTAAACTTATGTTTTGGGTTAGCGATATTAGGGCTTAATTGGTATGGAGATTACATCACAGAATGCAAGCCTCAGGCGAACTACGCATGTCCAAAATATTGTGACGTGGATCACATACATCTACCAGTAGAGGAGTGTAAAAATGGCAAAAGTAGCAAAGAAAAAGAGACCAGATCAAGTAAGAGAGCTTTATAAGCTTTCAAATAGCTGGACTAGAAAACAATGGGAATTTATTAATCAAAAAGGATTTGATTTTGCTCATGATGAACAATTGACACAAGATGAAAAAGATTTATTAGAGGCACAAGGAATGCCTACATTTACAATAAATCGGATCTTACCTGTTGTTGAAATGTTAAATTTTTATGCAACTGCAAATAATCCTCGCTGGCAAGCAGTTGGTAAAGAAGGTTCAGATTCTGATGTTGCATCTGTATTTGGAGATCTTGCTGATTATATATGGAATTTGTCAGATGGTTCAACATTGTATTCAAATGCTATCAATGACGCAGTAACAAAAAGTGTTGGCTATATGCTTTTAACTGTAGATCCTGATAGAGATGATGGTATGGGAGAAGTTGTTATACAGCAGCCAGAGCCATTTGATATATATGTAGATCCTAAATGTAGAGATATGTTATTTAGAGATGCTGCATTTATTCTAATAAGAAAAGTATTGCCAAGAAACCATTTAATACAATTGTTCCCAGATCATAAGAGAAAAATATTAGCTGCCAGTTCTGATGAGCAAACTCAAAATAGCTGGAGCGTTAGATCTTCAGGAGATTCTGAACAACAACTATTTGCATATAATGATGATCAAGAAGCCGCTGAAGCAATTAATGCAGATGGTAGTGAAGATACAATGATAGAATTTTTTGAAGTTTATGAAAAAATTAAAGTCGCCCATGTAAATGTTTTTTATAGAGTTCCACCGACTGCTGAGCAACTAAAGCAAATGAAACAGCAAGTTGAAGTTAAAATGAAAGAATTGGCTGCTGAAATGCAAGTTCAACTTTTAGAACAACAACAACAAATGGAACAAGCTGTCCAATCAGGAGAGATGCTTCCTGAAAGATATCAGTTAGAAATGCAAAAAGCTCAAGAAATGATGCAGGCTCAACTTCAGGGAGCAGAGCAAGAATATATGAGTGAATTGCAAAATGAAGCTTCAAAAATAGAAAACAGAATACTTAGTGAAAAAGAATTTAAAATACTTGCAAAAGAGCCAGAATTTGCTAAGAATGTTGTCAGTCAAATAAGATTTCATGCACATAGAATAAAACAAACATGTGTAGCTGGAGATAAACTATTATATGAACAAGTATTACCTAATAATATTGTAGATTATCCATTAGTTCCATTTAATTTCAAATGGACAGGAACACCATTTCCAATGAGTGCAGTATCGCCACTTATAGGAAAACAGAGAGAGATGAATAAGTCACACCAGATTATGGTTCATAATGCATCATTAGGAAGTAGTTTGCGCTGGATGCATGAAGAAGGGTCTATTGATATGGACTACTGGGAAAAGTACTCATCTTCCCCTGGAGCCCTATTACCCATTAGACCTGGTGCTACTCCTCCCACAGCAGTGCCTCCAGCGCCTTTATCTAATGCATTCTTTTCTATAGTTCAACAAGGTAAAAGTGATATGGAGTATCTTGCAGGAATATATAGTTCTATGCAAGGAGA
>CEUX01042935.1_pt1 | contig 13311 bp, 14 predicted proteins | sample 531361 | NCBI WGS metagenome assembly CEUX01 (sample SAMEA2622736, study PRJEB7988) | marine metagenome | isolation source: saline water (ENVO:00002010), including
TTCAGCCCTCGCCTTCATGCCTGCACGGAATCCACGGAGGCTCTGTAAGAACACATCGACCATGCCGCCAATGCCCAGACCTTCGATGGCGTTCTTGAGACGGCCTTCGATCTCCGAGTCATCCTCGTCAGAAGCGAGGTACTCAGTGATCGGGTTCTGTAGTGACGGGGCCATCTGGATCAGATCAGACAGACGGGCCTCGTGAGCATCGAACACCGCGAAGTCAGTGATCGCACCAGCCGTTGCGTACTTACCAAGTTCACGGCCCTTGGCAATCGCAGCAGCCTTTCGGCCAGTCCCCGCAGCCTTCTCAGCCTTTGTGAGAAGACCTGAGACCTTTGAGACCTGACCCAACTTGGACGCAGCACCCAAACCAACACCCACGAATGGGATGGCAAACTGCGAGATACCTTCCACGATTCCCCCGGCCATAGTTGAGGATCGACCGAGAAGGCGGTTGTCATAATCAGGAAGGGCATCGAATGTCAGGAAGTCAGTAAGGTTGTACACACCCTGGACTGCACCCTCGATCCCTCGGAAGGGAGCGGCAGCGATGTCTCCGACATATCCCCAGAACCCAAGTTGTTCGTCTTGCAGGTTCTGAGCAGATCCAGAGAAAGACGACGCTTGTTCTTCAACGAACGTGTCGTATCCCTGCATCATTTCTTCAAAGGTACGGGCCATTATTTAGTTCCTTGATACCCGAGAAGGGCAGCCTGTGAGTACAGAAACGAGTCGAAATCAGCCGCTGGCATCTGGACGAGTAGACGCCCGATGTACGTGTTGGATTTGTCTTCAGCTGCTTCGTATTCCTCAGCAGCGTTTTGAAGAGATTTCATGGTTCGGAAATACATTGTCAGCCTGGGATCTCTAGCTGACTCTGGAATTTTGGCACCACGCTTGTCGAAGCCACCGTTGTCTTCCCCAAGTGCAAGTTCTTCCGGGGTGTATGGGTCGGTTCCAATGGCCCGAATGGCTTGGTATTCACGAAGGGCTGTTTCTGAAATTTGCGGGTCTGTCTCAATTACACTTCCGTCTGGGCGAACAATTCTATTCACAAGACCAATTTCACCATCGACAATCCTGTAATAAGCTCGCGGCTTAAAGAACGTGTCAGTGGGTTTTTCATTCCCAATCAACTCTTGCAAACGCCTGTGGCCGGAAGCTTGAATGTCCCGAAGGGCAGCCCTTCTTTTCTCGTTGAGGGGGCCAGAAATGACTTCTCGAAAGCTGCTGACAATTCCCGCAAACGCACTGTCGTTTGTGAAAAGAGATGTCCCAGGCAGACCAAGAACCGAGGGGGCTACTTGCGTCTGGCCACCAAACCCGAACCTAAGTTCGTGATCAGCGGGCAATCCTTCTTCGTACTTTTTCAATACTTGGTCGCTGTATTCACGCACTTTGCGTCGGATATTTTCATCGACCTTCTCTTGTGGAAGACCTGAACGCAATCCTGCTGCGGCCTCTGCCGCTGCAATTCTTTCTATTTCCCGTGTATGTTCCACGCCTTCCTCAAGAACTCGGGAGGCAGCCTCAGTGTTGAGTCTTCCGTTATCTCCCTCTCCACCTGACTCCAGAGCGAGGCTTGTCAATCTTTGTTCGATTATTTCGGCAGCCGCTCTGATTTCTAATCGTGATCGCTTTATGGCGTCATCAGAAACTTCACGAACATTCCCAAACGCATTCGCCAGCTGGTTGTACCTTCGATAATCAGCGGCAGAAAGGTTGTCTTTATTTGCGGAAATTCGTGCTTTGAATTGCTCTTGAGTCATCACTGGATTGCCTCCCGCAAACGACGCAGCAATATCGTCCAGCTCAATCAGCGTCTCTTCGTCAGACTCATTACCAAGACTTAGTTGAGTTTTAGCTTCTTTGCGGGCTTCCAGAATGGCTTCGTTAACATTCTTTACCCCAGCCTCTTCGAGCTTGGAGCGTAGGTCATTATCTATTTGATCCAGCTTTAGGTCGCCAGATTGGATCTGACTTGCGATGTATTCATCAATGATCGGCTCGGAAATACGTTTGTCGGCCTTTTCCTGCATCGCAAACGTCTGCTCTTCTTCGAGCATTTCGCCCCGGCGAATATCAAATGCTTTGTCCTGAAGTTGATCCAACTCAAAGGCAAACTGTTTACCAACAGTCTGGCCCCCAACTTTCATTTCGGACACCGCAGTCAACAAGTTGGTCGCTCTTGTCACATCATCCTTGGCCACAGTCTGCACAGCCTGGGTGATGGCGTTCATCAGCTGATCGCGTCCAGAGAATCCGAACTTCTGGTAAGCCTCATCCAACGCGCCCTGCATGTTGGCCAACATCTCTTCGGTAGACTGATCAGTCCAGTTTTCGCCGCTACCAAACGGTGCCATCAATTCAAACAGGTCATTTTCCAAGTTTTCCCGGTTTTGTGTGGCAGTCCTCGCAGCGCGCGACTGATAGACCTGCTCTGAGAACGCATTAGCTTCTTTTGTGTACACCTCGGTTGCCGCGTTGGATGCGTAGAACCCAGAGATCCCGAGACTCTCGAAATGAGCCAGCATGGCCTCACGAGGATCTTCGGTGTTCATGGGGTCCGAGAATCGGTCCATGTTCTCTGTGCGGAACTTCTGGAGGGCATCCTTGGCCTTCATCTTACCGGCATGAGCAAGGATGGCTTTCTGAGCAATTGGGCTGGCTCCCTCCGGGAGACCTGCTTCACGCCACCGCATACCCAACGCTGCATCGAGCTCTTCCTCACTGGCAGTCTCCAGGGCCGTCACTCCCTCAGCCACCTGTGTTTCAACCATTGCTCGCTGAAGATCTCCGGTGAGTTCAGTCAACACAGGTGAAAGACTTGACAGAGACCTAGCAACATCAATGGCCTCATTCTGAGGCATCTGGAAGTACGAAGGAGTTATGTACTGGTTAGTGATCTGCTGGGACGGTTGGATGCTTTGGGTCGGGTTAAATTCACTGGATTGCTGTCTCTTAGCCATTAGCTACCCCCCGGAAGCGGGCCGACGAAGTTTGGGTCTTGTCCATAAGACGGGGAGAAAGGAAAGGAGCCTCCCGACGTTCCCGCACTCGGTGCAGGCCCAAAGCCCACAACATTTGTTTGATATTGCTGCCATGCGCCCAATCCAGCACCGCCGATTCTCAGAGCGGCCCCAAGGAATGATGGCCTTTCAGCAGGCATGAACTGTAGATTCTCAATGTTTGCCTGTGCACCAATACGGGCGGACTCAAGTTGGTCCTCAATGTTCGACTCGGCAAACTGAAGATTTCGTCGAGTATCTGTTCCGAACTCTAGGTGCTGACGGTGGAAGTCATTAACGAGTGCTTGTAGTGACGAACCAGCCACGCCGCCTTCTGCTCCTGAAACCTGAGCGGTAGCGATCCGTTTACGAGACTCTCGATATACTTCATTAATTTGCTGAGAAGCTGCCTCTCGTTGCTGAAGTTGTTGGGCACGAGCCTGTCGGGTTTGGTTAGCGTAGTTGGCCAGTGCTCTTTCTGTTCCCAACCGCTGCCTCTGCTCCATCATGGCATTCTGGGCAGACGCCTGTTGTGACTGGCCATAAAACGTCATGGCAGTTGTCGCAGCAGAAACCGCCAAACCAATGTTAGCCATTAAGGCCGCTTGAGCAGCGGCAGCAGCGGCGGCAGCAGAAGCTCCTCCCGCAACGGTCAACGCGGCAGGTACTGCAAATACGCACATTAGCAAATCCTTACAAATTCAAGGAACGGGCGTCGTTCAACGCCGAAATCGTCGTGTTGGTTTATGAACGTGAACCCCAACCACTCAATCCACCTGATGTGGACGGTGTTGCGAGCATCAACGTAGTTGAACAGTAGTTTGTATGGCCGAGCACACTGCTCCATCCAGAACCGACTCTCTCGGAGGAACCGAGTAGTGTTACCAAGAAGCAGGTCTGTACCCAGGAGCCAGATCACGCCGACACCAGAAGCAGCAGGGCCAGCTCCGAACATCGCAGCAGGAACCCCATCAGCGAGGATGGTAAACGGGATGTCGGAGTTCTCGTACCCTGTGATCATCCCCTCAAGAGGAGTCTGACCACTCGCTGCTTGGATCTCGTCCCGGTCAGCATCCCGAATGTTGTCTGCAATGACTTTACAGTCTTCTAGTTCCGCAATGCGGACATAGAGATCTACAGGCCGATTCTCCGTGCTCGTGGGTTCCAATTCAGTTCAAACTCCGCAGACATGAGGTTGCTAGGCAGGGGCGTATCATTCTTGATCGTAATCGTGACTTGATCAGCTTTAGAAAAGACCGGGAATCGGTACTCCCCACTCTCAATAGGTATAGCGCCAATAGACAGGTTGCCAGATCCAAGAATCCTACCAGTGAACTTGTGCTGGTTGAGATCACGGTGGTCCTGAGTGACTTCAACAACAAAGTATGAACTCTCGTCATACACCAGTGTTCCATACCGAAGTTGAGCACGTCCATCAGTGATAATAGCACGCCCACCACCTGGTGACGGTTCTTTCAAGGTAATATCCGACATCTGGTAAGACATCTCGTACACCTCACCGGCATACCAAGTCACCGCAGTCAGGTTCTTTTCCACCGTGAAGGTCGTCGCAGCATCGTCGATGGACGGCTGAAACCTCTCACCACCCTCAGTGACCAACTCGATGCTCCTTGTCCGCTTCTGGTAAGGCATCGTAACCGTGGTAAGTCCTGTATCCTCATCCCACGAGATAGATACTCCAGTAGTGGCGTTGGTGAATCGACGATCAAGTCTGAACATGAAAGAGACATTGGTGTCGGTCTTTCCCGGCTCAAACGCCATCTTCTCAATGAACACACCCTGGGTTCGGTAGACCACCATGTATAGTTCAGTCTCAATGAACCCAATCCCTAAGATTTTGGCATCTGTCCCGAAGGTGAACTTGTGCCAAGCCGATTGCAGACGTTCAGCACGAGAATCAAGGAAGTTGTATATATACAGCGAATCCGTATCCCCATCCGCCGTACACGCAACCACGTTTTCATGTGAGGCGGCGGCCAACATCGAAATCTTGCCGGGGATATATTTCGGAACGTGTGATGAGATGTCGGGCGCGCGAAAGACATCCTCAACAGTATCTTCTGCGACGTACTCCCGAACTCCCGCAAAGGATCCACGGTCAAACCCGAAGATAATAGATGCGCCTACGGTCTTCGGCGTGCAGTTCAGGAAACACTCATAACTGGTCGCATGAGCCATCGCCACAGTTTTTGGCGTCAGTATTGGCTGACCTTCAAGAATAAACTGGCTTGTGTCGGAAAATAGAACCAGCTTCTGCGCAAGTGGAACCGCATGCCGCAAGACAGCTACCCGGTTGTGGGCACTTGCCACGTCAATCAATTCAGAGTCCAAGAGGTCAACCACAGTGGTTCTCAGGAAATTGAAGAACTTCCCAGATTCACTCATTATGACATTCTCACCGGCCAAGAATCCGAGTCGGTTCTTGAACAGGAAGATGTCGTTGATCTTCTCGCCGATGAACGAAGGGTTGGGGTTGGTGTCCAGGTCGCCACACACCCGGTCTCCCCACGAGAACGTAGAATAGTCGTAGGAGTCGTGGGTAGCCCCGTCTGCCTTCTTGAATACGAAAGTGTTGTCAGCCTGACGGATCAGGACATGGGGCATGGTTGCCGCGTTGAATTTCAGGCCGTCGCTGATGGCCGGACCAGCACACTCTTCCCATAGGCCCTCCCCCACAGACCCAACGGTTCCGTGAGTGACGAACTTCACATAGTAGTCATCAATGATATCTGCGGGGTCGCCATCAACCTTAAGGATCATCCCATCCTTTGCTGTTGTGGGTAGGTCGCTGAACCTCTGAGTAGAGTCCTTAAAGGATTCGATGTACCCACTGCCGTGCCGGAATGATGAACTGATTGTGAAATTGGTCGAGGTGTTCTTGATGTAAACAATGTGCCCGGTCCTCGTAGCGGTATCGCTGGAGTCCGGTTGAATCATTTCAACAGACCAATTGTCCCCACCCTCACTTGAGTCAATCGCCTCGATACCACTTGCAATGCTTTTAGCCACCTCAGTTGTCTGGCTTTCACCATCCACTCCAATTGTGGTGGTATACGTGCCATCGTCAAGAACGACTTCATAGGCGTCGGTGGTGGTCTCGCTAGTGCCTTGCTTCACAAATACCAACGCTTCGTAGTCACTTACCGAACTTGGGGTGGCATCTGAGGCCATTTCGGGTGTCGTCTCAGTGTTCACGATAAACGTGACATCAGAGATTGTTACCGCACGGAACGCGGTGTCTGCATTATCAGTGTCCAGATACGTAACACCATCAGGGTCATCCACAGTCTCTTCGTTGAGGTTGACCAGATCAAACACCTTGATCGACTGATCACGGATGATGACCGCATACCGCTCCACTTCATCACGGTTGATGATGTGAACGAAGGTTTTGGCATCGCCGGTGATCTCGGTGTTCATCAAGTGCTCAGACGGCAACCTCTTAGTCAGACCCTCGACCACTGACGGGTACGCGTTCTCCTGAGCCTCACACTGGGTCGAAAACCTCAGTGAGTCCGGCTGTTGAGAAACCCCGTTGATCAGGTTCGGGATTGTCTTTGAAACGAGCATTAGGCGCGGTCCAGTCGATTGACAACACTGCCACGGTCAAGGATACGAGACACGTCCCAGTTGTCGAAGATGCTGTAATCAGCAGTCTCCATTTCAAAGTCTCTCAGGGAAAACAGGGCTGCTTGCTCATCAGACCTGGAGAATGACGAGATCTTTTCAGAGCCCAGGAGACGGTCTTGATAGATCCGAGCAGCACGAATCATAATGTATCGACGTGCCTGTTCCGGGAGTTCTTCCCAGTCCAGCATGTATGTGACCGTGTACTTCTTAGTTTCCGTGAAGAGGTACGTTCGGTCCTTACGGTTGTACAACTTGCTGCCCCGAACAACGACATCATAATCAGCGCTTGCGTGCTTGCCTTCTAGATCCACTCTCGCTACACCCGCTGACAGGTTGATTTCACTGTTTGAGTTAGGTGCGAGGGGGACTTCTTTCTCAGTGTTGAAGTGCCAACCAGTCGATTGGACATCTCGTGAAGACTCATCGAGGATGTTCTCAGCAAGCCGGACATCAGCAGTGACAGATCCAGCGAGGGAGTTGACAGGAGCCTCTCCCACGTTGCTTAGCATCGTGTTGATGGCTTCCAACTTTGTGGTTAGTGCAAGGGCCATCACGGGCTCCTATGAAAGAGAAATAGGGCTGGCCTCCTTTCGGAGACCAACCCGTTTAGTTGTGTTGGCCTTTAGGCCAAGGATTACGCGGACTTGATACCCACGGCAGCTTCGGCACGCAGGTAATTATGTCCCATGGCGTAGCGCGCGACCATCAAACTTCCCTGCCGTTGAATCTGGTAGTCGCTCTCGACCGCGAGGTCCATGAGCTTAACCGTACCAACAGCGGAGCGGTGGAAGACCACGCCCTGATAGTTGCGGAAGTCAGCGCCCGAGTAACCTTCATCGGCATCAGCGTTCGAGACACTGGCGTCGTTGAACGGGGCGTTGCGGACAGAGGTGCTGCCCAGCGTGGTATCGACCGTGCCCGAAGCACCGTCGTCTTCGTTTGCAGTCGGAACGTGGGTGGACATCAGACAGTTGACGCCTGCCACCTGAATGATCTGACCACCACCACTGAGAACCGAACCACCCGGCCCGTAGTCCTTGTTGAGGACCGCAGCAGCTGTATCGGAACCACCAGCAGACTTGAGGACTGCGTAAAATGCCGCAGGAGTCAAAACAGCGAACCGGTCGCCCATCGGCACCGACCGCTCATCGAGCGTCTGGGCGGCTTCGATGATCGAATCAATCACGTTGTCGCCAGTCTCGCCACCAGTGATGGTTCCGCCCGTGTAAGTGTTACCAAGCACATCGGTCGCATCCAGGGATGCGGCGATAGTGGAGCGAATGATTGCCTTATCTGCATGGTTCGCCAGGGCATATCCGAGCTCGCGTGAATACACGCCCCGGACATCATAGTGATTCATCGCTTCGTCAAGGTTGGCGATGAAGGCGTGGGCGATCAGCAGGTTGTCGATGTTGATCACACGCTCGGCGTGGTCAATCGAATTCCCAGTAATCTCGTTGCCCGGAGTGTGGTATGCAGCTGAGGCAGTACCGGTCAGCGGGAAACTTGCACTCTTGCCGGACTGAATAGTTCGGACGGTGTGAAGAGGCATCATTACGTTGCGTTCCTCGAACGCAGCAAGAACCTCTCCACTGAAGGTCTTCAGGAACAGCTCGAAGTTGTCGGAGCCACCCTGCGCCAGACCGAGGCGTGAAGCGGTGTAGTTAGCCATTTGAGGCTTCCTTTCTGATTAGTTAAAGATACGTTGAAAACATCGACGTTACTTCGATGGATTCTGCACCTAACCCGATCAGTCCGGTTATCCGCCGCAGCGGGCCGCGTCAGTCAGTCAGTTACTTGAATTCCTGCGGTTGGAACGTCAATTGATCCGGCGAACCACCCTTCGGGGAGTTCCACCGGGTTACCGGAAAGTTCCCAAGAGGAACCATTCCAGAAATAGACATGACCCCGTATTCCGGGGCCAAGCCTAACTAGTCCATCACTTTCGGGGACGAATACGACTCTTGAGCTTTCGCACCCTGTCAGCCCAAGCATCACGAAAACGCTTAGGGACTTCAGGAGCGTCAGAAGCGAGAGTCGGTTCACTGCCCTTCTCCATGATGATGTCTATAAGGGCTTTGAAAAGAGAAGTGACACAAGCCGCGATTGCAGCCCACATCAGCCTTCCTTCTTCTTCAAAGCCATACGAGCGCCGGTGTACCCGAGAGCCACCAGAGCAGACGCAGCCAGACCAATCATCTTGGCCATGGTGCTGTCTTCAGCAACGGCTCCCGAGGCAGCAAGACCACCAATTACGGTAGCAGCCACCGAGAGCCAGAACTCAGTTGTCTTATATCCAGGCTTCATAATTTACCTCACAGTTGAGAGATTGAGAGACGATCCTGTACTTCCTGACGGAAGGCGGGATCCTTTGAGTATCGAGGATCTCGCATCGCCTCAGACACCTGATTCCATGAACGGAACGGATTTCCACCCTTAGTAGATGGGGCCGTCCCACGAAGTAGGCTGGGGTTGCTGCCGTTTGCTTGTGCGTATCGTGCAGCCAAACCTCTCGCAGCCATCATAGTTGCGTTGATATCGCCGGAGTCCATCGTGGCGTCATAGGCAGCAATCTCCTCCTCAGAGAGGTTCTCGCTCGCCCACTCGATCATGTCGTTGTAGGACTCTTGTCCACCGACTTCGTTGAAGACCGATGCCTGCGACTGTGCGACCAGAGCCTTCTGGCCCTCTACATAAGCACGAGACACTTCTTCCGGGATTCCGTACTGATCTTGGATCTGCTGGAAAGACTCGTCAGAGAGCTCACCGTTTTCCATGAACTCCTCAGTGTAGCCTTGAAGGCTTTCCACAGACATCCCCGTTGCCTCGGCAACATCATCTGTGGAGGGGGTATCGACCTGCTCAGAAGACTCGGAGCCCATACGGGACTCAAGTTCGCCGTAAGCATTGGCGAGTGCTTCGGGAGAGTCGAACTTCTCCGGCAACCACTCGGGTCGTTCCGATACCGTTTCCTGGGAATCGTGGGTCTCCTCCACAGGTGCTTCAGGGCCAGTGACCCCCATATCCATTTGAACTCGATCAGCCATTCTTTACCATCTCCTTGGCCATGTCGGCGTCAATCTTCTGGGCATCACTAAACTGCTTGCTTGCGATGTCCATGACTTGACCACCGTACTGTTGAACCACAGCATCCTGCTGTGCCTGTTGCATTTCTGCCATCAGTTGCTCTTCGGTCTTGATAAGACCCTGCGTGTCAATACCCAAGGCAGTCGCACGTCGCTTGATGTATTCACCAAGGTTGACATACTGAGCGATTGCCTCTGGCCCGACAGTCTGAGCCATCCCTTGAAGGAAGAAATCGAGGCGGTTGAGGTCCGATCCTCTAGCCAACGCCTCGATACCAGTAATGATAGCAGGCTGGATGTACTTCTTCGGGAGCTTCGGGAGTTTCTTCTTCTTCTGGAGAGCCGACATCATGCGGTTCACCAGGGGAAGCTGGAGTTCCTGAGAGAGCAGTGAGAAGGCACCACCAAGCTGGCGCTCGATGCTCTGGGTGACCAGACGGACCTCTTCAGCGGTTACTCGCTCCGCTTGTCGGATCGTCCCTTCTGTAAGAAGAAACGCATACGCAAGGCGATCCGTAATAGTCTGTGCCGTGCTCGCCGCAATACTGAGATCCGCCGACTTTTGACTTTGAAGCACAGTAACATCAGCGGCACTTCCTTCCACAATACTGCCGTTCGGGCTTTTTGCGAGTGTTCGAGCACGGGTGGTTCCGTTCGGGGAGACCATGAACAGGATCTTGGAAGCAGCCGCAGCTCCCTCCACGATGGCCTGGGTAAGTCCCTCAAGCGACTTCAGATCACCGAGGTACTGCTCCACATAGGAGCGGCCATAGTTCTCGCCTTCAACCTTGTACATCCGCAGCGGGAGGTAGGGCAGCTTGTCATCAGCAAACGTGCCCCGTGATCCCGGAACTTCCGAACCACCGACTTCTTGATAGACCTCCCACTTCGAGTCAGGACGTTTATGAATGCAAGTGTATAGGTCCACAGATCCATCGGTGTTCGCGTTTGTGGCTCCCACGGATGCCAACATCTCTTCCGGTAGAGCATCAGGGGATACAGATTCCTTGGTAATGATCTTGAGGGGGTTCCCCATCGGGTCGCGGTTAACGCAGTACCTCGCCAGTGGGAACACTCGCACCCCACCATCTGTGGGGAAGTGCATCAGGCAGTTACCAGAGATGATGAGGTGCTTGAGTGCTTCAAAGAGAGAGACCCGAACATTGTTGGTCTCGACCTCTTTCATCACGGCCTTCTCAATGTCTGAGAGAGACCGCTCGATCTCCGTCTTTACCTCCGGGATTCCCTCAATCTGGCGGAGGGCCTGATCATCCAAGACCAGTCGGAAGAACGGAGCATTAGGGGGAAGGAGACTTAGAAGGAGGCTGGAGGCGAGGTTGTTTACGCCGCGAGCACCGACACCCTGGAAAGGTGTAATGAACTTCTGAGTGGGTCCATGTCCTTCGTCTGGAACCACGGTCGGTAGGGTCAGACGAGAACAGTCTCTGGCACGTTCTAGAAAGGAGAACCGCTGGCTCTCCATCTTCGTGTAGAGACTTTGGGCACTATTCATTAATATGCTCCACCAACGCCAGAACCACTACCGACGTTATCCAGTTTAATCTTGAGACTACCAACGCCACGCTTTCGTGACCGCCGTGCTCGCTCACTCCCCATAGAACGGAGAGCAGAAGAACCCGAAGCTGCCATTGTCTCGGAAGTATCCTCCGGCGGCGGTGGCGGCGGAGGGGGAGGAGGGGGCGGCGGCGGGGGGCTTGGTGGATCAACGATGCACACGGCTTTACTCCAAGATATTGGCGTTCTGTTCTTTGTGAATAGCTTTCAAATGTTCGACGACAGACCTCTGGCCAACCGTGTGGAATATGACCCTCTCCGAGTCGTCCAGTTCAGGGCTCTGGAGGGGAAACAGTTGGTCAAGCCAGTCGATCAATTCCGCCGAAATATGCGGAGGTCTTTCATACACTTGGACTTTATTTGTCATTTGCGTCCTTCTTGGCCTCGACATAGGCCCCCAAAAGGATGGTGTAGTTGATGATATCCAGTAGGGTATCGCGTAGGGATTCATCTGTGACTTGGAAAGATCCGGTCTCACAGAAGGTACTGAGGCGTGAGAACTTATCTGTCAGGCGGACCAAGAAACCCTTCTCGGTGGTGGTGATCCCCATCGCTTCACATCGCTGGAAGTTGGCGAATGGCTTATCGTCTTCCTTGCCGGTGTAGTCCCGGTTCTTCCTGATGCTCAGCGCCCGTGCCTCATAGCACATGATCTCATGGAACTTCAGGTACTCGGCTCTAGACATTCTGGGTTCCAGTGATTCACAGCACCTGTCTTCACAACAAACTCCCCCGCTCTCAGAATCCGGGCAACTCTCGCTTGAGTCAGTGCTTCTTTGACAGTCATCCCCTTCGCCTCGTAGGCAGACATCACTTCCTCCCATGTCCCCTCCTTCAGTATCTTCTCCGCAGTCTTCGGACCTACACCGGGGCACCCACTGTACCCATCGGTCACATCTCCGGTCAGTGCTTGGAACAGGTGGTTTCGATCCGCTTCCTCTTTTGTTAGACATTGAACGCCTTCCTCTGATCTGTTGGGGTTGTAGAGATATCCAGGGATCGTCTTCATGTCCTTGTCTTCGGACACGATGATCTTCTTCCCTTTGATTTTCTTGATGCCGCCCGTGGCCAGAATACCCATGACATCATCTGCCTCTAGGTTGTCGAACTGGACGGTCTTGTATGTTTCTGAGCAGTAGTCGCGGAGGGCGGGGAATACGACGGGCTTCCGCTTGCCCTTCCGGTTGGCTTTATAGGTGGGGAGGATTTCCTTCCTCCAGTTCTCCTTGCCGGTCAGGGTGATGATCACATCATCTGCATCAAGAAGCTCTTTGTGCTTGGCGATCCAAACATCCACGGCTTGCTTGGCGAGTCCGGCGTCTCCCGTCAGGGACCAGACATCATTCCCCCAGTCAAATGCCTCCTCAACCGCTGCACTCTCTTGGTAGAGAAGGATGTCTCCGTCAATCAACAGGGTCGTCTTTGCCATGAGTTCCGTCTCCAGCTTCTGCCGCCATCCTGGCGATCATTGTGAGTCCGAGTACCGAGTGATATGAGCCCATCAAAGAAATAACGAAGTCCTCAGTAGTCCCTGTCACTTTTGCGGCTCCGACGAAAACGGAGTCATCGAATCGTCGCTGGAGCTCTGTGAGGAGTTCGGGGGTTGAGTGGTATTCGAGGGCTTCCATTCGTAGTTGATCCTTTTCAGGTCTCGAAGTTCTTGAGCCAATTGCAAACGTCTGTAGGACCGTGGAGGATACTTAGAGATCTCCAACAGTATCTTAGCCTGTGAAGTCTTTTCCTGAAGGTGGGGCAGAACTTTTCGGACACACGATCTGGCGTTGTCCCCTGTGATTTCCCAGTAGTGGGCCTGACGACGTTTGGGGTTGTCTGACTTAGGCTTGGCCCTGATCCTTCCGCCAAACATTTCTCTCATCCAGATTAGGGTATGGATGTAGGTGCTCGTGATTGTGACAACTGGCGTGCCGTTGTGGAACTTGAAGCACCCCTCGCCATCGAGGTATCCAGCCGCATACGCATAGTCAGTG
>CEUX01004864.1_pt1 | contig 13263 bp, 37 predicted proteins | sample 531361 | NCBI WGS metagenome assembly CEUX01 (sample SAMEA2622736, study PRJEB7988) | marine metagenome | isolation source: saline water (ENVO:00002010), including
AATGCCATAGCATTTTCTGTTCCCTTCAACTCAATACTTGATCCATTTATTAAATCCAACCTTAAATCTGTTTCATTCTTGCTCTTAATCCATACTTTCGGTGTTAATCTCTTTAATTCCTTCCACGCAATATCTTTCGCCATACGATAAGTAGGAGCACAATAAAAATAAACTTCTCCTGGTCTGTTAATAGCTCCTCTGAGCAGTTCGATACAGGATAAATATGATTTCCCAAACCTTCGACCTGCAACCAACACCCGAAATCTTTTATCACAATTAAATACCTCCCCTTGGGCATATTTCAAACTTATCTCTTGCTGTTTTGTAGCTGTCATACACTAAAAATAACAGAAAATTCAACTAATACCCCCTATTTGTAGCCTATTCCTCCTTTTTTAGGTTATTATTCGATTATTAACCCTCTTAAGATCAAGTCCGTGGCTTCTTCTATCTTCCCAGAAAATATAATTAATAATCCAATAGCAAATCCAGCTAAAAAAAGAACTAGATCAACAGCTTACGAAGTTCAAAAAAGATCTCAACGCTTATACTCACGACAACTTGAAGGTAAAACTACTCGCCAATTAGTAATAGAACATTCAAACATAGAACAAGTTTCAGAAACTACCGCCTGGGAAGATTGGAATAGAGTTAAAAAATGGAATGATGAAGATTGGCAAAAAGATAGAGAAACTCTCCTCCCTCGTTTACAAGCAATGAGAGTAAGACTCTTCAATAAAGCAGTAAAAAAAGGTCAACTTCAAACAGCAGCACAAATCTTAGACAGCCTAGGAAAAGTAATAGGCGAATCCGTAGAAACTGTTAATATCCAAGCTCCTGAACTTTCAATTCGTGTAGAACCAAAAAATTAATCAATATATATTTAAGTTCCCCGCGTTGGCCTAGAAAAAAAATTTATTACTTACAGTCCCCTCAAGTCCATAAAAGCCTATAGAAAGCCATAGAAGTGCCTTACAGTGAACGTAAGGATATAGAAGTATAAAGGAGTCCATAGAAATACAAAGAAGTGAAAATTTTGTTCCCCTGAGAACCCAAAATAAAAAATATGTTCTTTTATAGGTTTGCTATATCTTTTATGTATAAATATGGTAAACTAGAATAGTTTAGTATCTTTAATTATTTTTATATGTTCAATTCTTCTAGATCTTTTTTAGTTCCTGAAGTAGCAACAATTAGAAATTTTCAGAATACTAAACTTAATCTAAACAAAAATTATTTTTTACTTTCCAAAAATGAACAGTATTAATTTATTTCCAACAGAGGACAAACAAACACTAAGAACTGAAAAGTTAAAAGTTAACTTTCGTTTTAATTCTTACAATTCTTATGTAGAAATTAAAAATGATTCTAAGGAATTACAAATCTATTTTGAAAATAGTATTATTCAAAATCAAATCTTAGAAAATGTAAAAAGTTTATGTGTTACTTATTCTCATGATATGGAATATTTAGAAGAACTATTTAAAATAATAGTTTCCAAGATTGACAAGATGACAGAAGAAAAGCAAGACGAACTAGCCAAGTATTTTGTAGAAAACATTAATAGTGAGGTTAACAACTAATGCCGAAACCTATTGAGATTATTAAAAACAGAAAAGATAAAGTTATTCTCGGTTTTATCTATGTTTCTGCTGGTTCCTCTTGGTATTCATCAAGTAAAGATGCCCCAGAGCTAATTTGTCTTAAAGCAGTTAAAAACGCAAAATCATCTTGGAGACATCTTTTTAAATGGAAACCAGAAACAAGATGGTATGTGCATCTTTATGACATATCAAATTGCACTAACGGTTGGACGATGACTGACTCTGGATTATTTCCAATACTAAAAGATGGTCGAACTATTGGAAGAAGACAAATTAAACAATTAGCAACTCAAGTAATTTATTTTTAATTATGAAAATCAAACAAGAGCAAATCAAATGCACTTTACCAGTTGAGCTACATGCTCAATTGGTTACTAAGTCAATTGAGGTATTAGGAGAAGTTAATCTTTCCCAATACTTAAGAATGTTAATTAGAAAAGATTTAAAACAATGAAATTTATTTTATTACCTTACATAGTTTTAATTATTTTATTATGACTACTTTTATTATTTGGGGATGTTTAACCATCCTCATTTTTATCTTTTTAAAAAACACTATTAACCATTATTAAACTAAACAAATGACCACAACAAAAACTGAACTTAAAAAAGTCATCTTTACTATTGATCTTGATTATAAAGAATTAGTTGACGCTATCGGGTTAGACTATACAAAAAGGGGAACTGATTTAAAAGTTTCAGTTTATCTCGATGATCAAGAAATGGAAGAATGGTTTGATAAAGATGCTTATAATTTCGCTTTTAATTGTCTTAACCCAGAGTTAGCAGAAAGTTGTAGTAGTTTTAAAATATACAAGATGAGCAAAGAAGAACAGGAAGAAATAATTAATAATTATGATGATGAAGAAGTTGGTTATATTTATAATTAAGATTATTTAAAAATGATTAACCCTAGAGAAAATCTAGGGTTATTTTTTTTAGATAATTTTTATAGTACATATATATTATTTTCTACCAGTACAAAACTAGTACATTAATACTAGTTACCTGATAACTAGTAAACTTGTACTAAAAGAAATTTTTTTAAATTTTGATTAAAAATAAAAAAAATTAAGTCTATTAGTCAGCTAATAATGAATGAATTTTTAAGCATTGAATGAAAATTTCATTGAATGGTAAAAATTGAATGAATTTTAAGGATTGAATGGTTTTATTAATAGCATGATGTTATACTTATAGTGTCAATCTATATTTAATTATGACAACAACAAAAGAAAAAAACGAAATAATGTATAAAAACATTATTGAACATGGCAAAGACTTGAAAAGAGTTTTTAATTTAGATTCTTCTATTGATGAAATAAAACTTTGTAAGGCATTATTTAAAATAGAAAATCTAGCTCATAAATTAGCAACTGATTTTTGTAATGGTATTGAATGTACTGAAGAGCAACAAGAAAAAATTATTGATGATATTTTAAATAAAGTTGATAAACTTTTAAATTTTAAAAGTCAAAATATCCCTGTATTTTTTAATGGAGATTGTAGAGGATTTACTTTAAAAATAGATTCTGACTATATGAGAAAAAATAAAATTTATCCTTTTTATAGTGATTGGGGTAATTATGGAATAATTGCACCTAGTTTCAGGGAGTCTTAAAAATGAGTTTATCAAAAGAAAGAAAAGACTATTTAACAAAAATAGTCGATCAAATAACTTTTGAATTATGCCGAGATTTAAAAGTTGATGAATGGACTAGAGAACAGAAACAAAATTTTAAAAAAATAATTATTGAAGCGGAGAAAAATCTATAATGAAAAAAAAATATAAATTATATAAATTACAACCTTTTAACTTCGATTATAAAATAGTCGATATTACAAAAGAAGAATATGAAAAATTTAAAGAAGAATATGAAAAAGGGTTAAAAAAATAACCCTTTTTTTATTTACAAATAAACTAATAACGTATATACTATTTACATAACATCATAATAAATTATGAAACTTTCCAAAAAACAAACTAAGTCCATGAATGGGCAACCCATGAATGGGCTGATTTATCAGTCAATTATGAATGAATATGGAGTTAATCCTTCTTTAATTGGCATTGATACAAAAATACAAACAGCATTTACTTTGAATGATGAGGTTATGTTGAGAAAAATTCTTGAATGTGAGTATTAATTATGAATTATAAAGTTACCTATGCGATTGATTCACTTGACACAAAGCCAGTTATCAAGACTTTTGAATCTGAATATGAAGCTGAAGAATGGTTGAATGAAGAAGTTCAACATAGGATTGATTATACAGTTCAGCATAGTCCATATACTATCTCTGAAAAGGAATATCAAGAGATAGAAGAATATGAATACTCATTAGTAAGGATAGAGGAGTATTAATTATGAATTGGACTTCAAAAGAAAAATCTAAATACTGGAATAAAGCCTATAGAGAATATTCTCTTGAAAGTGGTTTATCTCCAAAAGATTTAAGTAATTGGATTAAAATTAATCCTTATGTAGCAGTAGTTATAGAGGATAGAGCTATTGAATTTTCAAGGGAGAATGACTAATGGGTAGAAAAATGACTAAGTACGATAGCACTAACGATATTTTTATGAATACGTTAGGTAAAAAAGGTACTAAATGTAAAATTCAAAGAGATAGACCTATCAAAAAAAATAAATTTATTAACACTATTAAAGGTATTTCAAATGAATAAATTAGAATCAACAATACCTTTTGATGGTTTTTATAACTCATTTATTAGTTCAGATATAGAACATCAAATAGGGCAACAAATAGAATGGGATAGTGATATATATGATTTAAATGAAAATCAGCAACAAGTCTTAGAAGATAGTTATTTAAGTGTTAATACATCATATTTTTATAATCAAATTGCTGAAGATTATACAAATTTTTATATAGATGCACTTAATGAAAGATTAAAAGGATTTACATTAAAGGCAACTTATAAGTGTTTTAAAAGTCCGAGAGAATATAATTTTGAAACTGATAGAATTTTTATAGAGATAGAAAAAAATCATTGTATAGATTTTATTAAATATATAATAAAAAACTATAAAAAAGAGTTAGAAAATAAGATTAAAGATAGGTTTACAAGTAGATCAGGTTTTTGGTCATACTATAAAAATGGATTAGATTTATGGACTAAGGATTATTCAGAATGGGATCATAACCAAATTGGAACTTGTTTTGAATTATTTGATTTTGATGAATTACATTTTTATGAATCATTATCTGAAACAATAATCTTCAACTTAGGAAATACATTAGGGAAAGATGGTATTGATTTATTAGATAGAAAACAGAAAGAAAAAGATAAAAAAGAATTAATGAATAAACAACAACTAAAACTAAATTTTAATTAATTATGAAACACATTATTGCTATGAATTGCAGAATAGATCAGTTAATGGAAGAACATCAAGTAACTATTATTCGCTTGATAAATCATTTAGCTGCACATACTTATGAATATCAGGTTCACGCTATGAATCGGATTGAAAAGATACAAAAAGAAAATCCTTATTGTGATGATATAGAGGGTTTTAAAAAATTAACAATGGATTTAGAGGAAATAGAAGAATGACTTATAAATGTAAACAAGTTGATATAGGGGATAAATGCGTTGAGTGTTTAAAATCTACTGCTTTTGGTACTGGTTTATTTATAAATAGAATACCTGCCGATAATGATGAATACATAGGGTGGTTATGTCCAGAATGTAACTGGCATGAGTGTGATAGGTGTGATGAAAAGATTTACTGTGATGATGATTGCACTCCTTATGATGTTTATTTAGATCATGAACCAACAGAATTTTCTGATGGTGCATTTAGAGTTCATTATGAGTGTCTAACTAAAAGAGAAAAAGAAATTATGGAGAAAAATAATGCTTGATAAAGAAAAATGGGAAGAATCAAGGCATGAAGCTAAAGACTTGGCTCAAGATTATCTTGATAAAGAAAAGACTAGATCAAGTTGTATAAAATACTTTGAATCACATTTTAAAATATCTACTTCAACTGCTAATAGATGGTATAACAGAATTTATGATGAATTAGTTGTACCTGATATACATAATGCTTTAGAGATAAAATCTTATAAAGAAACAGTTGAAAGTGAAATAGAAAAATGTTTGAAAAAGTTAAAAGATTTAACTATAGAAGAAAAAGTAAATGTTTTAACAAAGATTACTAAATTAAAAAAAGATTTAAAAAAACTATGAAAAGAAAAGATAAATACAATTATCAATTTAACTGGGAGTCCATTAATGATGTTGTTTATTACATGGAATGGAAATTAGATGAAATTGAAGAAGCTGGTGCAGATATTGAATATACAACTGCCAAAAAAACATTAAATGATTTATGTAATTTTAGAGATTACTTGAGATTTAATGACCCTGATGAAAAATTTATTTATAAACCTGATGAAAAATTCTCATGAGAATCACTAATTAATTAACTGGCATTAAATCCTAAATTGGCAGATTTAGGTGGGTAAATTTATGTAAGTCCAGTACTTTCCAAATACAAAAATCAAATGAACTACAAAACAAAAAAAGATTTAGAAATTGCAAGTATCAATCTCAAAGAAGATTTTGATATGGTTATTTCTTTTATAAGAACTACTAAAGATTTAGAAGTAGTTAGTAAAGCAATTACAAAAGCTTTTCAATGCGTACCAAATGCACAAGAATTGCCTTCAGTTGCAAATGAAGCTGAAGAAAATCAAAGAATTGTAATGAAAAAATTTGAAGATTTCTTAGGAGAATTACAATGACTAAACATAAATATTTTCGTATTACTGCTAACTCAATGACCAGTTATGAGTATTACATTAAAGTACCTGATTCAATTACACCTGATGATATATGGCAACAACGTGGTGGACTTGTATTAGATGGTGGTAACTTTACTGCTATGGATAATGGGTGGGGTGGATATGGAGATTGGGAATATGACGAATGTTTAGAAGTAGATGAAGATGAAGCTAAGAAAGAAGGTTTTGATGAGTGGGAAGAGGAGGATTTTAAAAAATGAAAGATTTAACTTATCAACAAAGATGTTTTATTTGGGCATCAGGTCATTATCTATCTGAAGAATTAGATCCAGATTTTTATGATTTAGAAACTGAAGATCAATTTAAAACTTTAGAAGAAATGGCTTGGCAACCTTTTGAAGATTATAGAGGTAAAGATATTTACCAATATATATCTCAACTTGCTTGGGATATAGAAAATAAAAAATTTCCTATGGAGAATAATTAATGATTGATAACCCATTACCAGATATTGTTATGGAACAAAAAGATAACGAATATTTATCTGAACAATTTTATGAACATTGTGAAGATAAAGCTAAAGAAATAGCAAAAGAATTTAATTTATTACCAGAATTTTTAGATGATTTTATAGAATATTATGCTGATATATGTTCAGAATCAGATGAAGGTTATAGCTTGATTAATGATAAAAGTTTGATAGATAATTGGTGGGAAGAAAATTCATATATGTATGACGATTATGATGAACCATATATTATTTATAAACCGCAAATACAAAAATCTTTACCCGAACCAATAGAAGATTATGAACCTAGTTTTGTACCAATAACAAGATACTCAAGATGTAAAAGATACTCAGGTGCAGTAATTAAATGCCCTGAGTGTAATTCTTCAGGTCAGATATATCACTTATCTTGGTCAGCATTACAATGCCAGAATTGTAAAAAGATGGTCGATAAATTTGATTGGTTTATAGAAAAAGGTAAATATTCAAAAACTTAATCTTTTCTGAGTTTTACTAATAAATCATGTATAGCTTCCCTGATTAAAAATCCAGTAGATAAACCAGATCTTGAAAATTTTTTTAACTCTTCATATTCATCTATATCAACAGCTACACAGATTCTTTGTAAGTTTTTGTTCATAATGAATGGCGATATACATAAGTAGTATATCACATAGTCATAACCTGGTAATGAATGGCGAAATTAAGAAAAAGAAAAGAACCAAAAGAAAAAGAATATAATAATATTATATATATTTTTATATTATATATACTTTTTTATAGAGTATATAAGTAGTTATATATAGATAATTATATTATATATACTTATATTAATATAATGAATGGATTTTGCAAGAATTTAATTATATAGCATCAGTAACAACCTCTTGACACATACGATGTCATGCTCTAATAATGAATAATAGTTAGTCAGTATGAATGGCAAAAACCAAAATTACCATGTTTCTTGATCCAGACCTTATTGAATGGCTCGATCAGAACAGAGATGAAGAAACATCAAGGTCAGCTTATCTCAGAATCTTGATTAGAAAGGATATGAAAACCAAGTCCAGAAGAAAAAATGCTCCTGTGTTGTCTGCAGATGTTTTCAGTTCTCCAACAATTACAGCAGATTTAATACCTGACGATCTTAAAGATTACTCTGATCTTTTAGTTGAATGGTGGAGTATCAGATATAAAAATAAGGGAACTTGTTCTACAAGCGTTGCTAACCGCATCTTTAAGAAGTTAAGGTCATTTCCTACACAAGACAGGAAACAAGCTCTTGAGAACGCTATAGCAGGTGGCTGGAGGGACTTATTTCCACTTAAGCAATCCTTTAAACCAGAAGAACAAAAAAATAATCATCCTGCATCAAGAGTATTTACAGCAGAGAGAGGGTTTGAATAATGGAAAGATTATTTGACCAAACATCTCTAATCAAACTTTTAAAAGATGGTTTAAAAAAACCTAATCCTGAGAATCCTGACCGTATGATGTGGACTCTTGAAGATTTAGACATCCCACCCCCAGGATGGACAGAGTGTGTAAACAACACCAAAGGTAACAAAGCATTTCCGCAAGGTTATCAAGGTGTCAAATATAGAAATCTTGCTAGGGTTGAACAACCACCCAAAAAACGGGAGAAAATAGAAATTATTGATCCTAAAGACTTTCCAATCTAACTTTCCAAATGAGAACTATCGAATTGCTTAAACCACTTGCTATCTTCAGAGATCAAGAGACTCACAAATACTTTGATGAGACTCATCAGAGATGGCTTGCTTTTTCTACAACAGAAGTTTGTAATGAACTGACAGAAGAAGCTAAAGAAAATATTGAAGCCTATAGATATATATGGCAGCCCAGAGGAGAAACAGTACATGAGTGTTTACAAGAAAAGATGCTTGGTAGTGGAGAGATTGATCCCAAAGACTACGAAGCATGGGTTACACCATTGTTAGACCATGAATTGTTCACACATTTTGAACCAATGGCTGTTGAACTTATGATGTCTATACCAGATAAATCAGTTGGCGGTCAGCTTGATTTATTAGGCTACGATACTAAGGCTGACAAGATCAGATTGATTGATTTAAAAACCAAAGGTAACTCTAAATATGACATAAGGAAACGTGGTAAAGATGGAATGATTCATCTTGAAGATGTTGATATGTATTGGAAAGAACCTTATTCAACTGATAAACAACTTGGTTGTTACATTGAAATGTTGAAATTAAACTATGGATTAGTACCAGATGTATGTAATACGATCTGGGCTTATGAAGGTAGGTGTATTTTAAATAATGACCAACCTACTGAAAGATGCGAAGCTGCATGGCAGGAAGCATGGACAAAGTTTGAATCAAAACAGGAGTTATTTTAATGCCACAATTTCCAAGTAATCCATATGAAGGTCAGGTCTTTTATGATCCTGAGTCTGAAACAACATATGAATTTTGGATACCAAGAAAAGATGATGAGTTTTGTAAAAAATTAAACATTAAATCTAAATGGATTGTGAAAAGTTTTGAAAGTGAATGTGTAAGCGGTTTGTTTTCAAAAAATGGAATGAATAGATACTTTGCATATAACAAACTGATAGACCAGTTTGGCTATACCAAAGAACAGATTACTGATCTTATGGAAGAGTTGAAACAATGACTAAAGAACAAAGAATAGAAGCTGCTCAGAAACGTATAGCTGAGTTAAGAAAACTTATTGATGAATGGACTAAAAGATGAAAGTATTAGTTGCCTGTGAATATTCTGGCATTGTCAGAGATGCCTTTGCAGCAAAAGGTAATGATGTCTGGTCTTGCGATATTTTAGATACAGAATCCAAAGGTCAGCATATTAAGGGAGATGTTCTTGAACATTTAGATGAAGGTTGGAAAATGATGATTGCACATCCTCCCTGTACTCATCTTGCCAATACAGGTGCAAGATGGTTTACAGAGGGTAAGAAACCTTTGCATCTCAGAAAAAAGGCACTTGATTTTGTAAGGATATTGATGGACGCACCGATAGATTATATTTGTATTGAAAATCCTGTATCAGTTATCTCATCACATATCAGAGTGGCAGATCAGATGATTCAACCATATGAGTTTGGACATAAAGAGTATAAAAAAACCTGTCTTTGGTTAAAAAATTTACCATTGTTGAAACAGACAAATAATGTTTACGAGGAAACAAAAATTCTGCCAGCAAAGGAAAAATCAAAAACATGGTGGATGGGAGATGGTAAAGCTGATAGAGATGTCATATCAAAGAAGAGAAGTAAATTTTTCACTGGTATAGCATCAGCTATGGCAGATCAATGGGGAGATGAAGGCAAACTTCCCGATATTATTGAACAATTATCTATTTTTTCACTATGAGATACATACTTGATGTTTCAGGACATGACCTAAAACTTATCAGAGCTTCTATTGTTAATTTCCAAAGATCATTGGAGATGTCAGAACAGGCAGATTTTGACAATATAATTGAAGATCTTGATATTCTTTTTTTTAAAATATCAATGATGAAAAAAGAACAGCTAAACAATAAAATTAAAAGAAAATGGGATAATAAAAAATGAAATGTCTTTATAAAGAACTTGATCGAAGAAAAAAGTATTTAATAACAAAAATAAATAATGAAATAGGACATCTTTCAGATTTATGGTTTGATGAAAAAATATCTGATAAAGAATATTGTGTTAGGTTTGAAAATTTAAAAAAAAGATTACAAGAATTACAAGCATGAGTAACCCACAAAAACGTAAAGGAGATAAAGCTGAGAGAGAGGCAGCAGAACTTTTAACAGAAGTTACTGGTTTTGAATGTCAACGTAATTTATCAGCAGGGATTCCTGGAGATGTTGGAGATATTTATGGAATACCAAATTGTGTAGTGCAGATATGCGATTGGAAAGACAAATCAAAAGCTTGTCTTGTAAAACCTAGAGAAGTGGAAACGCAACGTGAAAATGCAGGTGTGGACTTCGTTGCCAGTATGGTTAGGTTTAGAGGAGGACAATGGAGAATAGTGTTGACCCCAGAACAATTCAATATTTTATTACAGGCAGCATTGCAATAAACTTGCAGTAAACATTATATAAGGTATATAATTTAATAGTTTAGTACAATAAACTAATGGCCACAAAACAGCCCTCCACCTTATCTGAAGCTCTTGCTATTTTTCAATCGCAAGTTAAAGCTGCTGATAAAAATGGTAAGGCAAAATTTCCACAACCTCGTACTTATTCTTTGCTAGAAGATGTTTTAAAAGCACTTCAACCTGCAACTGAACTTGGTATATCTCATACACAGACTTTTGATTATCTTCCTCTTGAAGATGGTAAAACTCTTACAGTTTTAATTACCACTTTATATTTTAAGAACGAGAGACTTGAAAGTAAATTACCTCTTAGAGAATTAAATGGTAACAATGTTTATCACGATCTTGGAATAGCTATAACCTATTCTCGAAGATACGCTCTTGCTGCTGCTTATGGTATCGGATCAGAACATGATGATGATGCTGTGGCTCTTACTCAACCACCAGTTAAAGAGAAAGGTACTGACAGGACACATACAAAAGCCAAACAAAAGCTAGAGCCTGTATCAGAACAAGCCAAGAAAAATCCCCCAATCACTACTGAAGCTAGAAATCTAATCACAGATCAGCTTAAGCAGTTAATGGAAACTAATCCTGATAAAGCAAAAGAAATTGCTGCTTCTTTTATAACTGAATTTAAAGTTCCCAGAGTTACAGGATTCATTACAGAAGCTAGACATGGAGAGTTTCTCAGTCATGCTATATCAAAGATAGCTGACAACTAATGACAACCGAAGAAGCTGAGTTCTCTGGTCAAGAGATTATGAGACAACTTGAACAAAGACGAGCAGATCAACGTAAAGATTGGAACAGAAACGTATTTGGGGTGCGTACCAATGATGATCTTGCTTCTTTAATCAGAGAACATTGTAAGTCGAACAATGTCTCTATAAATACATTTCTAAACAATTTAGTAAAAGATTTTTTTAATTATGGCTGACTTTAATCCAGCACTTCCTTTACCTATCAAATGGTCAATCGGAGAAGATAGATTTAATGATGATAGCGATGCAAAAGTGTTGACTCTCACAATACCAGTTGATTCTCTCGATCAATTCATAGATCATTTAAAAGCACTAAGTTACACCAAACAAAAAAAGGGCGAGGTTTATGACTTTAAAAAGAAAGAGAAAGTTAAAACTCAATGTATATATGTCAACGCTAAAGGTATGGATGGGCAGTATGGATTATTTGGTAACATTAATCCACAAAAGATAGAAGATGCACCAACCACAGATGATTTACCTTTCTAAGTATAAAGATCAATATTTAGTACAAGATCCCAACCTAAATATCCATTTCAAAATAATAAATGGTGTACGCTACTGGCTTACACCACCTCCTACTGGTTATCAAAAATGAATAATCCTAAAGCCTCTGTTCTTAAATTACGCAAATTAAAAGAGTTAAGACGTATAAGATTAGAAAAAAATTTATTAGATGTTCAACTTAAGGGACAAGATCATTATGTTTTTATTAATGAAAAAGGTAAAGCTCAAGTTGTTTCTAACGAAGGCAACTGGGTTAGTGAACATATAAAAACAGCTATTCTCAAATTTAATTATGAAATTGACAAGATTGATAAATTATTTATAAGAGATTTTTCTGATGATGAAATTAAGGAATATGAAAAAATTTCTTCACAGGATTAGTTTTTTTTCTTTCTCTAATTTCTTTAACAACGATAGCAGCCTCTAATTCAACTAATCTGCCCAACATAGAGGCTAAAAAAACATCTTGTTCTAACTTATGCCTAACAAGATGAGTACAATATCTTTTTATATTGTTGACATCATTACTCTTCATAATTTCTCTACAACGCAGTTCAACATCTAATTCCATTTCTATAGGTGCTGGTTCTATGTCAATATTGAGAAATTTTTTTATGTTCATTTTACTGGGAACAATTTTTCTTCAATCATTTTGACAATTGCATCATCAACATCATTGTCTGATTTAGCAGCAAGATCTTTCAAAAGACTTAAAGCAGCTTTACGCAGAGATTCAGATTTACCAAATTTGATAAACAGACCGATTAAAAATTTAGACATAGTATTTTATGTTCTTTCCCAAACATACCAAAGATTAACGATTCTGGCCTTCTAACCTACTTACTTCTTTTTCAAGTTGATTTACTCTTCGGAACAATTCGATAATATCTCTATCTCTTCGACTACTGATATTAGATAAAACCATTACAAAAGCTGTTGCTGCCACTCCTATTAATACAGGATAAATCTGTGTCATTGCCTTGAAGTATAATTATGC
>CEUX01018288.1_pt1 | contig 13232 bp, 18 predicted proteins | sample 531361 | NCBI WGS metagenome assembly CEUX01 (sample SAMEA2622736, study PRJEB7988) | marine metagenome | isolation source: saline water (ENVO:00002010), including
CAAACGCCTTTGGATGTCCCTACTACATTGAAAACCCAGTGGGGGCGTTGTCCAGATTGTGGCGAAAACCAGACCACATATTTGACCCTTATCAATATGGCGGTTACTTGCGACGAGATGACGAGCATCCTCGTTGGCCAGATTACATACCTTCGCGTGATGCATACCGAAAGCGTACTTGTCTTTGGACAGGGGGCGGTTTTACAATGCCAGAGAAAAAGGATGTTCCCTTTATCAACGTGGTATGCAAGCGCAAAGATCCCAAGAAAGGGAGAAACTATTCGCCTGTACAGGCCAAGACAGGTGGAAAGTCACTGAAGACAAAGAACATCCGAAGTGCAACACCGCGAGGTTTTGCGAAGGCGGTTCATTTGGCCAACACTCGTTTACAACCACTATTTGGGATGAAAGAAGAATGACTGATACAGAAAAAGTTATCTGTCCTGTGTGCCATGGTAATGGGTACGTGAGGGATGAAGAAGGAACGGCTGGCTGTGATACCTGTGATTGCCAAGGCGAAATCATGGCTGAGCAGAAAGATTACCTTGAAGATTTAATTTTATGAAAAGGAAGAAAAAAATGGGATGGGAATATTTTGCTATGATTTTTGTAGGCTCCCTGATTGCTGGCCTTTATCAGTACTGGTGAGGTGATATCATGCTGGAAGCTTACACCATCTTTTGGATAACTGCTTTTGTAGTGGGGGTAATCTTTTTATGAGTGCTTGGAGAATGCCCATACGACTTGCTGATGGTACGCCTGTCATCGCGGTTTTTGGTGATGGGCCTGTGTGGCATGACACTACGCCTCAGACACCAGAGGAAGAGGATTGGTTTGAAGATGCTACAGACAGTTGACTTGTTTTCAGGCATTGGCGGATTTTCGAGGGGGCTCGAGGCAACGGGATTTTTTAAGACGACCCGATTTGTGGAGAACGACCCTTACTGCCAAGCCGTTTTGCGATATCATTGGCCCGACATCCCGGTTTTAGGAGACATAAAGAATGCCCGACGACCCGACTTCCCCGAAAGAACCGACCTTGTTTGCGGAGGCTTCCCTTGTCAGCCATTCTCCCAAGCGGGAAAGCAGCAAGCTCAAGACGACCCCCGACATCTCTGGCCGGAAATGTTTAGAATTATCAGGGAACTCCGGCCCACTTGGGTGTGTGGAGAAAATGTTACTGGGCTCATTAGATTGGGCTTGGACGAAGTACTCACTGACCTGGAAAACGAAGGCTACGCCACAAGGACGTTTAATATTCCAGCTTGCGCGACAGGCGCACCCCACCTCCGTCAACGATTATGGATTATTGCACACGCCAACAGCGAAAGCGAACCAGACCAGCCCGTCGATGGTGGAGCGGGGGCACGGCAACTGGGTTTCGAATTTGTGGCCGACGCCGACAGCGGTCACGAAGGAGGAAAATTACGAAGTTTGGCTTGCTCGTATGCAACGGAAGACAGACCCGAAATCAAACACAAAAACCAAACCATCAGATCTAGGCATAGCGGTGCGAATGTGGCCGACCCCAAGAGTGTCCATGGCGAATGGCCCGTCCAAAAAAGAAATTCAAGAGGGAAACCCGAAAAGAAGGCTGGAGACAGAAGTTCACTTATGGCCGACCCCAAGAGCAACTCCAAGGATGGCTTATCACGAAAGCCCGACGAAGAGCCAGATCGAAGGCACACACGGTTGGAACCTGAATGCGGCAGTAACGGACAGTCTGGCCGACGACCCGGCCCGACTTTGGCCGACCCCGACAGTACAGGACTCAAACAAGGCCACGAAGAAATGGCGCGAGGATCATCAAAACAACTTAACGGCGGCGGTGTTCAATCCCGAAAAGATAAATCAAACAAAGAACCCGAAGACCATTGGTCATTTGAACCCGAAGTGGGTCGCCTGGTTGATGGGCTACCCAATCGAGTACCTCAGTTGCGTGCCTTGGGAAACTCGATCATCCCGCAAATCGCGGAAAGAATAGGGTACGCTATCGCATTAACATCAAAAGGAGAATGAAATGGGATTTTTAGAATGGTTATTTGCAAAAAGATGCGCGTGTAACGATAAGAAAGCGCAGACAAAAAGTTTTTCGGATGAAACGAAAGGTCTGGATCGCGTTCACAAGTGGTGTCGCGCTGGTAAAAAAGGTAAGCGCATTATTTGCCCTCATTGTGGAGGAGATGCCATGGTGTATCAATTTAGTTGGTCGAGCATAAAGTGTCTCCATTGTAAAGCCATGGTTGATAAGTATGACTGGTTCTTGGGTAAGTAAAGCACTGATAGCTGGGTTTTTTCTTGCGTCAACGCCTGTGCTGGCTGATGAAAAGAGGTGCTTGGCTGAAGCCATGTACTTTGAGGCTAGGGATCAGGGTTGGCGTGGGATGTTAGCGGTAGGGGTTGTTGTAAAAAATAGGGTAAATGACCCCCGGTACCCAAATAACATTTGCAGTGTGGTAAAACAGGGCCGATACTGGAGGGGTAATCCTGTTCGCCACAAGTGCCAGTTTAGCTACTGGTGTGATGGGAAACCAGAACGTCCAGCTGAAAAGCAGCCATGGACCGTGGCCCTTGATATAGCAGAAATGCTTATCTCAGGAAGCGTAACGATGAAGGGTTTGGAGGACGCTACGCATTATCATGCTACATCAGTCCAGCCTTCGTGGGCCTCAGTATTAAAAAAGAAGAAACAGATAGGGGAGCATATTTTCTACGCTGACAAAAAAGGTGGTTAGTGATGTCTTTTGTATATGTTATCTTAGTAGCAATGTTTATGTTCAACCCAGCCGACAGAAACGGTCCTGATGTAATTGAGTTAATAAGTTTGGACGGAAATCCGTTACAGTTTGAAACAGAAGATACGTGCCTGAAGCACATCGAAGAAAATCATCTTGATATAGCTCATTTTGCGATAAAAAATTTTATGCCTCAACCAACAATGGTCAAAGGTATATTTTGTATGAAGAAAAGGTTAGGAGTAGGTGTATAAGTGGCAAAGAAAGTACAGCAGAATTATAAGAAAAGAACAAAAGTAAAAAGACGCAACAGGGTAAGGCCTTTAAATATGCGAAAGAAAATGGGACCGAAGTCAGCATTTTTAGGAATAAGAAAAAAGAAAAGAGGCCAAGGTTAAGAGTACGGAAACCGGGGTGTAAAATAAATGGTTTTAGTTTCTATGTTAACGTAAGACATGATAAGCCCAATCTTCTTTTGAAAGTCTGATCGTTTTCTATATATTCGAGCAGGTACTTTCCTTCCGGGATTTGTTCTTTTCCTGTCAGCTTTAGAATCAAAGAAAAAAACTTCAGCCGTTTCGGGGTGTATAGCAATAAGATCCACCGGGGAACGCTGGGCTAAAACATTATTAAAGACATAAAGATTTTTTGATAAAAGATACTCTGCCAATATCAACTCACACCTATCTCCAAGAAGATGCGTTTGTTGCAACATTGTCTATCCTTATTGCATCTAAGTCATACCCCATAGCATTAAGTATTTGTTCCACCTTGTAAATAGAAGGTTCTCTGATCTTCTTCCTTTCGTAATTTTCTATGGTGTTTGAAGATATGCCAGACAAGTCAGCAAGCTGAGTGCGAGTTAAACCTTTTTCTTTCCGAATGTCGAAAAGAATATCTGCCCAATGAACAGATAACTCCCAATCAGTTGGGCTTCTTGTTTTCCACTTCAAAGTCATCCAAAATTTCTTCAAAACCTTCGGAACTATCGTTGTTCATAATACCCAGAGTTGTCGTCATCAATCTAGATATTAAATGCAACACGGCAATCATCCCCATTTCTCTCGCACCTGTCTCAAGCGCAACGCGAAAAAGAACAACCGTCTTTCCCGCACCTGTGAGGTCAGCGCAATTATCCTCCATTGCACGGACCTCTTGGTAAAAGTTTTCTAAACTCATGCGTCACATATCTGCAAATTAGAATAAAGATGTCTTACATCCGAATCCTTTGGTGATTTCTCAGAAACGTCAACCAAAAACGCAATCTGCTGCGCGGGTGATCTGTGGTTCTTCTCAGCCATAGCCCAAAGCTTCTCCCACGTTGGAATTGGCACAGCTACGCTTTTGTACTTCTTAATATCAGGCATTCGTTTTCTCCTTTATCTCAACCATTCTTTAAGCTCCTCGCCCATTACCACACTGGCAATGTCCATCTTGTTTCGTAAGGCTTTGACAATCTGTTCGTCAATAGTCCCTTCCGAAATCAAATCTATGTAGTTCACATGCTCTGTCTGGCCAATGCGGTGCGCTCGATCTTCCGACTGCATCCGTATCGCCAGGTCAAAGCTGTTTGCAAAATAAATTACTGTCTGCGCTGCCGTTAAGGTTATCCCGTATCCACCCGTCTGTGGGTTGCCAACGAAAAACCTTGCGTCACCTTCCTGAAAGTTCTCAATGGCCGTGGACCGTGCTTCGTCAGACGTGTCTCCAAAGTAAGTAACCGTGGACGAGGGTCCGTATTTCTTTTTCAAAGCTTCAGTAATACGTTTTACATCGTATCTGAATCGTGACCAAATTATGACCTTACCTTCGACCTCTTCCAGACAATCCAGTAACTCATTGAGTCTATTGTCTTTTATTTCTTTTACGTCACCACTATCAACTTTTGTATGACCGGAAAGCACTTGCTGCATCCGTAGAAGCTGGGTCATAACATTATTAGCAGTCATAAACTCTTCGTCTTCTATGTGCGCTAAAGCATACTTTTTTAGTTCGTCATAAATTCTTGCCTGATCCCCGGAAAGTGCAACACTCCTTTGAGTGTAGATTTTAGCGGGAAGATCAAGGCAGTCCTCCTTCATTACGCGGCTAGAAAAGTTTTTCAAAAAACCAGACAATTCTTCCAGATTTCTGTATCCAACAACCCGATTAAAAGAGTGTGTGCCAACGCTTTGTTTCTTCATCACAGCGTAGCGATACTGATATTGAAAATAGTTGTCGCCGCAATCTCCAAGCAACGTCTTATCAAGAAACCGACACTGCGCCCATAAATCCATAGGCGACTGCGTGACCGGGAAGCCTGTCAAGATGCGCTTGTACTTCGCCAGTTCAGACATCTTGATGAGAGCTTTTGTCCTTGAGGCCTTGGGTGATTTAATTGCGGTAGACTCGTCCACTGCAAGAAGAGCCTGTGATGCTTTAAGAACACCCACTAAAAACCTTTGTCCTTTGACCGTGGACAGTGCTTCAATATTCATTACCAGAATGCGAAAGTTTTCGGCTGGCTCTAAAAAACTTAACAAGTCCTGTTTCAATGCTCGTGGAGGCGTTGGCCTCCAAATCGCAATCAATGAATCTTTTCTAACCCGATCAGGCATGTGTGCAGGAATTTCAAGGTTAGCCCAGTTTCGATAAACACCTTTGGGGGCAACAACAATAAAAGTGTCGATCTCTCCACGCTCTCGAAGCATGGCGGCATTGTCTATACACACTTTAGACTTGCCTGTACCCATTTCCATAAAATAAGCCCAATTCTTTTTATTCCAAGAAAGGCTCAACACATCGTCCTGATGCTGGTATGGTTTGGTCTTGTATTCATAGTCTGTCATGCATGGGATTATATGTCCCATGATTTACTATTGCAATTAAAAAAGTGATCCGCTAGTATCGGCGTTGTTAAGAACTTGAGAAATGAGAAGTTAATGAACAGTACAGTTTACGTAACGCAAGAGAACCCTCGTGTGAACATAGTTTCAGCTTCACAATGGGGCGACCTCGAACCCCTTACAAATCCATTCGATCAGATTCATATGAACCCGGCGCGATTGGTTTCGCAAATCAGGCGAAAGCTTCGTGGGTTTGGTGATGATGATTGGCTGTTAGCTATGGGTGATCCAGCGATCATTGGCGTGGCGTTTGCGATTGCTGCTGAATTAAACCGTGGCCGTGTCAACCTTTTGAAGTGGGACAAGATGGAGAAGTCCTATTATCCCGTGAAGATAGGTTTGCGTGGTGGCGGCATTGAGAACTTAAAACCTGACGAGGAGATACGTAGATGAGTAATGAAGACTTGTGGAGTACGATTGCCGCTGATGCGGATGCGTTTGATGATGTTACAACGGAAACAGGCCAAGAACTTTCTGGGTTAATTAAGACTGCTCAGTCTATTGATAAGGAAGTTAAGCTTGCGGAAGATGTGCTCAAAGAAGCAAAGCGAAAGCGGGAGCGTTACTTGTATGACCTAATACCTGCAAAAATGCAGGAAATGGGTCTTGATAAGGTTGAGGTGAACGGTAATAAGGTAAGCCTTTCAACTTATGTCAGCGGTACAATGCCTAAAGATCCAATGCAACGCGACATTGCGTTTCAACATTTACGACAAATCGGAGCATCTGACTTTATTAAAAATGATGTCAGTGTTCGTTTTGGTGTGAGTGAAGATAATCGTGCAAGGGCAATGCAAGCGGATCTTGAAGAACAAGGCTTTGAAACCGTGGCAAAAGCCTGGGTTGAACCCCAAACTCTCAGGAAGATTATACGCACACGACTTGAGAACAATCAGGAGATCGACCTAGAAATTTTTAACGCAAAAATTGGAACATTCGCTAAGATCAAAGGAGAGTGAAATGGCTAAAAACGGAAACGGTGCATTACCAGCTGAGTTGGCAGAAGCTTTTGAAGCGGATGTCGGTTATGGGTTTGAAGAAGTAAAATCATCTGATCTTCAAATACCTTTTTTGAGGATTATTCAAGCGTTATCCCCACAATTAAAAAAGAGCGACCCAGCTTTTATTGATGGAGCTTCGCAAGGGGATATTTTTAATACGGTTACTAATAAACTTTGGGAAGCGGATAAAGGTGTTGTTGTTCTTCCTGTGTTTTTCCAAATGAAGCTGTTGGAGTTTGTACCCCGCAACCAAGGGGGTGGCTTTGTCGGAGAACTTTCGGCGGATTCAAATGATGTACGAACAGCCGTGCGGGAAAAGGACTCTGGCATGGAGTTGTTGACCAACGGTAACGAACTGGTTCGCACCGCCCAGCATTACATCAAGATTGTGCACGAAGACGGCAATCTTGAGAATGCGATTGTGGATATGAAGAAGACGCAGTTGAAGAAGTCGCGTCTTTGGTTGTCTATGATGATGATGCAGAAGCACAACGGTGCAACACTGCCATCGTTTGCGAACACTTATCGTTTGAAGTCTGTAGAGGACGGTAACGATAAAGGTTCGTGGGGGTCTTGGAGTATTTCTCTTGAGAGCCAGGTTCCTTCGTTGGAAGCCTACAACGATTGTAAAGAACTTCACGGTTCAATCTCTAGCGGGGAGTTGAGCATTGCTCCGCCAGTACAGGATACGGAAGTTATTACCGATCAATCTTCTGACGAAGTGCCATTCTAGGTGCAAGGGTCCCGTGTAGTGCGGGACCCTACTTTTTATGAGTGATTTAGCACAAAGGTTTCACGATCTTTTTACAGGATCACAAGGAGCCCACGGACAGACAGAAGTTTCCGGTCGGCAGCGGAACGGCAAGCAACAGGCAAAATACGAAATTGTCCGTGAACCGTTGACGATTGACCTCATTCAAGATCATTTGGATGGGAAGATTGGCGTTGGGTCAATACCAATTAACGAGACGAACAAATGTCTTTTTGGTGCGCTTGATATAGATGACTACAATCTGGACCTTGGCGTTTTACTTACGAAGGTTCAACGCTTTAAATTGCCTTTGGTTCTTTGTCGTTCTAAATCGGGTGGCGCACATTTATTTCTTTTTCTTTCAGAACAGGTAGCCGCCGCAGAGGTACGGGATCGTCTTGCAGAATTTGCCGCTGTTATTGGATGGGGGAACTGCGAGATATTTCCAAAACAGGAAGAACTTCTGGCAGAGCGTGGAGACGTTGGGAACTTTATAAACCTACCTTATCAGAACGCAAAGTACACCACCCGGTATGCGTTGAAGAAGGATGAGAAGTCTTTGTCCTTAGAGGAGTTTCTGGATTTAGCGGAAGGCTCTCGCGTATCGTCAGAAGAGCTTTCTAAAATATCGTTGGGAAAGAACGATGAAATCTTACCAAGCGGTCCACCATGCCTTCAACAACTAACAGAGTTTGGCATTCCAGAGGGCGGTAGGAACAACACACTTTTAAACATAGGCGTGTATTACAAACAGGCTTCGCCAAATGATTGGAAGGTGTTGTTAGAAAAACATAATCAGGATTATTGTAGTCCTCCTCTTCCAGCACGAGAGATTGTTCTGGTTCAAGAACAGTTGGACAAGAAGGAATATTTCTATACGTGCAAACAGGAGCCACTACACAGTCATTGTAATAAGTCCTTGTGTCGGTCTAGGAAGTTTGGCGTGGGGGATGCTAATACGCATGTGTCGGTAGGTGGTCTTACCGTGGTGGAGTCGGAACCGCCTGTGTGGTTTATTGATGTTGATGGAGCTAGGCTCGAACTATCCACTAAGCAGTTGCAAATGCAGGTAGAATTTCAACGTGCTTGCATGGAACAGATGTACAAGATGCCAGCCAAGATGAAAGAAACAGATTGGCGCGATCTAATTGATAATTTGTTGAGTGATGCCACAAGAATATCGGTATCGGACGAGCTAACCCAGAAGGGCTTATTTGTAGAGTTATTAGAAAATTTCTGCACTTCTCGTATACAGGCACACAGCCCAGAGGAATTGCTGACAGGTAAGCCGTGGACAGAGGACGGCGTTACGTATTTCAAGCTTAGTTCCCTACAGGAATATTTAAAGCGCAATAATTTTACGTTATATACACGCGGTCAGATCACTGAGCGATTGAAGGAAGTGAATAATGGAGCAAGGGCTGACAAGACATATCGCTTTTTAGATAACAATGATAATTGGAAATCGGTGAGAGTATGGTTTGTGCCAGAGATGCATCGTGGTGAAGTTGATTTACCCGAAGTTACGTTCTTGCCAGAGGACCCACCGTTTTGACCGAAGAACACGAAACCATTCTTGGGCCACCGGGCACAGGAAAGACCCAAACGAACTCCAACAAGATTAGGGAATGCATTGAGCAAGGCATCGAGCCGGATCGAATTGCTTGTGTGTCGTTTACCCGTAAGGCCGCACAAGAGAGCCGTGAAAGAGTTTGTCGTGATTGGGGCATAGACGAAAAGGATTTACCCTATTTCCAGACGCTGCATTCTATGGCGTTTAGGTCTGGGGGTTATAGCTCTGACGAGGTGATGGGTAAGGATGACTTGAAGGAAATTGGAGACGCTGTAGGCATTCCTTTTGGAAACAAGAAATCAAACATAGAAACTGATTTTGATACGTTGGGTGTATCGAAGGGTGACTTCTACATGAGCCAGTATCATTTGGCTCGTAGTAAGAGGCTTCCGCTTGAAGAGATGCACAGGCAGTTGGCAGATTATTCTGTTGACTACTCAGAGTTGAAGCGGTTGGTGGCAGCTTATGAGTGTTACAAGCGGGTGCGTAGTAAGATTGACTTTACTGACATGATTGAAAACTTTATTAAGGCAGATGCGCCCCCCGGCATAGAAGCTTTGTTTGTCGATGAGGCACAGGACCTGTCAACCCTACAATGGTCAATGATTGATGTTTTAAGGCAGATGCCACGAATACAGGTTTTCACGGGAGATGACGATCAAGCGATTATGGGCTTTCAAGGGGCTGACGTTCAAGCCTTTTTAAATGCAACAGAAAGGAAGACTGTTTTAAGTCAGTCGTACAGGTTACCTAGAGCCACTTGGCAAGAAGCTCAAAACATTGTTAATCGGATAGAAGGTCGCGCACCTAAAACATGGCATCCGCGTGATGAAGAAGGAACAGTCCAGTTTCATCAAAACATTTGGGATGTTCCGTTAAACGAGGGCGAGTGGTGCCTGATGGCTCGAACCAATCGTATAGCATCGCAATATGCTCAAGCTCTTAGGGAAGAGGGTTGGGTTTATAGCCGCAACGGTCACCCCAGCATTCCAGCTAAGACATATGATGCTATTCAATCTTGGGAACAGTGGTGCAAAGGCGATACAATTACGCCAGCCGCGTTACGAAACATTTATACTTTTATGGCTGTCGGGGAAGGATACTCAAGGGGCCATGGACCGCGATCCTCCGCCTTGTTAGGATTGGACCCTGACGCTTTGATAAGTATGTCTGAAGCAACGGATCGTCTGGGTTTACAAGTAGACGGATCTATTAGGTGGCATCGAGCGTTAAATAAAATTGATCTTGACACAAAGAACTATGTGCTTAATGCTTTGAAGAGAAAGGATAATGTACGGAGTCCTAGAATAAAAGTGAGCACTATTCATTCGATGAAAGGTGGAGAAGCTGACAACGTACTAATAGTTCCTGATTTATCTTATGCGGCCCACAAGGAGTATTTACAGAATCCTTCAACGGAACACCGGGTATACTACGTTGCGGTAACAAGAACCAAAAAGGCTTTGCACATTATGCTGCCTCAAACCAACCGGAGTTACACTTTATGAGTCCTTCTGAGATATTACACAAGGCGGCAAGCCTTGTTGGTGGAGAAAGAGCTAAACAGCACGGTGATTATGTTTTATTGCATGAGAGGGTAGCAGATCTTTGGTCAACGTATTTAAAGACAGAAGTTAAGCCAGAGCAGGTTGCTATGTGCATGGTTTTTCTTAAACTGGTTCGCAATGAACTAGGAAATTTTAACCCTGACGATGGGGTGGACGCTACAGCCTACGCCGCTTTGTGGGCAGCAATAACAGAAGAAAAGAATGCGTGAAGATCTCTTTGACGACAAAGTTTGGTTTCCGCCAGAGCATTTGCCGGACCTTTCCGGGGAAAAGATTATTGCTGTTGACGTTGAGACAAGAGATCCAAATTTAATAAACTTGGGACCAGGGTGGTCTAGGAAAGACGGCAACCTTATAGGAATTGCTGTTGCCGCTTCTGAGTGGAGTGCTTATTTGCCAATCGCACATGAGGGCGGGGGTAATATGGCAAAAGATCTTGTGCTCAGATGGCTTCAAGACCAACTAAACCACGGTATGTCCGTGGTTTTTCATAATGCACAGTATGACTTAGGGTGGCTACTTACAGAGGGTGTTGAGGTCAAGGGAACAATACTCGATACAATGATTGCTGCACCACTGCTGGACGAGAACAGGTTCAGTTATTCCCTTAATGCACTGGGGGCCACGTACCTTGGTCAGCGGAAAGCTGAAGATGAATTAAGAAGAGCGGCTCACCAACACGGTGTCGATGCCAAGGCAGAGATGTGGAAGTTGCCAGCTGGAAGGGTTGCAGAGTACGCAGAGATGGATGCCTCGTTGACTCTGCGTTTGTGGCACGTTCTCCACAAGAAACTTATAGAAGATGACTGCGAGAGGATATTGGACGTTGAGTTGTCTCTTCTTCCCATGATTTTTGAGATGAGAAGACGGGGTGTAAAGGTTGACGTTGACAAGGCAGAACAGACCAAGACTTTTCTTGAGGGTAAGGAAAAGAAACTTCTTAAAGAAATAAAGGATGACTCAGATATACACTTGGAGCCTTGGAACGCTAAAAGTTTAGCTATGGTTTTTGATAATCTAGGGTTAAGTTACCAGAGAACGGCTAAGTCAGATGCGCCAAGCTTTACAAAACATTTTTTAAAATCACATGATCATCCTATCGCTCGTAAAATTTTGGAAGTTCGTGAGTATAACAAAGCTAACACGACCTTTGTTGATACAATCCTTAATCATCAGTACAATGGCCGTATCCATTGTCAGTTTAACCAGTTGCGCTCAGATGAAGGTGGAACTGTGTCGGGACGATTCTCATCAAGCAATCCTAATTTGCAGCAAGTTCCCTCTAGACATCCTGAAATAAAATCCCTCATTAGAGGATTGTTTATCCCGGAGGAAGGCTGTCGGTGGGGTAGCTTTGACTACAGCGCACAGGAACCACGATGGTTGATGCATTACGCATCTCTTACACCTGCGACCAGAGATAACGAGAGAGTTAAAGAGATCGTAGACCTGTACCAGAAGGACGATCTGGACTTTCACCAGCTGGTTGCTGACATGGCTGGTGTTGAGAGAAACCACGCTAAGACAATTAACCTTGGGATTATGTATGGCATGGGCATTGGTAAGTTGGCCCAAACCCTTGGTGATATACCGTTTGAAGAAGCTAAAACACTTCGTAATGAGTACGACGAGAAAGTTCCGTTTATTCGAGGACTTGCATCGTCTGTTATGGACATAGCATCCAAGCGCACAGAGATTCGCACTTTGCTTGGACGCAAGTGTCGTTTCCCTATGCGGGAACTAAAAGGGTACTCCAAAGAACGTAAAGCTCCTATCCACGTAGACAGGCTTGAAGAGCGTTGGGTTGATGTATTGAACACGCCTGTTGAGGACAGGGACAATAATTGGGCCAGCATGAACCCGGACAGGTATCAGGTTGCTTTTGTTTACAAGGCCCTTAACAGGCTCATACAGGCCTCCGCAGCGGATCAGACCAAGCAAGCCATGAAAGACTGCATGGACCGTGGTCATTGGCCCATGCTCACCGTACACGACGAACTGTGCTTTTCGATAGAGAGCGACGAACAGGTTACGGAGATTAAGAAGGTGATGGAGACATGCGCTCCGGGATTGACGATACCGTCCAAGGTCGATGTAGGGTTAGGTGAGAATTGGGGTTCAGCAAAGTAGTTAGTTTAACGGAAAGCTAAGTCGTCCCATAACACTGGTTTCACCATCAGGAGTTCTTTCCACGTCTACTCTTCCTTGACCTCCAAGAACGGCTCTTTCATATGCTGCTTGAAGAGCCCTTCTGTTATTTACTTCTTGCATACCTGCTATTATTCTTCCGGCATCACCAAAATCTTTTGCGTAGTTTGCTTGAAATTTATTTAAATAAGGATTACTTATTTTTTCAGCTGACAAAATACCTCCAAGAACAGGGGCAGAAAAACTTGCTCCTGTAGTTGTTACACCACGTCCCCCTTTATTCATTTCTCTGTCTGTAAGAAGTTTAAGAAGACCCAGCTTGGTTGGGATAGTCACATCACCTCTAAGATTTCTTCCAAAAATTCTTTCGTCTACGCCTAAATTAACATCAGCCCTATCACCTGCTACACCAGCCCTTACATCAGCTGAAACACCACGATTAAATTTTAAAGAATAATTTTTGGGTCTAATAACTTCTTTTATCCACCCAGGCATGTTGCCTTCTGCAAACTTCCAAACCATGCCTCTGTTTGAACGCTCAATGCCTTTACCTCTTGATTCTCTTTTACGT
>CEUX01009942.1_pt1 | contig 13226 bp, 17 predicted proteins | sample 531361 | NCBI WGS metagenome assembly CEUX01 (sample SAMEA2622736, study PRJEB7988) | marine metagenome | isolation source: saline water (ENVO:00002010), including
GACACAGGCAATACATTTGCTGGTGTTCTTCAAGGTAAGTACAGAGTCTACATTGACCCATATTCTGCTAACAGTGCTGCTTCTCAGTACTACGTTGCTGGATACAAGGGTTCTAGCCCATATGACGCTGGACTGTTCTACTGCCCATACGTTCCACTACAGATGGTTCGTGCTGTTGGCGAGAACACATTCCAACCAAAAATTGGCTTTAAGACTCGTTATGGCATGGTTGCTAACCCATTTGCGGAAGGCGATACACAAGGTAATGGAGATCTTGATCCTAACAAGAACCGTTACTACAGACGTGTTACCGTTGCCAATCTTATGTAAGAAAGAAGTTTATATCTTCTTACACTTCAAAGAGACCCTTTTTGGGTCTCTTTTTTTATGGATAAATAGTTAAAAATCTCCAAAAATGGCAAACTATCATATTAAAAAAACAAGCGTTATGCCTGGTGTAGGTGATGTTTATTATGAAGGTTCTGATGGCCAATGGTCAGATGACTTTTCAAAGAGAAAGATCTATACCAATAAATCAACCACTCAAGCATTATTCACAAATAATGATGGAAAAAATGGTGGATGGACTGGAGCAACTGTAGTAGGACCAGAATAATATAATGGTATCTCCATTTTTTAAACAAATTGAGAATAGAAATTTCTTATCCCCAGTGGGATTTGAATTTACTTTGGGAAATTATCCCAAGATATCTTTTTTATGCAATTCCGCAAGAATACCTGAGATAACTTTAGGAACAATGGAACAACCAAGTTATCTTAAAAATATTGAAATACCTGGAGAAAAACTTGAGTATGGAGATCTTACTTTAAGATTTTTGGTTGATGAGAATATGGAAAACTATATGGCAGTTCATAATTGGTTAACTGGTTTAGGATTTCCAGAAACACCAGCAGAATTTAAAAATCAAACAACAGATGATGATGGCATTAGAGATATGAAAGAACAGTTTAGTGACGCAACTCTTAATGTTTTAAACTCAAATTTCAGAACTAGTGCTAGAGTAAAGTTTAAAGATCTTTTTCCCACAGGATTGACTTCCTTGGAATTTGATGCTACAGAAGGTGACATAAACTACTTTACAGCAGAGTCTAATTTCAAGTATACTTTATATACAATTGATACTAACTTATGAATCTTGATCAAATTCAGGAGATGTGGCAGAAAGATTCTGTCATTGACCCTGATAACCTACATGATGAGTCGTTAAAAATTCCACAATTACACTCAAAGTATTATACGATCTATAATACAATTACTTTGTTGCGTGAAAAAGCAAGGACTAAATGTAATACAATTCGTTTAGAAAGATATAGTTATTATACTGGAAAAGCAGAACCAGAGGTATATGAAAAAGAACCTTTCCCATATAAGGTTAGGGAAAAGGATGCTATACAAAGATATATGGAAGCAGATGAAAGATTAACTGAAGCAGATTTAAAAATAAGATATTATGATACTATGTTAAAATTCTTAGAAGAAATTATAAAAGTTATATCTAATAGAACCTTTCAAATTAAAAATTCTATAGAATGGCATAGGTTTCAAGCGGGGATGTAACTAAATAGTAAAAAGCTGTTTGGTATAAATGAAGTCCTTTAAAGAATTTAAAACAATCGCAGAGAGTCGATCAAGAGAAGATGCTCAAAAATCATTAGACTCTAAGACTAATCCTGGAGATTGGGAACTTGTAAATGCTGGAAGTAGTGAAGCTCCATCTTGGAGAGTAAGATTAAAATCAGGAGCAAGGAGTGAACAAGGAAGATCAGGAGCTGGTCTTGCACGTACTTCAAAAAAAGCTCAAGCAATAAAACAAAGAGAGGCAGTAAGTAGAGCTCAAGGAAATAAAAAAGCAATAGATCAATCTCAAGCTAAGAAACCAACAGCTAAAAAACCAACACCACCAACATCACATCCTGATAAAGGCAAGCCAGCTATTGGTGGTGGTGTTGATGACCGTGGAAGAACTGGACATGATAGAGCAAATACTCCATCTCCAAAACCAGCAACAAATAAACCAACAACAAAACCAGTATCTCAAACATCAACTTCCTCAGATACATATCAACCAGGAACTAGAACATCTGGATCAGACTTTTATAGAAGATACGATAAAAAAAGATAATGAGTGATTTCGAACCACCATTCCTACAAATGAATTGTGATATAGATGATGTGCGATTATTGCATGACTCTGTAGCATTTTATTTGGAAAATTATCCTAACAAGGATCCTGATAAACTTCAAGCAAATATAAAGCATTTAAAGCATTTTAAAAAAACTTTATATTCAATGCTTTTAGAATATAATTTTCATAAAGATAAATAACTAGAAAGCATATACTAATGAAGCCAACTCCTAAGCAATACAGAGAAGCATATGAGAGAATGGAAAAACTTTCCAATTATCTAATCCGTGAAGGATATGCTGAAACTCCAGAAATGGCAGAGAATATTATTATGGGAATGAGTGAAGAATGGTATAACCAGGTCTTATTGAACGAGTAACTATATACTAATATATTGAAATCTTTTTTATGGGTCATTTGATCATATCAAAGAAGAATGAAGTATATCTTCATGTCAAGGCGGATCCTCATGTCTATTATGAGTTATCGGATCTGTTTACTTTTGATGTACCTGGTGCTAAATTTTCTCCAGCATATCGCAATAAGTATTGGGATGGAAGAATACGTTTATTTAATATTAAGAAAGAAGAAATTTATATTGGTCTATTAGAAAAAATACTTGATTTTTGTGAGCAACGTAAGTATACGTTTGAATTTGTAGATAATAAAGAATATGGTCTTCCATTTGAAGTAAACAAAATTTTAAAGGAAGATGTTAAAGGTTATATGACTGCTATTAGCAAGTATAAACCTAGAGATTATCAGATTGATGGAGTATACGATTCCTTAAGACATAATCGAAAGCTATTGATATCTCCCACTGCATCAGGTAAGTCTCTGATGATATATTCCCTCGTGAGATATTACACAGACAAGCATCAAAAAATATTGTTAGTTGTTCCAACGACATCTCTCGTAGAGCAGATGTACAAGGATTTTCAGGATTATGGTTGGGATTCTTCTTCATATTGTCATAGAATTTATTCTGGTAGGGAAAAAACAAATGATAATCCAGTTACCATTACTACTTGGCAATCTATCTATAATCTTCCAAAAAAATGGTTTGATAAATTTGGTGTAGTTATAGGAGATGAAGCACATCAATTTAAATCAAAATCATTAGTATCGATAATGACTAAGTTAATTGATACTAAGTATAGATTTGGGTTTACTGGAACATTAGATGGATCTGAGACCCATAAGTGGGTGTTAGAAGGACTATTTGGATCAGTCTTTAAGATCATTAAGACTGATGATTTAATGAAAAAAGGTCATATAGCAAATTTGGATATTAATGTACTTTTATTAAAACACCCTCCACAAAAGTTTGAAATATTTGAAGATGAAGTACAGTATATTATTGGACATAATCGTAGAAATAACTTTATTAAAAATCTTGCTCTTGACTTAAAGGGTAATACTCTGATATTATATGCAAGAGTTGAAGGGCATGGTCAACCACTATACGAATTAATAAATAGTAATAACCTAATTGAAAACCGTCATGTCTTTTTTATTCATGGTGGGGTGGATACCGAAAACCGAGAGAAAGTTCGAACTATCACTGAGAAAGAGAATAATGCTATTATCGTTGCCTCGTACGGCACCTTTTCTACCGGCATTAATATCAAGAACTTACACAACGTAATTTTTGCTTCCCCTTCCAAATCCAGAATACGAAATCTTCAGTCAATAGGACGAGTACTTAGAAAAGGAGACAACAAAACAAAAGCAACTTTATATGATATTGCTGATGATATTAGTTATAAATCAAGGAAAAATTATACCTTGAACCATTTAATTGAAAGAATCAAAATTTATAATGAAGAGAATTTCAATTATGATATTGTAAACATACCTCTTAAGAACTAATGGAAGGAGAATTTCATTCTATTATAAAACTCATATCTGGAGAAGAAATATTGGCACTTGTTTGTGTTGATGAGAATGATGGCGACCCCGTAATTACTCTTAAACATCCTATCATTGTTAAAATGATTTCCAATAATAAAGGGATGTATATTAAAGTAAAGCCATGGGTAGAATTATCAGATGAAGAAACATTTATAATAAAAGGAGATAAAGTATTAACAATGACGGAGACTACAAATAAAAAACTTATTGCATTATATAATAATTACATATCAGATGATGACTCTACGTTAGCAGAACTTACCGGACAAGTTAAACCATCATCAGATATGGGATATATCTCTTCTGTAGATGATTTTCGTAATAAACTTGAAGCATTATATAAACTACCTAAAAGCTAATATCTTTTCTTCAACCTAGACAAAGGTAAGTCTACTGCTAATTTGATAACTTGTCAACCCCCAAAAGTATGCTATAATTACTTATAGCGCAAAGGATATCAAATGTTATGCCTAAAAAGAAGACGGAACATTATGTAAATAATAAAGAATTATTAGAAGCACTTATTGTTTATAGGGGAAAAGTAGCGGAGGCAAAGGAGAAAGATCTTCCAAAACCGAGAATTACAAATTACCTTGGAGAGTGCTTTCTAAAGATTGCTACTCATCTATCATACAAACCTAATTTTGTGAATTATATGTTTAGGGATGATATGATATCGGATGGTATTGAAAATTGTGTACAATACATCCACAATTTCGATCCAGAGAAGTCTAGAAATCCATTTGCTTACTTTACCCAGATTATTCATTATGCCTTTCTGAGAAGGATACAAAAGGAAAAGAAGCAGTTGGATATTAAAACAAAGATTATTGAAAGGACTGGTTTTGATGAGGTTATGGTAGTTGATGATACTGCTCTTGCTGGTGGTAGTTCTGATTATAATACCATTAAAGATAATATTCAGTATCGTAATAGCAACCGATGAAATTAACTCAAGAAGTAATTGATCAGATTCAGGAAGCAATGAACCATACCAAGAAAGATGGTACGGAGAATTGGAAGGATGGTGATGAATTAGAAGTATGTCTTGCAGGTACTTTTGCTGCTGATAAATTCATTTCTATTATTAATAGACGTACAAATCCTAGACCGTCTATTAAAACTAAGGATCCTGATATATCCTCTCAACCACCAGAAGCATTTGGTCCAGGATCTCCATTATCAAATAAGGCAGGATCTGGTACTGTATGAAAGTAGCAATCATAACAGATACTCATTTTGGGGCAAGAAAAGGTTCAAAGCATTTTCATGATTATTTTGAACAATTTTATAATGACATCTTTTTTCCATCACTAGAAGAATATGGAATAAAGACTGTTATTCATATGGGTGATATATTTGATAGTAGAAAGTCTATTGATTATCAAAGTTTAGAATGGTCAAAGAGAGTTGTATTTGAACCATTAAAGAAATATAAAGTATATGCTATTACAGGGAACCATGATTGTTATTATAAGAATACTAATGAGGTAAATTCACCTCAACTTTTATTGAAGGATTATACAAATATTAAAACTTATAATTCGGCAAAGACTGTAAAGATTGAGGGTTTAAATATTTTATTACTTCCTTGGATTTGTAGTGAAAATTATGAAGAGTCTTTAAAATCTATTAAGAGTACCAAGGCAAAGGTTGTAATGGGTCATTTAGAAATTAATGGATTTAAGGCAACTCGTGGTCATATGATGGAAGATGGTATAGATGTTGGAGTGTTTAGTAAATTTGATAAAGTTTATTCAGGACATTTTCATACTCGTTCAAATGATGGGAAAATATTTTATCTAGGTAATCCATATGAATTATTTTGGAATGATGTTAATGATCCAAGAGGATTTCATATTTTTGATACTGAGACATTAGAGCATACCCCAATTGACAATCCATATAAATTATTTTATAACATATATTATGAGGATACCAATTACAAATTGTTTAATGCTACTGAGTATGCAAATAAAATTGTTAAGGTGATTGTTCGTAAAAAGTCTAAACCAAAAAACTTTGAGAAATTTATCGATAAACTTTATTCTGTCGGTGTACATGATTTAAAGATTATTGAAAATTTTGATATACAAGTGAATGAAGACTTTGAGATTAGTGAAGAGGAAAATACTCTTTCAATTTTGAATCGTTATATTGATGAGTCTGAATCTGAGTTTGATAAAAATATAATTAAAGGTATCTTTCAAGATCTTTATAGACAGGCTTGTGAGGTAGAATGATGTATCTTCTTACCCTTAAAGATAGAAAGAATGATGGTGCTTATGCTGTTGCTGATAAGTATGGTGAAAAAGTTCTTTTTCTTTTTGAAGATGAAGATGATGCTACACGTTATGCATTAATGCTTGATGATAATGCTGATTATCAAAATACTATGGAAGTAATTGAAGTTGATGATGATGTTGCTATTAAAACGTGTAAAATTCATAATTACAAGTATGCTGTAATTACACCTGATGATTTCGTGATTCCACCTAAGAATGATAACATTTAAGAAAATACGTTGGCGTAACTTTTTAAGTACGGGCAATCAATTCTCTGAGGTAGACTTCCAGAAAAGTCGTACTAATCTTGTGATTGGGACAAATGGTGCTGGTAAATCCACTATGTTGGATGCACTAACCTTTGGATTATTCAATAAACCATTTCGTAAGATCAATAAACCACAGTTAATCAATACAACAAACGAGAAAGATTGTGTTGTAGAGATTGAGTTTTCTGTTAATAATAGAGATTATCTTGTTAGAAGGGGAATTAAACCTAATATATTTGATATTGAAGTAAATGGAACTATATTAAAAAAAGAATCTGATGATCGTATTAATCAGAAACTTTTAGAAGAAAATATTTTAAAGGTTAATTATAAGTCTTTTACTCAAATTGTTATTTTAGGGACTAGTACTTTTGTACCTTTCATGCAGTTGACAGGTGCTAATAGGAGAGATGTTATTGAGGATCTTTTAGATATTCGTATTTTTTCTGCTATGAATCTTCTTATTAAAGAAAGAATAAAAATTCAGAGAGATAAGGTTAGATCTTTGGAATTAAAGAAAGATAATATTAAAGATAAGATGTATATGCAAGAGAATTTTATTAAGGAAATTGAAGAACAAGGAAAGAATAATATTAATGAAAGTGGTGATAAAATTAAAATATTAGGTATAGAAAATAATGCTCATATAGAGCATAATCAATTGATAGAATCTAGTGTAGAAGAACTTTTGAAGAAGCAAGAAGAGGTTACTGGTTCAGGTGAGAAGTTAGCGAAACTTAATACTCTGAAAGGTAAAATCACTCAAAAAGTATCAACTATTACCAAGGAACATAAGTTTTTCACAGATAATTCAGTATGTCCCACATGTACTCAGGATATAGAAGAATCATTTCGTTTAAATAGGATTGACGACGTTCAAACTAAAGCAAAGGAACTTAAGAAGGGCTTTGAAGATCTCGAAGAAACCATCAAGTTAGAGGAGAATAGAGAACGTCACTTCACCCAACTATCTCAGGAGATTACAAAACTCAACCATGACATTTCTCAAAACAATACTCGAATCAGTCTCAATCAGAGGCAAATCCGAGAACTTGAAGATGAAATTCAAACGATTACCAAACAACTTAAAGAACGAAATACTGAGAATGAGAAATTAAAAGAGTTTAAAACAAATCTCAAAAAGACAACTGAAGATTTATCCACCAATAGAGAAGAAATCGTTCATTACGATTTTGCCTATTCCTTACTCAAGGATGATGGCGTTAAAACGAAGATAATTAAGAAGTATCTTCCGTTCATAAATCAGCAGGTTAATCGTTACCTACAGATGATGGACTTTTATATTAACTTTACTTTGGATGAAGAATTTAACGAAACGGTAAAGTCACCTATCCACGAAGATTTTTCTTATAGTTCTTTTAGTGAAGGTGAAAAAATGAGAATAGACCTAGCCCTACTCTTCACTTGGAGAGAAGTCGCAAGAGTCAAAAATTCCGTTAATACTAACTTGTTGATTATGGATGAAGTGTTTGATAGTTCACTAGATGGATTTGGAACAGATGAGTTCCTTAAAATAATCCGTTTTGTAATTAAAGATGCTAACATCTTTGTTATATCCCATAAAACTGGTATGGAGGACAAATTTGAAAGTGTCATAAGGTTTGATAAAATTAAGGGATTTTCAAGTATAGTGTCACCATGACAACTCCAAACTGGCAACACAATTCGGGTAAGCCACCCAAACGAAAATTAAAACCACAGGCACTTCGTGCTGCAAGAGAAAGACGCAGACAGTTAATAAAGCGTCTACAGACCGCCCAAAAGAGGCGGTTTTTTAGTATAATAGGTTTATCAAACAAAAAAGTACATGGCAGTTAGACACGAAATTAAATCTCAATTAGCAAAGTTGCTTGCTACTGAGGACTTGATTGTAGAGCACAAAAAGGTTGAGACTGCCCAGTTTAACGTCCATACAAGGGTCTTAATTCTTCCTCAATGGGATTTAGCAAGTAATAATGTTTATGACATGCTGGTGGGTCATGAGGTGGGTCATGCACTTTTCACACCTGATGTAGATTGGTTTATTGATAATCCAATGCCACCACAGTTTGTAAACATAGTGGAAGATGCTAGGATTGAAAAATTAATGAAGCGTAAGTATCCTGGACTTGCCAAAACGTTCTATACTGGATATAATGAGTTACATGATAAGGATTTCTTTGAGACTTATGGAGAAGATCTTAGTACTTTTAATATTGCTGACAGGACTAATTTATACTTCAAGGTGGGTAGCTTCCTTCCTGTGGTATTTTCGTCTGCTGAAAAACAGATTATCTCGTTGATTGAAAAGTGTGAAACTTTTGATGACACAATAGATGCCGCTAAGAAACTTTATGAATTATGTAAAGTAGAAGTAGAAAAGAATAATAAAGAAAAAGAAGAGAATGGTATACAGGGTGATCAGATTCCTAATTATGAAAATCGTCCTGATTTGGGTGAAGATAATGTTGAATATGAAGATGATACTGAAGAAGAGGAGTATCAAGCACCATCTCCACAAGGAAGTCAAGAAGAAGGTGATGTAGATTCTGATAAACCAACTACTCCTAATTTTAATCCATCTGGTGGTTTTGATAATGACTTAGATGCAAAGACTGTTGAGAAATTAGAGAATGCTATTAAGCATCTTGCTAATGCATCAGAACGTAATGAAAGTACTTATTTTGAATTACCTAATGTTAATGTAGATCAACTTATTGTTTCCAATAGTACGATTCATGATAGATGTAAGGAGAGTTATGAAGAGCAGGAAAAATTATACCCTCATGCTTGGGATGCATATGAGGATGATGGGTTTATAGAGTTTAAGAGAAGTGCTCAAAAAGAAGTTAATTATCTTGTAAAAGAATTTGAATGTAAGAAAGCAGCAGATTCATATGCTCGTGCTTCAACCGCTAGGACTGGTGTACTAGATTGTACCAAACTCCATACCTATAGGTATAATGAGGATTTGTTTAAAAAAGTAACTACACTTGCAGATGGTAAAAATCATGGTTTGGTTTTTGTTTTAGATTGGTCAGGTTCAATGGCAGAAGTCATGTTGGATACTATAAAGCAATTATATAATCTTATGTGGTTTTGTAAGAAAGTAAATATTCCATTTGAAGTTTATGCATTTACAAATGATTGTGCTCATGAGAATATGGGTAAACCATCTTATGAGAAAAAATCTGGAATTGCTCTTCTTGAAGAAACATTTTCTTTAATGAATTTGTTTACTAGTAAGGTTAAGACTAAGGTTATGGAAGAACAAATGAGAAATATTTTTCGTATTGCTTTGAGTTTTAGTCGTCAGTCTTTCTTTCATGTTCCTTTAGGAATGCGTCTTTCTGGAACACCTCTTAATGAAACACTTGTTTGTCTTCATAAAATTCTTCCTAGATTTAAAGAAGAAAATAAAATTCAAAAAGTTCAATGTGTAATTCTTACTGATGGGGAATCACAACCATTAAGATATAGTAAAGAATTTCTTCGTAAATCTTATTGTGATTTACTAGGTGAGGATGAAGTTATTCCTTATATGGGAAGTGGGTATGTTAGTCAAGATTGTGTTTTACGTGATCGTAAGACTGGAAGAACTTATACCTTTGAGAATGCTGGTTATTGGGCAGATATAACAGATACCTTAATCGAAAATTTAAGACATAATTTTCCAGATATGAATTTTATTGGAATTCGTGTTCTTCAGTCTCGTGATGCTGGACAATTTATTCGTCGTTATACTGGATATGAAGATGATGGATATAATAAGATAATGTCCAGATGGAAGAAAGAGAGATCTTTTGCAATTCTAAATTCTGGATATGATACTTATTTTGGTATATCAGCAAATGTATTATCTAATGATGACGATTTTGAGGTAAAAGAAGATGCTACTAAAGCACAGATTCGTACTGCTTTTAAGAAGTCACTTAAGAGTAAAAAAATGAACAAAAAGGTTCTTGGTGAGTTTATTGAATTAGTGGCATAAATAAATTCACTTATTGAGACTAGATTAATGGCAGATCCAGTACAACCACCAGAAGGTACTAAATTCCCAGTTCCCCTCAAGCCAAAACCAATCAGGAAAACCACTTAATAAACTGTCCACAAGAGGGTTCAAACCCTCTTTTTTATTGTTATAATATACGTATAAATAAAACGCTTACATTATGCCTCGCAAAATTGCTTTGACTGACAAACAATTAATTAATGAACTTCAGTCTTTATATGGTGTTGAAATAACTGCTGCAGATGTTAGAGGATTTTGCCATTCTCGTTCTGTTAATTATCAGACTGTTACACGTCGTTTAGAGAACTTTAAAACATCAAGAGGCAAATGGAATCTTGAAGTTACTAAAGAAAGTGTAGAACAGATTGAACGTTCATATAGTTCTCCTTCTGTTATTCCACAATTAAAACAGAATCTTATTCCAGAAAAAGATGATACCTTCATCAAGTTTGGTCCTTTTAGCGATATTAAGGCCATTCTCAAAGCCCGTATGTTCTATCCTACATTCATTACTGGACTTTCAGGTAATGGTAAAACGTTTGGTGTCGAACAAGCATGTTCCCAACTTAAAAGGGAATTAATCCGTGTCAACATCACCATCGAAACGGACGAAGATGATCTTATTGGTGGGTTTCGTCTTATTAATGGTAACACTGTTTGGCACAATGGCCCCGTTATCGAATCTTTGGAGAGGGGAGCTGTACTCCTTTTAGATGAGATAGATTTAGCATCTAATAAAATTCTTTGCTTACAACCAATTCTTGAAGGAAAAGGATTGTTTATTAAAAAGATTGGTAAGTATGTACATCCAGCAAAGGGATTTAATGTAGTTGCTACTGCTAATACTAAAGGTAAAGGTTCTGAGGACGGTAGATTTATAGGAACCAATGTTTTGAATGAAGCATTCCTTGAAAGGTTTCCAGTAACATTTGAACAAGAATATCCTGCTCCTAATGCAGAAGAAAAGATTCTTCTAAAGGTTGCTGAGAGTGTTGGTGTAAATGATAAGAAGTTTTGTAAGAGACTCGTAGACTGGGCAGATATCATCCGTAAGACCTTCTATGATGGTGGAGTGGATGAAATCATTAGTACTCGTCGTCTAGTCCATATTCTTCGTGCTTATGCTATCTTCGGTAAGAAAGAGAAAGCAATCGGAGTATGTGTTAATCGTTTCGATGATCAAACTAAGCAGTCTTTCTTAGAATTATATGATAAGGTAGATGCTGATTTTGAGTTTTCTAAAGCAGAGGATAAGGCATATGAGGAAAATTGATCCTAGTGAGTATATGTCAACTGATTCCTGGAAATATCCAGGACCAGTTGTTCATCCTTATAAAAGAGGTTCCCTTCATAATAAGGTAGGGATGTGGATTATGTGGATCTTTTATGCTATTATAATAGTACAATTAATACATGCACTTATAGTAGTGCCATTTTTTCCTATCTGGGCAATCATTTTTGCTATTTTAGGTTTGATGACAATAGTTGTTATTAAAGGAAAATGAAGAATCTCTGGCAAAATTATAAGTCAGTTCTTTTCAGTACTTTCCCTAACATGTATAGAACATTAAGGTGGGGGTACTGGAAGAGTAAAGATACAACTTTATGTGCTCAACTATATAATCATCCATATTTTATAAAATCAAGGGAGGTGGAAATCTGGAGTGAAAAATCTTGTATTTACAACAACATCATCTATCCTAAGACAGGAAGTAATCTTCCCTGTTTTGGCATGGATCTTATGGGATTCTTTGATAAGAAGGTTATTATAGTCTTTGACTTTCAACACCCAAAAGAGAATCATCTTTTTGGTGTAGAGGGATTACCTAAGGGAAAAGGTGATTATCGGTTTTTTGAACCTGGTAATCATTTTTCAGAAAATATTTACATAGCATATTGTACAATGGATGAGGTGGATGAACACCTTGAAATGTTTAAGAAATACTTGACAATCTATGCTGATATGTTAGAATGTAAACAACCCACTGGTATGGATACTTCTGTTTATAAGGACTTTGATTCTTATATGACTAAGTTGGATCCAGTTGGTGGTTATCTTTCCAGTAAGTTTGGAAAGCAAAGAACAGAAAGACTTGTAAACGAATTTTTATTTGACTATGGTTAATGCATGGAGTTTACTTGATTCAGAAATGAACGGAACTATGGATGAAGATTATCCAATAAAAGTAGAAGGTGAGACCAATGAATATGGTCAAAAACATTCAAAATATTATTATGAGTATGATCGTAATGATCCAAATGCACCAAATCCATTTAAAGAAGATATGACAGCACATTATTTTAAATATCATGAAGAAGAAATCCTCAAGGATATTGAGGAGTATGTATCAGGAACTTATAAAGGTCATTATACAGGTACTAAACATGAGTATCGTAATGTTCAGACAATAGATTTGATGGCATCAAGAGATATTGCTGCTGGATTTTGTCAAGCAAATATCTTGAAATATGGTAGTCGGTATGGCAGTAAAGAAGGTAGAAATAAAAAAGACTTGATGAAAGTCATACATTATGCTATGCTACTTTTACACTTTGATGAACACTACGGCAAACCCTCTATGACTAGTGGGAATATTGA
>CEUX01020703.1_pt1 | contig 13201 bp, 8 predicted proteins | sample 531361 | NCBI WGS metagenome assembly CEUX01 (sample SAMEA2622736, study PRJEB7988) | marine metagenome | isolation source: saline water (ENVO:00002010), including
TTTTAATGCATTCTTCTCTAATTCATATAAGACAGGCAATAATATATTGTCAAAGTATTCGTTAGTTTCTCCACGATACTCTTGGAATATACTGTGTGTTTTTAATTTACAGCGTTCTAGGTGTTTCCCAATAGGTATCATTTTATTTACCTTAGTATGTGGGAATTTTCGGTAATACCATGCGTGTGCTTGGGTTGTATGTTGTTCTAAGAGGGGTATTGAATGTTGTATATCCGTATAAGAGATGTGGGGATTTAAATGTAGAGCCGCTTTTTTATCCAAGACACAAAAATCATAATTTGCTAATACACTTATTATAGCATCTTTATCCCAATTTATACATTCTAAATGATTTAATGGTATAATAAAATCTTCACCATCAACTTCAAGATAAACAGCTATTATTTCTGCTAATGCGGGGTGTATGTTGTCATTACCTTGAATAAATTCAAGATAACGTACTAAACTAACATTTAATTTGTCTATTAGTTTTTCTAATTGATTTGAAGTTTCGATAAGGTAGAACATACCTTAATAATATAATAAAAGGATTTTAGAAAACCAAATTTAAACCCAACCCCATCCATCTTGCATACCCTGGCCTCCTTCTGAAGGTAGTTCTAAGTTATCTCTTCCTGCTGTTTTTTCATTATGAACTAGGTATCCATTAGCATAAAAAACATGTTCATTATCTAAAGATAAATTGTATACTTTTTTATATTTTATTTTTCCTACTTCAATTGATTTAACTAATGAATTTCCATCTATTCTAATCATCACATCATGAAGGTCTAATACTGTTGATTGTATTTGATGTTTATCTAATGTTGTAAAAGGATTTATAGCTTTCCAACCATCTATAGTTTTAAAAGGATGTTCTTCTGTTACAAAAGGTTTAGAACCATTTATAGAATATACCTCGTGATCTCCTTCATGGATTTTAATTTCTAATACTGTTGATTCTCCTTTTTCACTTTTTACTTTTTCTCCTATTTTAATAGATGATATTTCTTTTTCTGTACCATCCGCCATAGTTATTAATGTATTAGGAGTAAAACATGTCCATGCAGGCATTCCTCCACGGCCTCCACCGCCGCCACCACCTCCTGAACCACCACCACCAGTGACTCTTACCCATTGGTTTCCATCCCAATACCAACCCCCTCCTATATTAACAAAACCACCTCCTATATCCGTTCCTCCATACCCTGAAGTGGTACCACATACTCCTCCTTCTCCTCCCGGGTTATTTATGCCTATTTCTTCTACATCTAATACATTGCCTTCACCTCCTGGGTTTTGAACTTCTGGAAAACAAGCAGCAGCTGCTGCTTCATATGTTGTATAAGAGTTTTTAGGACATCCAAAAAGTCTTGATCTTTGTAAACTTATTATTTCAGAAAACATAGTTCCCTTCATAGAGCCTACTCCTTCATACTTAAAACATTTATAACAAGTAACTTTATTAAAATTTTGTAAAAAATCTTCATATGAAGAATCTCCTATACTAGGTAATTGGTTTTGGTAATATAATTTATGGTGTGGGGAATCTCCATGAGTTGCTCCCACCATAGGTCCTTGTGTAGGGTGTATATGATAATATCCTATATATTGTACACCATTTCCATAAAATAATTCTCCCCCAGGAGTATGTAAATTTTCTTCTACTTTTGTACTAGGGGCATGAAATTCATTTAATATGGGAAATAAATTTATTAGATTAGGAAATCTTACTGATTGTTTTTTTATTTCTAAAGAATTTAATCTATAAACATTATTACCTTTTATATGCCATTTTATATTTCCTTGTTCATATAAATTATGATCATATCTACCATCTTTAGAAATAAGAGATTCATATGTTGTTTTAGAAACTTCTATATATTTAAAACTATTAAATCTTTTTATAAAATAACGTACAAACCATCCTCTAGTATAATCAGTTAGTAATGGTCTATTTTTAACTACAGGAATAACATTAACATTATTTAAAAAAGACTTGATAGGTCTTTTTTGATTACCATATTCTTGTGCATCTACTGTAAAACTTAATGTTTTTTGAGAGTTTCCAGATATTGCCTTTTTCATTCCTTGAATGAAATTATCTGAGTATGTTAATTCTTCACTATCCTTTATATTAAGATTATTCCACCCAGCAAACATCTGCCCATTACTGGTTTTCATATACTGTCCACTAAAAGGTTGATTGTTACTTTTATAAACTAATTCCTTATCAGAAACGGTTACTACTTGTTGTATTTGGGATTTTGGTATATAAGTCATATTTTATAAAGATTTCCAAACATCGTTAACTACATATTGTGGATCTATACTAGCATATTCCATTCTAAATATTTTTCTATCATCTGATGTTCCTCCAACTCCATCTCTCCATATTTTATTCATATGGTCTTCTGTTCCTATTTCATAATGTAAATGTACACCATATGTAAATCGTCCTTTATGTCCTGTTCCCCCACATGTTCCTATTTGTTCTCCTTGTTTTACATGTTGATCGTAATCTACATCTATTCTATCTAAATGAGCAAAACACGCTCTTGCTACAGGTTTGCCTGGTTCTCTTCCTTGGTAATCTGAGTGTGTTGAAGAACTAGCATTACTATTATCCTCGTTATAAGTATGTATAAGTTTTTCATAAGGATCATCAAATTCCATACAAACATAATTACCATAACCTGTAGACCATTTTTCCATCCAAGGGTTTTCTGTTGAGTTTAATATCCTTCCTGATCTTGGTGCTAATATTGACGTACCTAATGCCATAGGGATATCAAGACCGGCATGTGGTTTACCATGTAAGTCACCTCTTCCTTTTCTTCTACCAAAATTACTTCCTAATTTTATTTCACTACCATCAGATCTTAGTCCCTCTGGGTCCCAAGGATTTATCCACTCTATCTTTTCTTTATCTTTTGTTACCTCTTTTTTCTTTACAATTACTTTTCCTTTTTCTTCTACAACAGGATTTACACCTGTATCATTTTTATTTGTATTTAATAAGACTAACTGGCCCGTTATTTCTGTTGTCCAATCTTGTCCTGATGTTATTTTTTGAGTTTCTGTTTTTACTATAAAAGCTATATCCTCCTCTTGATAACCATAAGGTAATTTGTCTTTATTTATTCTATATAAATTTAAAGGTATTATACCTGATATACCATCCATTTTTAAATTAGATTGTATAGGTATTACAGCACTTCTATGTAGGGTTGTTCCTGGTCTTGGGGTCCCTCCATAAGGTCTACCATCTTCTCCATCATTCTTATTTCCATTTTTATCCTCTAAAGGATGTCTTTGATGAATAGAATGTTCTAATTCTTGTAATTCATGAGCGTATAATTTAGCTACTGAGGGACTTATAGTTGCTCCTGTGTATCTTACTCCATCCCATCTTACATGAGGACTTTGTGCAAAATAACTATTATTGAATTTATAAAGAAAAACTTGTAGTTTTATCATAATGTTTTTATATCTTTCTACATCTTTTTCTAATTGGTCGTATGCTTGTTGATTTTGAGATGCTATTTCTTCTTCACTATATTGCCAAGAAGTAAATCTAGACATAATACCCTCACTGAATTTTTTAAAAGACATAGCATTTAAGTCATAAATACTTGCGGGAGATTGAGCTGCTATAGAAACCATTGAGGCCATATCATTACTTATTTGGGAATCAAAATAAAAATCTCTAGTTATTGAAGCTAAACCTTGAGGATCAAATTCATATAAATCATTTTTAGATATATGTTCTGTCCCTGAAAGAGTCCTATCTATTATTCTAACAAAATTAGGTCTTTCATGTTCTGTTTGTATTTGGAAATTATAATAATTTGCGGTTGCATCGTTTACAGAATCCCATATAGATTTAACATAGTCAAACATACTAAAATCCTTATTTAACCTTTCAACCTGGGCGCTACCTTCTTCTGTTTCTACTTTTTCTAAACGCATACTCCTATATTGAGATATTAACATATCTAAATTTAACATTATATAACCTATAGAATTATGTCCTGCTTGTACCGAGGGTTTATAATTTTTACCATAATCCTCTCCTCCTAACCAAACACTATCATGATAATCTGTAAGATGAGCCCAGTCTGTGTCTTCATTTTTATTTACTCTTGCGTGTTGTTTTCCTTTATCACCCAATTGCATATAATCTAGCATATTAGGATCTATACTAAGAGGGGGGTTGTATTTTACTGCTTCTTCATTAGAAGGAACTATGTTAAATAACATAGGTTGATGGGGCATTAAACAAACTCTTTCATCATAACTTTGTCCTAAATGATTAGAAAATGTGGAACCATCGGGGAATAATATTCTATCTTCTGTTTGTAAAGAAGGCATAGCATAAGGTATATAAATTAAAGATTGAGGATTTTTAAATTCATCTGTTAAAGGTGAGCGGAGGCCATTAGATCGAGGATCATATGATTTTTGGTTTTGAATTAGGTATTCAAATTTAACTACTGGTTCATCTTTTCTATATCTATCAGTACACAGTAGATTTAGTATTTGACATACGAAATCCCACCTTAAAAATAAATGTTTTCTATAACCTGAATCTGATTGAACATGATCTTTTGAGGTTATTTCCATTCCTCCTAAAGGTTCCCACCTCTCATCTAACATTTCTTTAGTATTTCCTCTTTCATTAGTCCATGTCCATGGAGCTTCTTTTGCATCAAATCTTACTACTTGTCTTCCTATTAAACCCCCAGCTAATATATCAAATCCTTGACCCCTAAGATCATAACCATCTTCCTTAGAGGTTTCATTAAAATGTGTTCCTTCAAAATCAGTAAGAACATTTGCAGTGTCATATCTTTTAACTCTATCTGGATCTTGTTTTGCGATTTTTTTGGCTATAGCTAAAACTTCATTAAAACCATCTCTATAATAGCTATTTTTTTTATTTAAATCATCTATATAAAATATTTCATCTGTTTCAGGATCAAATATTATTTCTTCTGTCCAATGTCCTTTTTCAAACATATCAAAGACTCTTTGGATTTGCCAATCTTCATAACCATAATATTTCTTTAAAAGTTCTTCTACAAATCCTCTATCACGATTTTTTGCAGTCCAAAATCTCCCATTATTGTTATTGTTATTAGGTATTTGAAGTTTAAATGATGTAGGATTGTTATATCCTCGTTTCCACCACGTATATAAATCTTCAGAAGAACTAAACCTGTGACTTCCTGTTGAATTTTTGAAAATTGTTATACCAAATTCTGGAACCCCCGCATCATTCCAAAAGGATTTATCATAAAAGTCTTCTCTATAATTAATTACTATATGATTAGTTGTTCCAAAATATTTATAAAAAGCTTTATCACCTGCTGAATTTAAACAATGTCTTATTGATTCTAAATAATATAAAAATTTATCTGTTATTTCTATATCTGGTTCTTTTAAACCATCTGCATGGTTTATCATTCTGTCTGAAACATCTAATACTACTTTTTGGCTTTTAAGTGATTCTAAGATTTCACCTTGGGCTATTATTTCAGTAGTACAGTCATACCCCCCATCTTCTCTGGCTTTCCAATGAAAGTTTTTACAATATCCTATAAAACCATCATAATTTCCTCCTGAGAGTTCTTTATTTTTCCTTATTTCATTGTTTATATCGTCTATAATGTTATTAGCTTCAAAAAATGTACCTAATGAACTAAATCTATTCATTTCTCTTTTAAACTTATTAGAAATATAAGGGTTCCATCCCCATTCTAACATAATAAAATGACCAGGACGCATATAAAGCATTTCTAAAACTTCTAATTGTCTTCTATTATGACATCTAAAATTAACTCTAGCTTCTCTTAATGAACCATCATCTGATTTAGTTCTAACTTCAGCATCTATTATTCCAGGCATTGGTACCATACCAAAACCATCACCCGGGTCTCCTCTATATTCTTGATTCCCATATGCCCCCATTTTTCCTACTCCACTTAGATCTCTAGGTCTACCTCTAACTTCCTGTTTAGGTATCCAATGTCCATTCATCCTAGCCCAAACATCTATACTTTCATCTCGATCTTTAATGGATGTTGCATTAGGATCATATCCCATCATCATAGCGTGTTTCGTTCTTTCCTCTGTGGTCATAGTATGTAAATAATTTCCTTGTCTTACCCCTGATTCTAGAATCCAACGAAACGCTAAATCTTCTCCATCCATTGCGGCTTCTGAATTATTATCAAACAAACCTCCATCTCCAATAAGACCATAACCATCATTTTTCATATCTACTCCCGAAGCCATTGTAAGTGTACATGTTTTTTCAGTAGTGTATGCCCAAAAAGCTGTAGGATCAATAGAATATGATTCTACTGGGTCTTCTGGGTTGTTTTTATTCCAATCATCTATTAATTCTTCAGTATTAAGTAAAATAGGATTGCCATCTACGTTTCTGGTTTGATGAAAAGTGGCTGAAAAAGCTAATCTTGAAGGTTTGGGACTACTAGTTGCACCTGGGTATAGTCCTGAGGAAGCATTATAACTAACTTTATTAGGATGAGATAGTATAACTTTTCTTGCATTTAATTGCCTTTTAACATAATCATTAAAAGGCATAAATACTCCATTAATTGTAGGCATAATTTACTTTTAAAAATTTCTTCTATTCATTAATTCAAATTCCTTAAGAATTGTTGTTATATTTAAAGGTATTCTTAATTCTAAACCTGGTTTTATTGCATAACTATCAACTCTTATTACTCCTCTATTAGCAGCAGCTATTACCCACCATAATCTTATATCATCATAAAACTGATTTGCTAATAAATCAAGTCTATCTCCAGAAGTTGTCATTATATATAAATCAGTAGATTTTGGTGGAATAGTAGGATATTTTATTCCTCTAAAACGTCTTTTACCATTAATTTTGGATTTTGCTATATATCTTAATCTATTTGCTAACATTTTAAAAATTTATTAGAATTTAACATCTGCTTGATTATCTGGTGTCATTCCAGGAACATGTGTTAATTTTGCTCTTCCTTTACTCCAATCTACTATGTATCCTTTTTCAACTTCTCCAGTTTCACCATATTCATAATAATCCTCTAAACCAAAACCATACTTATCTACATAATCTCCGTCTCTAGGGTCATATTGTAACCAATTTTCAGATTCTATTCCATGTCCCTGACTTGGGTTTTTAGATACAGATCCAATTGATAAAAATGGAGCTGATCTATATCCACTATTAGGAGTAAAGTCATGTATAGGAGTAAAGTTACAACTTACATCTAATATCTGTGGTAATTTTTTTAACCATCTAGATTGTTCTTTATTAATTTCCCAAGGGTATTCTTTATTCCAAGATAAATTTAGATTATTAAGAATTCCAGGTACTTTATATAAATAATCTCCTATAGTTAATCTCATATAAGGAGTTATCATTCTATTACCAAAATAACCAGGGGCTGTTTGTGCAGCTAAATAATTTAATTTTTGGTATAATGGTTTCATTTCGTGTACAGATTGAGCCGCTATCTTAAATGATAGATTTATTTTTCTATTAAATTCTTGATATGTATAAAATTTTTCACCTCTACCATTATATTTTACCGCATTATGGGTAGCATTAAAATCATCAGTAAAACTATCTAAAAATGCTCTGAATCTTATTTCCATAAGTTTTTCAACACCACTTGATGTTTGATCTATAGGGGCAAATATAAAATCTATAAAATCGGAGTTTTTATTTTCTTCTTTATATTTTTGTGTTCCTGTCCATTTAACCCCTGCAAAATTTACTAAATCAACTCCCGCATTAGTATATAAATCTTTATCTAATCTTTTAACATATTTTGATTGAAATTTTGCTTCTTTTTTAGAAAGTTCTCCAGATTGAGGTGCTCTAAAAGGGTTGTCTATTAAAGTATCTATAGCTTTACCTAACCAAGTATTATATTTAGGTCTACCTGGATCTCCATAACCCTTCTTAAATCTAAGATGTGATTTTTCATAATCATCGTCATGGTTATTAAATTTATCTAAATCTAAATACCCCCCACCAAATAAATTACTTATAAAATTACCTACTATATTACCTTGCATCCACCCAGTTATACCTGCATTTATATTTATTCCTGCTGGTTCTGGTATTAACCCATGTCTTTTAATATTAGATAATCCTGAAGCCGCTATTTGAGCAAGTAGACTTACTCCTGCATTAAAGGTTCTTGTGTTTTCTGTAGGATTCATTGATTGTAGGACTCCTTGTCTGATTAAGAATTGGGTTCCTACTCCATCAGAATCATATAAAAAATTCTCGATTCTTCGATAGTCTATGTTTCTTCTGTCTTCGAAAGCATTTTCTCCCCCTCTAAAAACATAATCGGGATAATTACTTGTGTGATCTTTTCCTATTAAAAATGTAGGATCAGAACTATAGGGGAAATCTTCATTTGTTCCCGCATTAGTTCCATACCATTCAACTCTATCTACTAGGTGATATGTAGGCGCTGGATTTTCTCCTTTTCTACTACCATATTTTATAAATTTTGAGGGGCCCCCATAAGCAATATTAACATTAGAACGTACCCCATTAGAGTCTTCAATTCCTAAAACAAAATTCTTAGGATCTGATATTAAATTTAATAACCCCATTATCTTGGTAAATTATTTATATATTGTGTTGGTGTTGTATTTCTTATATCTATATCTAAGTCCTGGTAATTAAAATTATCTTTATTTGTTGCGGATGGTTTTATATTAGCTGTATTTAAACCATGAGTATAAGTATAAGGTGTTTCTAATAAATGTTCATGTAAATCTACACCTTGTATTTGTCTACCTTGATATTTTGTTGGGTTTGGGGTAATGTGAAAATATCCTTGACCACCATCCTTTCCATCTAAATCTTGATATGGAGATTTTGATGGTACTGGTCCCGCTATTCCTTTAGTGTTTCCATGTTGGTAATGGTATTCTGCTTCTAAAGAATAACCATTATGTAAACCTGAGTTTCTTCCTAAATCAAAACTTTTTCCTTCTTCTCCATTTAGATCTAAATCTTCTTTTCTTGGGGCTAATAATGATTCTTCATGTATAGTATCAAAAATTGGATTTTCTGGATCTTGTCCTGGTTCTTCTCCTACATTAAACATAGGTGGATTTAACCTATCTCCTAAAAGTGGTAAGTGTTGATATTCTGATTTTTGGTTCCATTCTTTTTTTCCTTTTAACATTGCTACATGTAAATCTTCACCTTCATATTGTAATCCTTGACCTTTTCCTGGTTTATTTATACCATGAAAATATCCATTTCCCTCATCGTATCCATTTAAATCTTGATATTGTGATTGCTCGGGAATAGTTAATAATGCATCTTTTAATTTACCTTTTTGTAAAATACCTAAACCAAATAAACTTGGGGTATCTATAAAAGTTGCTCTTTCATCAGGAGCAAACATAGTATCTTCAAGTAAAATTAACTCTCCTTGCTCATGAAACGAATAAGAAAGTTGAAAAATTGATGGATTTAATTTTGTAAAAGCAACTGTATCATCCCCCATTGGAGGAGATGGTGTTGAGGTTGATGCTAAACTACTTATATGATTTTCTGAAGCTTCATTTATAGGTAATTGAAACTCAGACGATTGAACATCCATCGAAAAAGTTGATTCTAGAGGTTGATTTATTATAGATTCTGGCATATTATTTTTATTTTTATTTTATATTGTATTTTTAACTACATACTATAACCAAATTTTGTTGATTGATGACCCTGTCTAGCATCATATTTATCAAAATAAACATGTCTATTTTGAGATGAAACTGTTATTAGTTCTTCTAATTTTGAAATCATAGCACTATTTGATTTAGCAAGACTTTCTGTACGGACTATAGTTTCACCAGGATCTGCTATTGCTGGACCTCTTTGTAAATGAACCATTGTTCCTTCTTCTAGATTATTATAACGAGGCATACTTTTAGGTATCATTTTTTGTGCTTTTCCAGCATCTGATATAGTTTTAGTTGCTGCAATAGCTACAGGTATAGCTGCTATTGCTCCTATCCATCCAGCTAAAGCACCTGATCCTATAATTAATGCTGCTGCTGCTCTTGCTAAATAAGCGGACATAAGATATAAACCACCAACTGATAGGTTTTTTAATATACCTTGAAGTTTATCACTATTTTGTAACATTTGTGAGAATGCTTCTAAAACAGGTAATAATGGCGTCATTAAATCAACAAATATTTGTTTTAATTGATACATTATATCTCTAAAACTTTCTCCTACTGATCTTCTTTCAAGTGAATTAGCTAATTCTTTATCTCCTGCGTCTCTTGCTTCTTGTGCTAATTCAGCTAAATTTGCATTTTGATAAACTAAATCAGACATTTTATCTACACTCATTCCTAAAGCATCTGCGTATTTTTGTTTTTCTAGAACATTCATTCTTGCAAACTCTAATTCTCCTCCTGCTAAACGAGATATTTCTCCTGCTAAACCTTTATAATTAGCTGTTAAAGCATATAATCTTGCTTTTTCTAAATTAAGTTGTTTACCTGTAAATAACTCAGCTGTTAATTCGGCTTCAATGGATGATTGGAAATTTAATAAGTTTTTACTAACGCCCTCTAAGTCTGAAAGGGTCATTCCAAATTGTTTTGCGGCTGATATAGCATCAGTTATTGCTATAACATTATATCCTAAATTAGCTCTTACTACACCTGAGATTTTTCCCGCCTCGTCCATTATTTTATTAATGTCCATTCTAACCCCCCTAATACCTTCATTTGCTACTATAGTTGCTCTTGCTTCATCAGTTAATTTTTCTGCATGCATTCCTGATTTTTGAGCAAACATAGCAAATTGTGCTTGGGATTGAGCAGATAAACCTGTTAATTTACCTAACTTAGCCATTTCTGAGACTATATCTCCTCTTATAGAGGTAGTTGCTAACCCTAATTGTGCATTTAAGGCCGTTATTGTTTTCATGAATTCTAAACTAGTAACTGCTATAGAAGTTTGTACCGCATAAAATTCATTTTTTATTTTTCCAGCCTCTACAGCTGATATACCTAAATTTTTCTGAAATGAAGCTATTTGTTTATCGGCTCTGAATATCGCCATTCCTATAATAGCCATAGATGCCCCAAATGCTACTTCTGATAAAGCTACTTTAATTGATTTGGCAAAAGCTACTATTCTATTTTTATTGGCTAATATAGCTTTTTCTTGACCTACTATAATAGAATCCATTAATTTTTTCGTAGCTCCTCCCACCCCAGGAATTGTTTTTATAAAATCAGCGATATTATCTAAAATACCCATCTTTTTATCTAACTTTGTCCTAAGTTTTTCTTGTTCTTTTTGTTGTTTTTTAGTGAGTTTTATAGATTTATCTTGTTCCTTTAAGGTATCTACTAAAGCTGTATGGCCATCAAATCTTGCTATTGCTATTTCATTTGCTATTTTCTTTTCTAAAGCACTTGTTTCAGAAATTGCCGCAGATAATTCATTCTGTGTTCTTAATGTAGATGTCTTTTGATTAGCAAATTCTATTTCTTTTTTAATATGGTCAGCAGTATCTGATGATAAACCATCTATTTCTTGCATAAGTGTTTTTTGATCTTTAAGTGATGAAAGATATGCTTTTTGTTCATCTCTTGCTAATCTAAGATCTCTAAGTTGTTGTCTACTTATAAAAGATTCTTTACCCCCCTCTGGAACAGAAGATCCAGGACCAGAAGCTTCTCCATCGGGAGAATATAATATATGTCTATTAAATGGATACATGTATAAATTTATTCATATATAAATATGAAAAAAAGAAAGGCATTACGCCTTTACTTTTTAAAATTATATATATCTGAAGGATTTATATTTGGTTGTTTTATTTGATTTTGAGGATTGTTTTTATTTTGAGCTTTTTCCGCTTCCTCATTTTGTTTTTTATTCCATTCACTAATTTTGTGAATATGAAATTTTCTTAACCAAATTGGCATGTTGTATACCTCGAAGTGTTTAAACCCACCGCCACCATGGAACACCAGGTCATGAATTTGGTCAAATATATGCTTTCTATATTGTGACGTCAGGCCAAAAAAACGAAATACCAACAGGAATATCTATTTTAGTGATATTCCCTCTCGAGTCTTCATAATCATATGATAAATCTACACTCGGTTGGATTTTTCCAATATATTTTCTTAATTCACGTGCATCTCTTGCTAAAAATTCAGTATCTACAAAATTTCTAACTGTTTTTTTATCATAATCACCATCTACAGATAATATGATATGTTTCATTCTTGTAGTTAAATCAGCTATTGATAATTTATTAAGTTTTTTAAGTCCTTTTAATTCATTATCAATTGCTCTTTCATCACTATGAGTTAAAAATTTAAATGTAATAAGTCTTTTTGATGTAGGTAATGTAAATTCAAATTCATTTTTTCCATCTGTAACTAAAGATTCATCTAATACTTTATCTTTGATAGTAGATAAATCAAAATCTATAGTTTCTCCATTATATTCAAATTGATAATCTGAACCATATCCTAATATACGAGCTGCAATTAGTATAGCATTTTTATCACCTGATAATAAATTTTCATAATCACAAGGAGTAATTATGAGTGATTGTAATAATTTATCTATTACTGTTCCATTTTCAATAAGGTTTGCATTTGTTAATATATCTTCTTCACGAGCAGTCATATGTTTCATTTCTATAACTCCTTTACTTAAGGGTGAATCTTTTGGATATAATAAACCTTTTGAGGGTAGTGTGACTTCTTCAGCCGGGAAAGTTGTTTGGTTTGTCATAACGTTATTTATTTATTAAAACTAATTCAGATATACATATATGTAAAATAAAAAAAGCGCTAAAAATAAGCGCTTTCTTTTATATAATTATAAAGTTTTTTTAATAATTTAATATTGCGTAATCCATTACAATAGTCATTGTAATAGTAGCTGGAGTATCTGAAGTCCAATCCATAGATCCAAAATTAGCATTTTGGCAATATGCTCCTTTTAATATCCATTCTTCTACAACATCTCCTACGGGTCCTAAAGTTCTAATATAAAGGTCTTTTTTATAAAAATCAGAATAACCATCTCTACCTGTAACCGATTCATGAGATAAACGAACCCATTCCATTACTGCTTGTGCTCCTGATGGTGTTACTGGGTCAT
>CEUX01009316.1_pt1 | contig 13189 bp, 24 predicted proteins | sample 531361 | NCBI WGS metagenome assembly CEUX01 (sample SAMEA2622736, study PRJEB7988) | marine metagenome | isolation source: saline water (ENVO:00002010), including
TGACGAATTTAGAAAAACTTTATTACCGGTTGTGAAAGGTAAAAAATAATGGACTGGGAAAAAATACTTGATATAAAAAATGTAAGAAAGAATAAAAATGTAGAAACACAAAGCAGTAAATTAGATACTTTTCAGTCTATGTTAGACAAAGCAGGATTTGTTCCAGGATATGGAGAACCTGCAGACGCAGCAAATGCAATTATTTCTTTATTAAGAGGAAATCCTAAAGAAGCAGGATGGAGCGCTCTTTCTATGATTCCTTTTCTAGGTGGTGCAGCAAGTATTAAAAAACTAGACCTAGGAAAAAAAGGTGAAATATTAAAAAATAAAAAGAACGAAGAGCTTGGCTATAGTTGGTTTGAAGAAGCAATGGACACTGCTATGGAACAAAATCCAGATTTAACTATTGGAGAGATGGACTCAATAGGAAAACTAATGTCTAAACTTGGATATAGTGAATCATTAGAAGAACTTTTAAAAATTTTAAAGAAATTTGATTAAAACGGAACACCTTCTATAGGTCCAGAATCACTTGCCTCAGCCTCTTCGACAGTATCATATATAGTACAAGTGTCGGGAGAAAATCCTACAGTTGCTTTACCTGTTGAGCCATATCTATTTTTAGCAACAACAATATCTAAACCATATCTTCCGTCTTTTGCATTCTCAAAATTAACAGTCCAAGGATAGTGTGTAAAAGCTACAATCTCTGCATCTTGTTCTAAATTACCAGACTCAGCAAGGTCACTTAATTTAGGAATACGTTCTGTTCTATATTCTATATTACGATTAAGTTGTGAAACGAGAATAACTGATATATTCTCTGATTTACATAACCATTTATATCTTCTTGATGTGTCACCTATTTTCAATCTTAAATCTCTTGTGTCATTATTAGGGTATTCTATTAAACCGATATGGTCATCTATGACTATGTCTGGTTTTATACGTCTAATCTCTCTAAAAGTTCCTTCTAAATTACGAATGTTGTCATACATAAATAGTTTGTCAGTATACCTTTCTTCAATAATTTTTAAACTTTTTTCAATATCTTCTTTATTGGTGACTGCATTATGTCTTAACATATGATATGTTATTCCTTTTGATTCCATAGCAATAAACTTTTTCATCATCTCAGTATTTGGCATTTCTCTATTAAACATAACTACTTTCTTTCCAGATAAGACAAGATTTCTTGCTATGTTTGCAACACAGGTAGTTTTAGCATTTCCTGGTCTCCCGGCAAATATGGTAATTTCTCCTTTTGTCATACCAGATATAATATTGTCAAGAGATTTAAGTCCTGTTGTTGTTAAATTTTTCTTGTCAAACAATGAAGATTTAGTCTCACTTAACAAGCTTGATAAATCAAATTTCTGACCAGGCTCTAAATTTAGTAGAGAACCTGCAGTATCGTGAACATCTTCTAGTAAGCTGCTTATATCATTTGTATTGTCTAAAGCTTTTTGTGCTATAACTTGAGACTGTCTAACAAGATTTCTTCTCAACCAGTCTTGATGTAATTGTCTTGCATAAGATGTAACATTTGCAGTTGTAGGAACTCTGTCTACCAGTCCGGTTAGGTAATATGTCATACCTTTAAGTTTAGCTGAAACATTAACTAAATCTATTGGAATATTTTCTTGTTTCAAAGATGACATTGCTTCCCATATCTCTTGATTTTTTATTTTATAAAAAACGTCTTTTTCCGGGACCCAATCTTTTACTAAATCATAACATTTTTCGTCTATTAAAAGGGCTCCAAGAACAGCCTGTTCAGTATTTTCGCTATGTATAGACAGAGCATTAGTTTCAACCATTATTATCCTCCTCGCATTTGTGACATAATCCCTCAACTAAAGGTATATTGTTATATACTTCCGGGTCTAAAAATTGAGGCATAAATTTATTTCTCTTACCGACTTCTATTGCCCAAGCTTTCCTACATTTAGGACATCTAGTAGGAACTCTAACCATAGAAACTTTTTCATTTGAAGGTTTTTTAAATTGCGAATTGTAATATGCATTAAATTTTCCTCTAACATATTTATCTACCGCTTCTTTATCAAACCAGTCTTGATACCCTTTTGGGTCTGTTTGTTTTATATAGAGATATAGCGACATAAATTGCGCTTTCTCCTGTTCCCAATCGTCTTTTGATTTTTGGACGTACCTATCTTTCATATATCACTCCCTGTTATATGATTAATTCAATTGAAATGTCAATTGTATTAGTTCTAATAAATCTTTATATCTTATAGTTGCGTATATTTCTCCTCTGTCTTCTTTTAAAAGAGTAATATCGCATTTGTCTGGAGGTAATAGATATTTTGCTATATTCTTTCTGACTTTGCATTGAACTTTCATTTGTCTAGATACTTCGTCAGATAATAAATATTCTATAGTAATGTCTACTTCCGGGTCTAAGCCTATGCTTCTACCATCGCTACCCCAGGCTCTTTTAGAATTAAACCCGTGCTCTTCAGCTACTGAGACACACTCTTTCTCAAATCTATTCCCTTTTGCTTTTTCTTTGCTTGGCATATATTTTTTCCAACCTTCTTCTAATTTTTGCTTTTTCTTTTCCCCACTTCTTTGTGTTTCTTCCCATAATTTAATAAAATCTCCTATTTAAGTCCAGTTATTTTTTTACCTGTCCATAAGTCTAAATAACCCACTAATTTATCTATTTTATAATTTTTATCAAATTCAGTCTGTTTAGGCATTTCTCTCATTTCCCATTTATAATTATACCCAGACTTATCAAGATTGGTAATATTAAATACATATATATCATTAGGAGTTCCAACAATATATAAGAATTTTTTATCGCATAGATTTGCATACATAATATTGTAAGCATACTTATCAAACTCAATAATATAATTTTCATATTCTTTTAACCTGTATTTAATCTCAATTATATAATTATTATTATAAGCATCAAACCTGTGATACTCATTTGGGCATAAAATAGGCTTATCTTCACTAAAATGCTTATTTAAATGCTTTAACACTAATAATTCATTTTTTTTCATATTTCTCCCAAATTTTTCGCTCTATGATGCCCCTCTAAGCGTTTATAATTACACTTTCGACATAAGTGTCGACTAAAATGTGCTTCGTCCATAGAGGGGCTATATGAGCTGTTATTATAAAAATGTCCTATTATTTTTGGAATAACGATAAATATGATATCTATGTAGATTAGAATCATAAGAACATATACTATATCCATTACGTTTCATCTTTTCAATAACATTATTTGTGGTTTTTGGCCATATTCCATATTTAAGTAGTATAGACGTAGTTGTTATAACCCCATTATTTTTAATTTCTTTTTTCACTTTCTCGTATTTGGACATCTGATATCTCCCTGTATCTTTTTCTCAGAATGTGGACGAGATATTTTTCTTCTCGCCCACATATTTCCGGTATGCCCTTTTTGCCAAAGGCTAACCTTTTTGTGACAACTACTTCAGTCATTCCTTTTTTCCAACCCATTAAGTCCTGAAAAGACTTCATAATGTGGTTCCATTTAGAAATGTCCACTAATCGCAACTATCACAATAATTAGGTCCAAGTGCAATTTTTGAAGCTTCAAGAACATCTTCTTCATTCATAGCTTCTTTTGCCTCCTTATATTGAGTTTGATATTGTTTCTTTATAGACGTCCTTACATCTGAGCATACCTTGCTCTCTCCCTCACATCTATGAGTCTCAATCATCTCAATAAGAGCCTTAACTTGTTCCTTATCTAATGTAAATCCAAATTTCATTAGAATGGCAACTCCTCATCTTTCAATGGCTTTTCTCTTGTCTTAGATTTAAAGACATTTATAGCCACTGGGGTTATTCTTTCTTCTCCAGATTGGTCTGTCCATTTATCGTGGACAACTTTTATTGTCACTGGATTGCCGGCAATATCACTTTCCATTACAAACGGAAGTAGATATCTACCTTCTTCGTCCTTGCTCATTTCAAATCCGCAGGCCTCTGCGAAAATCATATATCCCTTATTATTTCCTTGATTATCTTCAAGGTTAGGATATTTTTCTTTATCCGGAGATTTAAACCTAAAATAACCTTTAGATTTAACCTCTCTGAATTGCAAGTCCGGATATCTCTTGTCATCTATAGTATAGTGTGCTTCAAATATATCACTCAGATATTTATTTTTAACAACTATATCTTTCTTGACAACAAGTTTACTGACATTTGCTTCATATGTTCCTTCTTCAATTGTGGCAAATTTCTTACCACTTGTATCATCAGAAGGATTATAATATGCAACATTACTGTCAATATCATTCAATAAGTCCTTTACATCACTCATTTTCATTCTCCTTAGTCACTTTAATTTTAGACAAAACTTTTTCGTAATTGTCTTTGTTTATTTTTCCAGATTTTAAAGCAGCATCCATTCTGTCCGCATCTTCGCTTTCCATTTGAGATATATTCATCATTAATATATCATACTGTTCTTGCGAAAGAGCTTTGTCTACATATTGTTTTCTATAAACATCGTCTGCAACATTGCAAAGTCTGTTTACTGCGACTTTAAATGCGTCTGAATTTGCTGCCTTTAAGTCATTTCCTAAATCAACATATCCAGAACCGCTTCTTGATACGGCTATTCTGTGAGCCGCGACACTATCAAAGCTTCTAGGTATGCCTTCATCTAATACCTTGAGTCGTCCGTGGACAACTATTGCTTTGTCTCCTAATGTTTCATACTTTATTATCTCCCAAGACCAAATCGGATAATGCTGGTTTAATCTCCATCTCATATATCCCTCATCTACATAGTCAAATCCATTTCTACTTTTGACTACATCTTGTGGAGTAGGTTGTTCTGAAACAAATTGGTGTTTATCGGAAAGTTGAGCTTCGTAAAAACCGTCACTCAAATTAGATAAATTTGCTTGTTTAAAGCTGTCTCCTATTGTCATAGGTTCTTCTTTTTTACTCATTTTCACTCCCATTGTTATATGGACATATATGTCTTACTTCACAATACATTTCACATTTACGTCCGTTCCAAGTTTGTTCGTCAGTGCATTTAGACGGCATATTGTCCGTCTCTAAAGCATAGACTAAATTATCTCTCGATTTAAAAAACTTATTTTCTAAAACTTCATCATCATATTTCGGTATTTCAATAAGATATATATGTTTATCAAGTCCCCTGTCTCTAGAAGCGACTAAACCGCCGTCTCGTAGAGTTACTTGTATATACATATTTTCTACCTCATATCCCGACAAGTTTAGCAGGTATCTATACCAATTCAACTGCCAACCCCAGTCTCCATAATCCGCTAATCCCTCATCTCTATACCATTTCTTAACCATTTTAGGAGTTCCTTTTTTACCCCACCTTCCACTAGCTTTATATCTCGCTCCCGTCGGGTCAGGTATTTTATGGTATGTCATACCTAATAATTGGGCACATTTATATGACCCAGTATTTTTATAGTCAAGTAATATTTTATTTTTCTTATCATACAAGTCTGCTATTCCGGTTATATCAAATTCTTCTAACTTTTGTTCTAACAATAGATTTTCGTCTGTATGTTGTTCAAGTTTTGCGTGGTGCATAGTCCCGGCAAGAGAGAATGCTCTCTCTTGCGGGTCTATATAGTAGTCTCTTGTTCTTTTTAAATATGATTCACAAGTCCCTACCAGGAGTTCAGTAGTAGAAGGTTTCCTGTTTGGGTCTCTTTCTTTTGACATTTCCAGTAAGGTAGGCAGAGACATACCCATTTTTAGTATGTCTACCTTTCCCGATTTAACATCCTCAAATGAAACTTTATCTCCATTTGGGTAAACGAATCCAACTGCTCCCATTTCCTGTCTCCTTTTTATTAATATAGTCAGTTATTAATTCTTCAAGTTTATACCTCATAGGTATTCCCTCTTTTATTGTCTTATATTTAAACTTTATCCAAAGTTTTTTGTCTATTATAAAGGAAGTCTGAAATCTTTTATTCATAATACAATTTACAAATAATCACTCCTTTAAGCAATACAAACTTTAAAACTTTATTTTACGGTTTCTTTCTCTATTGTTATCAAATCAATAGCATACCATATAACATTTGTATAATATTTATAATCTTTTTCAGATAATTCAATCTTGTCAATTATATCTCCCAATTCCATTAATCCTTTTATAATTTGAGATGTTTGCATTTTATTCTCCATCAATTTATCATTTACTTTTTTCATTTCTTTTACTAATTCAACATATTTTTCGTCCTTAAATATTATGTTATTTTTATTTGCCGGACCCTCGTGTTTTATACTCCAAGTTTTGTCGCTCATTTTCTTTTCTCCTCTACTTTAAGTAATAGCTCTGTTATATCCTCTTGCGTCATAACTTCGTATGTTTGTAATTGTTCAATTAACCAATTCAATATTTGTGTATCGCTCATTTTTCCTCCACCTCATTTTTAAAGTCCCATTTTTTCTGTAATCGTTTTGCCCAGTCATCCATTTGTCGAAGCGACATAGTTTGACTTAAATAAAAGTCTAAAAAGTTTGCAAAATCGTTCTTAATATTTTTCATTTCATAGTTTTTTTTGATATATTTAACTTGTCTCATCAACCCACTCTCCTGTCTCTTTATTATAGACTAAATCATTAGTCATATTATCCATAGCATAATCAAGATTTTTCTCTCTTTCTGCATCTTCATAAAATTCGTCTCTTTTCCACTTAAACACGTGAAAATTCTCGTAGCTCCTTTTATATATTTTTGTAGTCCAACCTAATTTCTCTAGAAATTCAACATCTTCTCTTATTCTGTCCATAATTTCTTGATACTCTCCGTATTCTGTTAACTTTGAAGTCATTTGAGAATTGTCAAAAAATTTATCCTCTTTTATATCTTCTTTTAAGCTCATTTTTTCTCCTTTAATAATTCGTTTAGCAGTTCAATTCTACCTTTCAACTTTAAGATATCCTCTTGGCAATCCTCTGTTCCATAAATATACTCCAATCTCTTTAAGTCTATTTCAGAAGTATGTAAGTCTTGTTTAAGTTTTTCTATACTCATTTTTCCTCCCAGCCGTCATCAGACGGAGCTTCAAATGTGTCTGATTTTCTAATTTCAGATGCTATTCCATTATGAGTCAGTTTAAAGTCATAACCCAAGTCTTCTCTTAAAAACTTAACTAACGTCATAATATAGCCTTGTATGTCTTTTGCTAATTTCTCTCTATCTTTCATATTTGCTCCTCAAATTTACTTAAAAATATGAGGTGAATAGGTAGCCAACCAATAGTCACGAAAGCATACAATTTGACTATAAAGGGTAAACAGGATTGGTTACCTGCGACTGCCTTTTTCAGCCTTAAATTGTTATAGTTCATAACCTTATTCACCTCAATTATCATTTTATACAATCTACGGAGTTTTAATGAGAATTCCTAATACTTTTTTATTTTTTTTTAAAAAAAATACCAATCCGTTTAGCAGTTGCCAATCCGTTTAGCACAGAAAAACCCGGGGATTTTTAAAAAAATTTTTAGACAAAAAAAAGTGGACGACTTTCGCCGTCCACTCTTTCTGTCTGTCGTCTATCTGTCTATGTAAGATAGTTTCCTAACTGGATATGGTCTGCTATTTCAGTCGGAACTAATACATTCCTAGACCAACTGTCATAATATGAACCGTCTAAATCATCCAATTTCGGCATTCTGTGTTCTAACCAGTCCACATATTTAAACTCAAATATGTTCGGGTCAAATTCACAGAAACTAGAAACAGACGAGTAACAATTAGCTATATGTTCTCGTCTTTCCAGTCCATTATTACCTCTCCTGTCTCTACCGTCAATCTCGGCTACTCTATCTAAATAGAATTGCCTCGTTTTACTAGGTATATCAAATACGTCAAACATATTTGACATAGTCAGACACGGCTGTTGTGTTTTCGCCTGTAACAACTTGTTTATTAAACAATCAACACGATAAATTCCGTCCTGATTTTTGAAACCAAGTGCTCTCGACAAAGAGGCAGACATATCTCTATATTCTGCAATATTAGTCCTATCTCTTTCTCCTATCCCAACTCGTCCGTTAAAGTGTTTGTTCAAAGACTTTAATGTCTCTGGGTCAAATCCCTTAACATTCGGAGTTATTAAAGATGTCAGAAATTTAGAACTACTCAACTTGTCGTCAAATGCTCCATTTAGTTTCATTGTTTCAGACATTTCGTAACACTTGTCAATAATCTGTCCCCAAACTATTGACCAGTGTATCATCTTGTCAGGATTAAGTGTGCCTGAATGATATCTCAACTCCGTTCCTGCATTAGCTTGAAAATGACTATGCAAGTTGTAGCCGTGATATCTCTTGTCGTGATACTTCTCATTACGATAAGCTCCGTTGTCATAATAGAACTCCATAAAACTGTCTCTATCTCTGACCCAACCAAAGTCCTCTAATCTTTGGCTGACGGGAGCACACCACCTTGACAATCTCCTTGACGGAGCAACCCAACTATATATGTGAGGCTCGATTAACTTGACCATTAAAGTAAGAACTGCAAAATGATACCAGTCATAATCTCTTGTGTCTATATGTAAATGATATCCACATCTATGACTAATATAACTGCCGTTACTAGCTTTTAGGAACTCCGTTGTTGTCTTATAATCTCTCGCCTGTATATCTCCTCGGCGAGGGACAAAGACATATTCAAATCCATACGGATTTTCCTCGTCTGTAATAGAGCCGTCTGATGTAACGTCTATTGTTCGCGACCTAAATGAAGGTCTGTCTGCTTCTAACTCACTTTCAGTTAGAGGCAATCTCGTCCTGTCGATACTTGAATTCAGTCCTCGTCGCATATCGGAATACGAAAGACTTCCGTCGTCGTTGCACTCGATTTCTGCACCCATATATCGTTTAGACGGGATTATAGAGAAACTATCTTTGTTATTCGTCATATCATCAGACTTGACCATAGTGCCATTTACTAGGCAATATCTGTCCTGTCTTGGATTAACAAAGTTGTTATTCTCTGCGACTTCTTGATTAGACCAGACTGTCCAGTCGTGATAGGCACTATTATCGTCCCAACAATACTCGCAATAATATTCGTCGCCGTATTCGTCGTGACAAACATTGTCTAGATGATGAGGCTCACCACAACCTTGGCAGTGAAAGAATTCCTCGTGAAAACAGTCCTCACAGAGCTGTCCATTACCGTTAGTGCCATAGGCATTGTCGCGATTAAAGACATCACTGCAATACTCACACTCGAAACACGTCTCATCATAACAGTCCTCACAGATAGGATTTCCTCTCTCGTCCTCTCTTTCCTGTGACAAATTAGTTTCGTCGTGACAACATTGACATACGAATGAATCATTATCTTGTTCGTCGTCATTAGTCAAGTCGTCTCGATGAGTCACCTCATTTGGAGTAGAAGACATTTGTCTAAACATCTCGTCTATCCTTGATGAGGGACTGTCACGTTCCGGAGATTGTAAGTTAGGATTGTCTGTATTTTCTGTCGGCATAACTTACTCTCCTATGTTATTCTGATTGTGATTTATGTCAGTATCGATTAGTTCTAATTCGTCTAATGTCAGATATTTATCGCCGTAATTATTTAACTCATCAATTACAGTTTCAATATCCCACATATCGCCGTTTTCAAACACATAATACCAACAGTCCTGCTTTTCGTCAAAAATCCAGTCAGATGGATTGCCTCCATATACTCCAACTAAATCGTATCTCTCTGAATTGAGAGCGACGTAATCATCAGTCACTGTCTCTAACACCATACCATTCTCGTCTAATAATGCTCCTCCGTCGTAGTAGTCTAATGCATTATCAAATCCATAACTATTATGTCCATAATAACGATTGACTGCTGATGAGGTCGTAGACTCATCGTCATAATTATTAGTCCAAGAATTGTTATAGTTGTTAATTGAGACATAGTTCACTACTCTACTATCATACTCAAACTCGGTTTTAGTCACGTTTGTTTGAAATGAATTAAACTCGTCTATGTTAAATCTATACAAGTTGTTTTTAGACAACTGATATACTTCAACATTTTTTATTCCAGCTGATGAAAGTGCTTCGTCTAAAAAGTCGCCCTCACTAGCATAGAATAGAGTTTTTAATTCAGAAACATAGGCACAATAGAGTGGTCTATTGGTTTCACGACACAAATTCAGAACTTTGTTATTGTCCTTGACAAAAGACAAAGCAAAATCACTGTCAAAATGCTCAATCGCCTCTTGAATAGTGTCTGCTTTATCTATTGACTTAAAGATTAACTGACTATCTACTGGACAAAACTTGTTAAGTTTCATCTGCATTTGGTCTATGTTATAGACACAACCATTGTGGGCTCCAACAACTCCACCAACCTTAAAAGGATGGGCATTGTTTTCTGTTATAGCTCCCTCTGTCGCAAAACGAGTATGTCCTAATAATATATTAGTTCCTCTGTTTATTGACTTGATTGCTCTTATGTAGCCTTGACTGTCTACGAATTTACTACTTGGTAGTAGAGACTTATGTATTTCGACGGAATCTCCAACACTTGCGATACCTGACGAATGAGACCCTCTTGTCTCACTGTCTACTGCTAAATCTCGCATAATATTCTTGACGGTTTTAAACTCTTGTCTTGAATATCTGTCTGGTGATTTCGCCATTCCATAAATTCCACACATAGTTAAACTCCTGTCCATTTGGTTAAACTCCCTAATTGCTCGACCAGTGTCTCATAACCACTATCAATTAGGCTAATATTTGCTGTTTGCAAATTCTTTGGACAGAAATCGCCCGTCTGAAAGATATTACTATCTTTAATAAAACGACGGGCTATATCTCTGTCTCTCATCTCAAACGACCATTACCAGTTAAAACTATCTGCTTTGTCCATACTTATTAACTGGTTTTCTGCTTCTTGTAGTGTAGTCGCAAGGTCTATTCTATATCCCTCATCTGTCCACACATAATGCAACTCAATATCTATCGTCTTAACTCCTTCATTTAGTAAAGGGTCACAGCCGTCAGATATGTGTCCATCATATAAGGCATCATCTCTATGTCTCAACTCTGTTGCGACATCCTCATTGGAACTAACACCATACTCGCCACAACAATTGTCGTCGCAGTTGGCTTCGTCTACTATTTCATAGCTACTCATATTGTCTCCTAACTGTTGTCCTGATATACTGTCTATACTACTGTGTCTATCAAAACAACATATATTATTTACGGCAGACTCATTCTGTCTACAATTCCTGTCTATACTATCTATATGCAATCTGCCCATTATCCCACAATCTACGGAGGCTCCAACTTTAAAGCAATAGATACTTATATTTTTTTTTGTCTCAACATCCGTCCGGATTACTTCACGGGAATAGTAAAGCCAAAGCATTTGGCTTTACTACTATATTGTCAAAAAATCCCGTCGGTGCCTCGTCGTCTATAATTACAGCCAATACATTTGGCTGTAATTATCATTCCGTTCCGTTTAGCTTCACCCATTTACCGGTCCGTTTAGCTCCACCCGATTGCCAAAACATCTATAATTGTTTCGCGAGAGATGGCTTCTCTCTAATAGACCTTTGAAAATGGCAAAAAATAACCAAAGAATTATATGAAACCGGAGGATCTTTTGGTATCTCTAAAAAAGGGCTTTAATATGAGTGTTTGGAAGTTTTGTCATTTATAACTAAATTCTATAAAATGAACAATAATAACAACTGGGGCCAAAGGCCCCGAAAGGTAATAAAATGAGAAGTTCATTAGAACAAGATACGAGAGTCGGCGTAAGCTGGGAAAATAGAGAGCAACACATTGATTGGGCTTATGAGGATTATGCTGAATTAAATGGTGTTAAGATACCGAGCAATACGACGGCCCGAATCTACTTAAACAATAAAGAGACGGCCAAAAAACACTTTGAGCCGTGCAACTCTTACATTGAAACCAAAACAAGCCGTTACGACCTTACATATAGAGTCACGCAAAAACGAGGCACTTCGGCCTTTAATATCTTTACCGGTGACTTATTTACAAGGTTGGCCAATTGTAAAGACGAAAAAGAACAAGAGAAGCGAAAGGAAGCAAAGACCAAATTGGAAAGTGCTTTATCTCTTGTTAATTCCGTTAATGATACGGCCGAATCTTACGGCTGGGGAATCAAATCAGTAAGTAGAGACCCACAACAAGAAGCAACCTATAAAGTAGTAAGGTTTAAGCTATCGGCTGACCTTACAAACCAACCGGAAGCAGACCAACCGGTCATACCCGAAAAAGGATAAATAATACCCATCTCAAACGGCCCCCGTTAGTCTAACCGACGGGGGCCAACTCTAACAACCCCAAAAAAAACGGCTAAAAATCGTGTTGTCTCGTCGGGGGTCTGCAGCTAAACGCGAAAGCGTTTAGCTGCACAAGTTCTTATACGTTCGCCAGAGCATTTAGCTGTACTATTCCGTTTAGCTTATAATATTATAACAAGCCGTTTAGCTTAACGGACCCATAGGAGCTGAACCGTCTGGGTGATAGGTAAAAATACAAAATAGACAAAAAAAAAGACAGACCCGAGATTTCTCCCAGGCCTGTCCTTTTGCGTTCACCTATGGAACTAATAAACTTCCATTAGTTCTTTTGGAGTAGGGTTAGGTTTTTTACCACTACTCACCGATGGTCTCTCAGGTAACTGAATAACACTTGATTTCTCACAATTGCAACCAGCTTGTTTTGTTTCAAACAAATGGTAGTATTGTTTAAATGCTTCCAGTTTATGAGTATCTGATAACCATATTATGTAGACCAAATGATATAATTCATCAATACTTAAATTGAGTATCTTATATGCTAAATCACCTACATATTCATCTTTATTTCTCGGTTTCATTACACTATCCTTTCGAGTGCTGTAGGTGGTGGGCGAGGTAAGGCCCACAACGATTTTGATCTGAACTAACTCACCTACAACACTCATTAATGGTTTATATTAAACTACAATTTACGCTTGTCATCACCGTCATAGTAGTTATCTATCTTGATAGCTTTATTAAATCCCTGCTTATAACCTCTGTCATAAGCATTACTATCAGCTAGTGCTAGAACTGCTACTAGATTGCCTAATAAGCTCATCACTAACACCACTACAATAAATCCCATATCCATAGTAA
>CEUX01078193.1_pt1 | contig 13185 bp, 11 predicted proteins | sample 531361 | NCBI WGS metagenome assembly CEUX01 (sample SAMEA2622736, study PRJEB7988) | marine metagenome | isolation source: saline water (ENVO:00002010), including
CGTTGTGATGATGGTCAAGCATTAAAATGGCCAAGAGATAATTACACAGTGGATGGTGTAGATCTTGAGTGTGGAACTATTCCTAATGGGATTAAATATGCTCAATATGAATTAGCAAGACAATTAGCAAATGATACGACTGCGATGATTGGTAATAAAGGAACTGATGGCACTTATGAACAAGTGAAACTAGGTGAGATCGAAGTGAAATATAATACTGATAGTCAAGGGATTGGAACTATCAACAATGTATTTGACGTTTATCCGTGGCTTCAGTCCTATCTTGGTGCTTATTGTCTTGGTGGCTCTGGTAGCTATCAAGTAAGAGTTGTTAGAGGTTAATCATGGCAGGAGCATTAGACACTTTATTTAAAGATGTAGCGAAGCAAGTTGTTGCTGATCTTGGCTCATCTTTAGACACAACAATTACTTATACAAGAAGAGCTTCTTCAACATATAATACAAGCACAGGTGTAGTGACTTCAACGGATACCAGCTATGCAAATATTAAAGTTCCAATTGAATTTATCAAATCAGAGGAAGATACTGGAAGAGAAATAAGACAAGCTAAGTTATACATAACTCCTAATTTAATAGGTAATAATCAACCAACATTTGATGATGAAGTTACATTAAGTTATGCAGGAGGAACACATGCTGCTCAGATTGTTGACATAGATACGAGAAGGGGTGGTCAAGTTTATTTATACACTTTATTAGTGAGGTTCTAATGGCTAGACGAGCACAGAGGAGGAGAAGAGGAACAGTTCAGAAGGCAAAAGACTTTGCCAAAGGTATTGGCGATGATTTGAGAGATGAAATCGAGGTTCAGTTAAATGGATTTGTTCGTGCAGTTGTAAGTGATTTGACAAGTGATGGAAAAAAAGGAGGTGTCAGTCCTGTATTGACGGGGTTCTTTGCGTCTAGCTGGAAAGCTGGTTTAACACGACCTAGTAGAACTGATGAAAGAGAATCTTTTACCCCTTGGTCAAATATCAAGACAACTATTATTAATAAGAAAACAGTTCTAGCGTCAGGACAAAAGCCTTACATCAGGCAAAGACACTCAGTTCCTACCAACTTCAAGCTTAATAAGTCAGTTTTTATTGGCAATACAGCTAAATATGCTCCTGAAGCTGTTTTGTCTCCTAAATCTCAAGTCTTTTCATACTTAGCAGGTGGAGCAGGGGGTTTTAAAGAAGGTTTGAATCAAAAGATAGATAGATTCTTTACTGATAAACGACCTGATATTAGAGTTGGTGGAGATGTTGATAGTGCTGGTCGTATTAGCTATCAAAAATTATGACACTTGTAAATGCCAGAGCAGCTTTTGAAAAAGCTGTAACCGATGCCGTTATTGCTGCTGATGGAACGGTAACGATGGTGTATGAAAATGTTCCATACATAAAACCAGGTAAAGCAAAGAAATATGTTGCTGTATCAGTGAATTTTGGACAATCAACTTTACAAAATCAGGGAGCAGCGAGTGATTATTATGCTGGATTTATTCAGTGTAATGTTTACGTTCCAAAGAACAAAGGTACTTCTGTTTTGGCTGCTATTAGTGAGTCAGTGATTGATGGTTTGACTTCTGTTAATGCTTCTAATTACACAGATACATTTAGTTGTAAACCAAAAGTAAGAGATGTTGTTGGGCCAGGTGGTATAGATAATGAGGATGAATCACATTATCTGGGGGTCATCACTTGTCAGTTTTCAGCGATGGCCTAGTATAATATTAGTGTATAAGTTTTAGAAATCATGCCAAGAGCTATTGAACTCCTCAAAGATAATTTTGGGGTAAGTCAGCTTTATAACCATACTGTCATTAAAGATGGGAAGGATATTCTTACTGTTTATTGGCATCCTTTAACGATTGCAGAAAGAGAGGCTATTCAGAAAAAGACAGGTGCAAATGACGATCCAAATGATTTTGCATTAGCTTTAATGATACAAAAAGCATTGGATGCGGATGGAAAGAGAATTTTTGCTGATGGAGACAAGGCTGCATTAAGAAGAGAAGTAGAAGCTGCAATTCTTCAGGAAATACAATTAGCAATGCTTGAGTCTGGATCAGATAAGGAGGTAGATGAAGCTAAAGCAGACATGAAAAGCTAATGGTGAGATGCGTTTTGTTTATTCTTTAGCAAAGGAATTAGGGAAAACGGTAGCTGAATTAAGTCAAACTCTTACGAGAGAAGAAATGGTTCGTTGGGCTGCTTTCTTTGCTCTTGAGAATGAAGAAATGGAAAGAGATAAGGAAGCGGCTCAAAGAGGTGCTGCTTCTCGGACGCAAACGAGGTAAGCTAGAAAGAGGTTTTTCTTTTTTTTATTGAGTGGCCGATTATACCCGCTTAATTGAATTAAAGGTTAGGGATGATGCTCTCAAAAGAGCAACTGTACGTTTATTTAGAAGTTTAGAAAGAATAGAGAAAAAGTTAGATGAGATAGGAGGAAAAGGAGGAAAAGGTTTCTCGAAAGTTGCGAAAAGTGCAGAGAATACTGCTAAGAGTATTCAGTCATTAGAGAAGAGAACAACTAGCGTCTCATCTGCTTTTAAAAGAGCACGTTTAGATATTGTTACAACAGGAGCAGGTCTTTGGGCGTTAAATAAAGCAGTAACAGCAGTAGACACTTCTTTTAGAAGTACAACGGTTGCAGGTGTAAAGCCTTTTGCGATAGCAGCTAATTTAACAACAGGGAAATTATTAGCACTTAAGGCAAGTGTTTTAGGCGTTGTTGCTGCTCATGCACCTCTAACAACCGCAGTTTTAACTGGTACTGCTGCTTTCGTATTATTCGGTTCAAAAACAGCAGATGTAGGAAAGAAATTACTAGGAATTACAAAAGGTTTATGGAACGCTGGAGCGGCTGTTCGTAAATTTGTTGAGCAGGTTAAAGCTCCTGGCAAGACAGAATTAACTATTTTTGATCGAATCCAGTCTGCAAAAGGTGGTGGTTTAATTGGGCTTCAGAAATTATTAGATCAAGTTACAGCCGCTCAATCGAGATTAATTTCAACTAATAGAGGATATGTAGCTTCATCTCAACAAGTTAGAGCAGTTGAAAAAGCGTTAAATGCCGAATTGATGGCAAGAAAGCGAGTGATGGATCAAATTATAATGAGTGAACAGAGTAGAACACCAACTTCAACTCTTACAGGAGCAGCAGGAGAAGCTGGAGGTTTAGAGGGTTTAAAACAGTTACTGTCAGAAGCACAAGGCATCCAAGATCGGATGTTATCTACAAATGAGAACTATAAAGTTGCTACAGCGAGAGTAAGAAATATACAGAAAGCTATCAATCAAGAGTTAAGACAAAGAGATTTAATAATGGGCAAGATAAATATTAAGGAGGAAAAATCTGTATCTTTAGGTGAAAGATTAAGGGGAATAGGGGCCAAGTTAGGTGGACAAGCTGTTCAGGCAGCAAGACCTGGGAGGGGAATAGAACGCAGGGGATTAATGGTAGGAGGATTAGCAGGATTAGGTGGTTTAGGAATGGCCTCTAATACTGCTGCGGGAGGGATGTTAGGGAATCTCGGTGGAGCCGCTATGGGTGGATTAGGAAAGGGAATGGGAGCATTAGGTTTCACAACAGCAGCTAAAGGCATAACTGATACAAAGATGGCTCTAACTGGGCTTGTTGGAGCGGCAAAAGGCGTTGCAGCCGTAAATGTAATGAATCCTGCGTTCGTTGCAGCATTAGGTGTTGCTTGGGTCGCCTTTGGCAATAAAGGAATTAAATCTGCAATAGAGAAATTAATAAAAGCAGAGAGATTTGCGAAGAAGACAACTGCTTCTTTGTTTGAGTTTGGGAAGGCTAATCCAGCTATACATAAACTCAATATGGAGTTACAACTCTCCAAAGATGTTGTAAAACAACTTGGAAGTGCTGTTGATAATACAACGAAGAAATTGGCCCGAATGGGTCGGAACAAAGGAAATATTCTGCAAAATTTAAGAGCAAGCAAGGCAAGTAGAGCAACAAGTGGTTTTGCTCAATGGGAAGCAGGGTTAGCTGGCACTGGAACTGCTTCTGCAAGGGATGTAATGATTAAATCTCTTGAAAGAAAAAATAGACGTTTAGTTCAACAAGGAAAAGAAAAGTTAAAAGGTGAAAGATTAATCTCTAAGGAGATGAAGGTGCAAGTGAGGAGTGCAGAAAAGCTTAATAGGACTGCGAAACAAAGATTAAAAAATATTAGAAGAATAAGAGGTCAAAAGAGAGAGAGCCTAATGCTTGGGGCAGGATTCCCCATGTTATTTGGTGGAGGGCTTGGATCTGTTGCTGGTGGTGTAGGCGGATCGGTTATAGGAAATATGATGGGGATGGGCGGCTTTGGAACCCAGATTATTGGTAGTGCTATTGGAGCGCAATTAGAAGCAGTACATAATCGAGTTGTTGAAATTGGCAATGCAACTCAAACTTTAAATTTAGATGCTTTAGAACAATCAGGTATTCGTGTTAATGCTGAATTAGAACTTCAAATACGAAACTTAAAGAGAATAGGAGATGTTCAAAGCGCACAAAAAGCTATTGATAAACAAGTCTTCTGGACAACGGGTGGCACAGGAGAAGTCAATAGAGATATTGCTAATAATGTTGGAGCATTAAAAGAAGCATGGGATGGGTTCTTGGCTGCTGCTGGTACAACTCTTGGAGTTGTTTTCGCTCCATTTGTCACAATATTGACAGGTATTTTAAAGCTGGTTCAAGGTATTTTCTGGACTTTCAATGTATTAGCTAGTGGTATTGGGAAAATACTTAAAGAGGTCACGACATTCTTTGTTCAGAAACTTCCATTTGGAAGCAAGCTTTTGGAGATAATTAATAAACACATGACAGGGGTTAATGGGAAATTAGATGAAATGAAGGTCAAGTATGGAGAAATAATGCAAGATTTGGAGGCAGAGAAAGAAGCTATTCTTCTTAAATTGCAATATGGAGAGAAAGAAGCTGCTATTAGGCAAAGAATTAAAGATTTAAGTCATCTAGCTACTACTCCTGCGGAGAAACAGGCACTTGAAAATTCAATAAGACAGATTGCAGCGTTGAACGAACAATGGAAAGCGCAGGTGAAGATTGACCAGATGTATAAACAAATAGGACAGACTATTAATGATGGAATAGTTAATGCTCTTGAAGGTGCAATTCAAGGGACTAAAACTTTAGGAGAAGTAGCAAGTAGCGTCTTTAGAAGTATTGCAAGGATGATGCTTCAATATGGGGTGCAATCTTTTATGACGAGTATGTTCCCTGGGAGCAAACTCTTTGGTGGAGGAATGGCTGCTGGTGGACCAGTTTCAGGTAATAAATCTTACCTTGTAGGAGAAAAAGGACCAGAATTATTTACACCAACAAGTTCAGGCCACATAACTCCCAATGATCAACTTGGCGGTTCAAACATAGTTGTTAATGTAGATGCTTCTGGATCGGCTGTTGAAGGAGACGATCAAAATGCACAACAATTAGGTGAGATGCTTGCAGCCGCAATACAATCAGAACTAATTAAACAACAAAGACCAGGAGGACTACTTAGATAATGGCTACATTCCCTTCAATTACACCTACATACGGTTCATCAAAATCTAGTGCACCCAAAGTAAAACAAGTTCAATTTGGGGATGGATATGCTCAGGTTATACGTTATGGGCTGAATCAGAATCCAAAAGCATGGAGTTTAAAATGGGAAGTTTCTGAAACTGATGCAGATACTATTGAGACTTTTTTAGATGCTAGGGCTGCTGATGGTGCAACGTTCGATTGGACTCCTTTAGATTCAACGACTTCTTATAAGTGGCGTTGTTTAAGCTGGAATAAATCTATTCGATATAAGAATCGAGCCACTATTCAGGCAACATTTGTCCAATATTTTGAACCATAATGGCCGTTATTGCATGGGCTGCTAGTACCGCCTATTCAGTAGGCAATATTAGGAGGGCTACAACTCAACAAGCTAGTGGATTAGTTTTTAAATGTACGACTGCTGGTACGAGTGCAAGTTCTCAACCTGCTTGGCCTACTGATGTTGATAGCACTATTACTGATAACACTGTCGTTTGGACTGCAATTAGTAGTGTTTATGCTGATTTAGCTTCGTTTGAACCAGATACAATTATTGAGTTATTTGAATTACATCCAACATTAGAACTACATGGAACAACAACAGTAACAAGGTGGCATGCTGGAGTAAATGAAAGTGTTACTGGAAATATTGTTTGGAATGGTAATTCGTACACTCGTTTACCAGTAAAAGCTGACGGATTTGAATTTTCTTCATCTGGAACGCTACCAAGACCAACTTTAACAGTTGCAAATAACTTTCCTGTTTTTGCTGGTTCAATAACTGCTTTATTAATTGATGTTAATCAGACAACACCAGGGAATGATTTGGGTGGAGCAGAGGTTAGAAGAATAAGGACATTAAAGAAATTTTTAGATGGAGAAACAACTGCTGATCCTTATGCAACTTGGCCTGAAGAAAGATGGTTTATCGACAGAAAATCTAGCGAGAATAGGGATGCTGTAACGTTTGAATTAACATCTAAATTTGACCTTGCTAATACTTTTATTCCAAAAAGGCAGTTAATAGCAAATATTTGCCAATGGGAATATAGAAGCTCTGAATGTAGTTATACAGGAGCTAATTATTTTGATGCTGATGATAATGTCGCAGGTTCTTTAGCTGCTGATCGTTGTGGGAAGAGATTAGATTCTTGTGCAAAAAGGTTTGCTAATTTTGAATCAACTGGAGTTGTTGTAACAGGAAGTAATCAATTAACACTTACAGATACCCCTGAAACAGTGGAAGTTAATAATGCCATTGATGGTTTTGGAATCCCTGCAAGTACAACTGTTAGTTCAAAAGCTGGGAAAGTTATAACAATGAGTGCTGCTTCAACAGCCTCTACCGATATCACAGTTAATGGAACGCTTCAAACTTCAAATCTTGCCCAGATTGTTGTTACTAGCGCAACAGGATTAGGAACAAGTGTGACTGTTACGGGAACAGGTATTAAAGCAGGTACAACGATTACAGGTATTAGTGGAACAACAGTCACAATGAATCAAGTTGCTGACATTAGTGTTGTTGGAAGTCTCGCTAATAGCTTTTCAGCAACACCCAAATCAAGTGGAAGTAATCTCATAATTGCTGCTTATAATGTCAGTGTTTCAGTTGGTCAGATTGTCACTGGCCCAGGGATCTCTTCAACTGCTTCAGCAAAAGTAGACAGTGTTGTTTTAGATGATCCAACTGGAGATGTAGCAGATCAATCGAAACACATAACTTTGAGTTATAACGTTGGAACAAATGACCCTGGCACGTATTATTTTTATAATTTAGGTAGTCAATCTGCTATTAGTTACATATTTAAAGCTCCAGATACTTACAAAATAAGCAAGCCTGGCGATGGTGCTCTACCGTTTGGATCATTCCCAAGTGCAGGACGTATTAAATGACATTACCAAAGGAAATTAAAGAAAAAGCTTTGGAACATGCCAAGGCTGAAGCACCTAGAGAAAGTTGTGGTTTAGTCGTTGTTGTAAAAGGAAGGAAACGTTATTTTCCTTGTAAAAATATTGCTGAGACACCTGACGAACATTTTGTATTAGATCCACAATCTTATGTAGAAGCAGAAGAGAAAGGAGAAATCATTGCTGTTGTCCATAGTCATCCTGTAACGAATCACGCTCCATCAGTAGCAGATAGAGTCGCATGTGAGAAGTCGGAGCTTCCTTGGCACGTTGTTAATCCCAATACAGAATTATGGGGATATTGTGAACCTTCTGGTTTTGAGTTGCCTTATGTAGGGCGTGAATTTGTTCATGGAATTATTGATTGTTATACGCTTTGTCGAGATTGGTATAACAAAGAATTGAAATTGAATCTTAAAGATTATGAGAGAAGAGATGATTGGTGGCATAAAGGCGAAAATTTATATCTGAATAATTTTAAGAATGAAGGATTTAACGAGATTGAAGTCAGCGACTTGAAATTCGGAGATGCTTTATTGATGCACATTGAATCTCCTGTTCCTAATCATGCAGCGATTTACTTAGGTGAGAATATAGTTCTCCATCACGTTCAGGGAAGATTATCGTCTAGGGATGTGTATGGCGGCTATTATCAGAAGGTAACAGCAAAGGCTTTGAGGCATGAAAGTCGTTAAGGTTTACGGTGCTTTAAAGAAACGTCTTGGTGGTCAAGGGACGTTTAAATTTGATGTCAATACTCCAGGGGAAGCAATCAGAGCTTTATGTGCAAATTTTCCAGGTTTAGATCAGTGGTTAATTGATAGCAAAGATAAAGGCGTTGGTTATAAAACATTAATTGGGAAGGAAAGAATTACAGAAGATAATGCTGAGAAGTTACTTATGCCTTGGAGTGAAAAGGATGTTTTTAAGATCACGCCTGTTGTTGTAGGTTCTGGTGGTCGTGGCTTTGGTGCGGTATTGTTTGGCGTGGCATTGATTGGGGCTTCATTTCTCTTCCCTGGTGCTGGATTGTTTGGAACAACTGGATTATTTGGTGCAGGGGGGGCTGGAGTCGTTGGAGTATCTAGTGCATCGGTTTTGACTATGACAAAAATAGGTACTGCCTTGAGTTATATGGGGGCCGCAATGATATTAAGTGGTGTAGGAGAAATGCTTTCACCAATACCCGAAATGCCAGGGACTTCTCCAGAGGCTAATTTAATTACTAACTATTCATTTAGTGGGATTCAAAATACGACCCCCCAAGGTTTTCCCGTTCCAATTTGTTATGGTCGTTGTGTAACAGGGTCAGCCGTAATTTCAGCTTCACTTGATGTTGTATGACTCAAGAACAACCAATAAAAAAACATAGAATAGGAGGTTCTGGAGGTGGTGGAGGCTGTTTTATAGCAGACACACTTATTTCTACTCCTGATGGACAAAAGCCTATTGGAAAATTACAAGAAGGTGATTATGTTCTGAGTTTTGATGATGAGGGCGGTATTCATAGGGCGAAAATTCTAAAAGTACATGTCCATGAAGAAGAAGAAATATGGTGGTTTAAGTTTTGGGGTGGAACTGCTTTTACTGCCACACCTAATCATTGGGTATTAAATCAATTCAATGCTTTTGTTGAAGTTGGGACGCTTGAGAATGATGATTGTGTTGTTAATCAAAATAATCATTTAGTACCTTTAATTGAAAAGAAAAAAATTGGAAAGGCAACTGTTTTTAACTTAACGGTTGAAAATCAACATACATTTATTGCTGAAAATATTCGAGTACATAATGCAGGGTTAGGATCTGGTATTTCTGGAGCAGGTGGTGGTGGTGGAAATAAAGGAGGAGGTGGTTCTTATACTCCAAAGACAACAGACGACAATCTTAGAAGTACACAATTTGCAAGAGTATTAGATGTAATTTCTGAAGGAGAAATTGAAGGAATAGAAGGAGGGGAAAAAGGCATTTATTTAGATGGAACGCCTATTAAAAGTGAATCTGGATCAGCTAATTTTACTGATTATAGTTTTGCAACAAGAAATGGAACTCAAGCGCAGACATACATGGGAGAAGATAAAGCAAGAGTTGAAGTTGAAAGAAATGTCAGCCTTGAAGTAGTAAACACCACTCCGATAGTTAAAACAATTTCAGATAGAGATGTTGATAGAGTAAGGGTTACTTTAAGGATTCCTGCTCTGCAAGAATTTACAAGTAAGGGAGATGTTTTAGGTGCAAGCGTATCAATAGCAATTCATGTTCAATATAACGGAGGTGGTTATAACGCTGTTGTTACAGACACCATAAAAGGTAAGTCAAGTAGTAATTATTTAAAGGATTACATGATTGAATTAACTGGGGCGTTTCCAGTTGATATTAAGTTTGTTAGAACAAGTTCAGATTATTCAACAAAGTATCAAAATCAAACATGGTTTAGTAGTTATACCGAGATTAAAGATGAGAAGTTAACTTATCCAAACTCTGCTTTATGTTGGCTCAAGTTTGAAGCATCTCAGTTTAGTAATATTCCTCAAAGAAGATATTTAGTAAGAGGGATAAAAGTAAAACTTCCTTCTAATGCTTCTGTTGACACAACAACACATTTAGGACGAGTAACTTATGCAGGTGTTTGGGATGGTTCTTTTGGGGCCGCTACTTGGTGTGCTGATCCTGCATGGTGTTTATATGACTTAATGATAAATACTCGGTTTGGGGCATCCATTCCTGAAAGTTCACTCGACAAGTGGGATTTTTATAATATTTCTCAATACTGTAATGAATTAGTTTCTGATGGAAGGACAGGTCAGGAACCACGATTCTCATGTAATTATTATCTAAATTCAAGGAAAGAAATTTATAATGTGATAAAAGAAATGACCTCTATTTTTAGAGGCATTAGTTATTACGCATCAGGAGCATTAGTCGCTCTTCAAGACAAACCTGCTGATAGTCAATTTTTGTTAGGTCCATCAAATGTAGTTGATGGACTATTTGAATATACAGGTACGTCCCAAAGAGCAAGACATTCTACTTGTTCTGTTGCTTGGCAAGATTATGACACTCTTGGAGAAGTTCAGTGGGAATATGTAGAAGATGCTGACGCTGTATCGAAGTATGGGGTGATTAATAAAGAAGTTCGTTTAATAGGGTGTTATTCACAGGGACAAGCGCAAAGAGCAGGAAGATGGCTTTTATTAAGTGAGCAAAATCTAAGTGAAACAGTTACTTTTGTTATTTCTCTTGATAGTGGGATAGCAGTAAGACCAGGAATGGTTATTTCTATTGCTGATCCCGTCAAGGCTGGAGAGAGAAGAAGTGGAAGAATTTCATCAGCAACAACAACGACTGTAGTAATTGATTCAAGCACTGATCTAACAATTGATATGCCTAATAGCCCTACAGTCTCAGTTTTACTGCCAACAGGATTAATAGAGAAAAAAGTAATTACTAATTTCTCAGGAACAACTATAACAATAGATTCATCCAGTCCATTTAGTGAAACCCCTGCTAGTGGATCGGTTTGGTTAGTAGAAACAACAACAATTGTTCCTCAAACATATAGAGTTATAGGTGTTGGAGAAAAAGATGATTCAACTTTTACAGTTACAGCTCTTAAATATAATTCAAGCATTTATTCTGCGGTTGATAGTAAAACTAAAATACAGACTCCAGATATAAGTAATTTAAGTGCAATCCCAGGTGTAGTAACGAATATCACAGGTAATGAATATCTATATCAAGATGGTTCAAATATACTTACTGCCTTTGATTTAGGTTGGACAGCACCAGCAGGAAACGTCTCTGAATATTATATTAATTACCGTTTAGATAGTAACAACTGGACTCAGGTTAGATCAATAAATCCTTCTGCTACTTTGAGGAATTTAACAGCAGGTATTTTAGAAGTTCAAGTGCAGTCCATGAATTTTGTTGGTGGCAAAAGTGCTATTGCTACAGCAACTTTCACTCTTCTAGGAAAAACAGCAGTACCAGGGGATGTTCAGAATTTAACGATAGAACCTATCAGTGTTAACACCGCAAGATTACGTTGGACTCAAACGGTTGACCTTGATGTAAAGACAGGTGGAAAAGTACATATACGTCATTCGAGCAAGACAGATGGATCTGCTACTTGGACAAATTCAGTTGACTTGATTGCTGCAAAAGGTGGAGCAACAACAGAGACAAATATTCCTCTCTTAGCTGGTGAGGTGATGGTCAAATTTGCTGACTCAGGTGGTCGAATGAGTGCATCAGAAACAAGCATTATTGTTGATCCTCCTGATCCACTTGGCAACTTATCTCTTCAGGTTCGTAGAGAAGATCAAGACAGTCCACCTTTCCAAGGAACAAAAGTTGATACTTTTTATAGTGATGAATATGACGCTCTTGTTTTAGATGGAACAGACTCCTTTGATGCTGTTGCCAGTGTTGATGCAATAGGAAACTTTGACTTCTTAGGCAATATCAAACCATCAGGAACTTATACGTTTGCAAACAAAGTTGACCTTGGGGCAGCTTTCTCCCTTGATCTCCAAAGAAGGTTTGTCACTAGAGGTTTTTTACCTGCTGATTTAATAGATAACAGAACAACACTTATTGATACATGGGCTGATTTTGATGGTGGAGTTATTAACAACGTAAACGCAATTTTAGAAGTTAGAACAACAAATAATGATCCTGCTTCTGGAGGTGCAACATGGGGCGCATGGCAGAACTTTGCTAATGGAACATTTAAGGGAAGGGGCTTTGACTTCAGAACTACATTGACTTCTACAGATGTTGACGAAAATATTATTGTTGATGAATTAGGCTATACAGCCTCATTACAAACAAGGACAGAACAAAGTACAGGTTTAGTCGCTAGTGGGGCAGGAACAAAAACAATTACATTCGGAAAAGCCTTCTTTACTGGTACGACTGCATTGGGAGGAGGAACAACAGCTTATCTTCCAAGTGTCGGAATTAATGTGAATAATATGGCTAGTGGAGACTATGTACAGATGGGAACAGTTACAGGAACTCAATTCCAAGTAACCTTTAAAAATAGTTCTGGCTCCAGTGTTGACAGAAACTTTACGTGGTCAGTAGTGGGATATGGTAAAGGCGTATAGACTAAGAGCAACTTTTATTTAAGAAAGAAAAGTTATGGCAATTCACGACTATTCCATAGCCAACGGAACTGGAAGTGCAGTGAGAAGCGACCTTAATAATGCTTTAGCTGCAATAGCTTCTAACAACTCGAACGCTACTGATCCTTCGACCACTTTTGCATATCAATTTTATGCCGACACTGGAGACAACACCTTATACATCCGAAATGCTGCCAATAATGCATACGTAGCGGTTTCAGCAGTTGGTGGAATTGGAACGGCTAATCTTGGCCTCGCTCCAATAGCATCACCGACATTTACAGGAACAGCAGATTTCAATAGCAATACAGCCCTCAAGATTTCTGATGGAACAACTGCTCAGAGACCTGGATCTCCTGCGGTTGGGATGTTCCGTTACAACACCACAACTAATGAGTTTGAAGGATATTCAGGAAGTAGTCCTGCATGGGGGTCTATCGGTGGATCTGGTGGAGCAACAGGTACAGGAACAGATACAGCTTTTTTAAACTTCGGACAAACAGTGACAGGTTCTTATTCAATTCCTGCTTCTACTAACTCATTAAGTGCTGGCCCGATAACCGTCAATTCTGGACAG
>CEUX01020815.1_pt1 | contig 13175 bp, 9 predicted proteins | sample 531361 | NCBI WGS metagenome assembly CEUX01 (sample SAMEA2622736, study PRJEB7988) | marine metagenome | isolation source: saline water (ENVO:00002010), including
GACTGCCTTACCGCTGCGCCTTTCTCGTAATGATAAAACACTCCCTGTACATTTATCGCTACGTTAGGCGGGTTATAAATTTCAAAGTCTATAACCCGTCCACCTTTTTCCTGCCTGCCTCCAGCCATTTGTGACTGGTAAGAAAAATCTATATTCGGCTTGAGTCCCAGTTTTAGTAACGCTTGCCAGCATAGATACTCAGGACCACTTCCTGCCCACCATTCAGGAGTGACAATCGTGTCAATGCTTTCAGCCATTACGTTTCAACCAACTGTATTTGTATCTGACCTCTTTCATCATGTCCTGTAAATTCAAACCCAGAAGCACTTATCAAATCTACATAGTAAGACCTATCGGAATCATTATCTTTATATGTAAACGGAACAAGCGTGTTGGTGTTAATAACAGTTGTTATGTTATCTAGTATTTGCTTAGGCGTTTTACTTCTAAACATTTTCGCGGCATCTATAGTCACACTGAAACCATACTTAGGTGGAATCTTTTCTCTCCACCTTAGTTCTATTAAGTTTAGGTCAGGGCTAGACAAAACAGTGTCACTGGTTAAAGTCGCCTTGAACTTAATAGATGCAAACTCAACACCTACTCCTGATGCAAAATCATAGGTAGTTGTGCCGTTAGTAGTAATTGTTCCAAGCGATGTATACGACTCATTAAAGTTCGTGGCATAAGAAATAGCTATATTTACATCAGTAGAACAAGTTGACGTAACGGCTCGTAAAGAAATAGCAGTCTTGTTACCAGCAGCATCGCCTCCGTCAAACCAAGGAGTCTCCATTGTCCCACTACTAGCGTACTGGAATGTTGAAATCTCATCAGGGTTTATTACATCAGGTGACAGGGCTGTCCAGTAAAGAGCATTTCCAACGCCAAACCACATCCGGTATTCGTTGTAAGCACTACCTACGTGAGCAGTCTCAAGACCTGTGTTATCTGCACCAGTCCACTTTACTTCCCAAGCCACATCATTAAAGCCTAAGATAGCTGAAGTCCCTGTCCCAGAAACAACCGTAGAGGCACCACCCATACCTGAAGCCTGCCTGCCTGTGGCAAAGACGGTATAACTTGTATCTATATCTGCATTTACAAACGCAAGCAAATCATTGTGCGTTCCGATTAGTTTAACTACCTGACCTGCATAGGCTTCCGGTATGCCGTGATCCCTGTCGAATCCAACAAGGCTTACTACTGCTGTGTTAGAACCTGTTTGATATTTGTAGATAGCGTTACCAGCAGGGAAGTAGATAGCATCACGCCACACAACTGTTCCCTTACCAGAGTTGGTATGGAACGGAAGCCTTAGTTCTGTTTCTTCCCAACGGTTGTTAGTTTCATCGAAAGCCCAAAGCCCTACTTTTGTACCTGCGTAAATAATTGGAGTACCCGCAGCATCCCGATAAACAAACAAAGACGTAACGTAACCATTTGGAAGAGGTAACGCACCCTTCTCTGTAGGGTTAGCAGTTGGTCCAGAAGCCCATTGCTTTAGAACCCCTTCGTTATCTATACCCCATAATTGCCCATGCCAAATAGTAAAGTATTCGACATTCCTAGAAGCATGACCACTAACGTCCATGTCTGTAAACGTAGAGGCATCAGTCGTATAGGTATAACCAGATGACCCCCTAGCAAAGATCATGTAGTTAGCTGTGGTATCCCTAAAGACAATCGTTTCTTTTGTCGGATTAGTTAGGGTATCTAGGCTGGAAGACCACGCATCACTAGCGTTTAGATACTTGTAAACCTTGTTGTCGGAATGGACAACATATACATCTGTACTAGCACCAACAGTAAATTCGGTAATCGACTTTATAGTTCCAACAGCTTGTGTTGTGGCTGCGTTAGATTTTCTAGGCAGAAGGAGATGTCCCTTGAACCTAGTCTGACAATCAGACCACCACACCCTGTCAACGGTTCCGGGGTCTAACCCTCTGTTCCAGCCTATACCGCCACGGAAGTCGTTCTGTGTAAGGATAGAAGCCCTTGGATCAGCACCACGCTGAGTGTCACCGATAGTAAATCTTGGAGCAGCAATACTCACAAGAGTCTTACGAACCGGACCATTGATCTTGTACCGCTCGCTATTCAGAAGTATTTCATTCTTCCCAATAACAGATGCCATTAGTCCACCATCTTTGTTCCGGGTCTAATCGCAGGAAGTGACCGCTCTGCCTGAGCAGCTATTCCTTCAAAGTACGCAGCCCTCCGGTCATTGTCATCCGGGTCTGTTGTGCGCCCTCTAGCAAGACTAAATAACATTTTACTTGTGGCGCGAGCAACCACTAGATCAGGGTCTATCTCGCAAGTTGCAGAATCACTGGTTAGCAATGACGGAAGGTTGTATCCAATAAGGCGCACCAAACTGTAGCCAACTTCTTTTCTAGCTGACTCAGATAAAAATACTTTTCTAGCTTCTCTATCTACCCTGTAAGTACCAGACCACAACCTGTTGTATACAGCAGATTCTGTAGCGACCGCCTTGATGTCGTTGATCCAGATATATCTCGCACCAGTCGTTGCATACTTCAAGCCAACAGAAATAATTGCATCGTCTTTTTCAGGGGTTGCTAAAGAAACCCGACAGTAAGTCCATGTCCGTGCGCTCAAGGCAGGAACGGCAAGTGTTTCTACTATAGTCCCAAGATTAGCTGCACTGCTTAGACATAGGGTTATGTTACCTGCGCTGGTAGCAGTAGAGGATTTCATCCAGAACTCAACAGCGTCGTAGCCTCTAAGGTCTAAGCTTGATATAGCGTGAGAAGTTAGTATGTCTCCTGAAGCTACCGTCCCACTATTTGTATCTGTCAGCAGCCGTAAGGAAGCACCGCCTGCCTTAAAGTCTTCAGTGTCTTTTACAACCGTAACATTAGTATCTGTTTGCTCTGTCCATGCAATGTTAGCGTCTTGAATCTGCTCTCCAGAAAAATGATGACGGTAATCTACCTGTGTTACCGCTACCATCGCTGAGGGAATGTCATAACGACTATCTTTTATATGCCCGTGATTAGAAATATCTTCGTTGATAACAAGCCCACGAGGAGTCCTTTGAGTTATTGCTTGGTTGATGAACTCGTGGATTCGATCAGGTGGGTACTCAGCGCGCCAGTATTCGTAGGTGTCATTAGTAGCTGTATTAGCAGTAGCTGCTGGCTTGAAGGTAAATGTGCCTGTACTACTAGCGTAGTCGGTTACTCGACGGATAAGACCATCATTGGTTCCAGATGTAAAGACAAGCCACCCGCCGTTGAACTCGTCATCCCCACCTATGTAACTAGCATCAACAAGTGTTAGTGTGTCTCCATTCCCTGTTGCCGTACCAGACGGAGCCTGATCTAAATTCGCAGCAATAGAGCGTCTAATCTGTTCTCTAGTCCTGCTTTGAAATGCAGCCACGATATACCTACCTGCTTAATCTACGCTTTCTTCTCCAGTCAGCTAAAGATTTTAGACCACCCTTTAGATCGTCTAGTTTTTCCTTGCTAACCGTATGGGTTGCTTGTCGCTTTGCAAAAGCCTTTGCTTCTTGTTCAGCAACTTCTCGTTCTTTGTGAAGGAGTTCTTCTAACTGATGTCCTTCAAGCCTTGATGCTCCGGGTATGTAAACACTCTTTCCATACCCAACATCAAAGGTTTCTTCAGATGGTTGTCCGATCACACGTTCAACCTCTTTAGGGAGACTAACTTGGCGATGTCCTGCTTTTCTACCTGCGGATACAGGCAACCAAAGTTGTTGTTTTGCCAAGTTAGCCCCCTAATGATTAGTCGCGAATTGCGAGCATGACCCAGCCGTACTCGGTGTCAACTGAAACGACACCCATAGAAGTACCAAGAGGTCTTGTGTCCTCATTAGCTGAGGTATCCCAAAGGTCAAAAGCCCCTGATTCACCAGAAGCTTGGCTTACGCCAACAGCGTCGCCTACTACGAAAGTCGCTGCGCCAGATAGTACAGCAGCAGGACCAGCAGTTTGTACCCAACAGAAGTAATCTGCGGTTACAGGGATAGTAGTCACGCCTAATGGTCCGGTAGTCATAGTACCGTCACCGTCAACGATCTTTATATCCTTGTAAGGGTTATACATTAACCCAAGCTGCGTAGAAGTAGTGAAGGCAGTTCTGATACCGTCTGGCTCGTCAACTGTTACTTCCAACCCCGCTGCACTGGATACTGCGGTATTAGATTTAATTCGATATACCTCACCCTGAGCAGCATTGTCGTTGATAAAAAGGTAGCCGTCTTTGTATTGATCTTTAGTTACGGTAAGAGAAGTAGTTGTAGTTACCGTCAGCGATCCCGCTGCTAACGCAGCAGTAGCCAAGTCTCCATCATTCGCTCCAACTTGAGCGATACCATCTACTAACTGACCAGCAGAAGTAATGGCTGTGCCACTGTTTTCTGCGTAATAGAAAACTCTTCCATCAGGCGTTACCGCCCTTGTACCGAGTTTCTGCTTCTGAGAAGAAGTCTCTACTTTTTCCTGTCCGTACCCTAAATGTACGGTGAGTGGAAATGCCATTTTAATATCCCTCCTTGGGATAAGTTTTGAGCAGGTTCTAAGCCCTGCGATAGTCCGATGTTAAAGGCTCGGTCTATCGTTACACCTTTTTAGACTGCCCCGCCTTTTTCTTTACTCTTGATAAATCTAAAGAAGAAGTGTCTGTGTCTAGCTTACCTGATGCCACCGCTTCAGAAAAGGTTTCAATCTTTTCCTCTACCTTTGGTTCAGGCTTAGGGGGGCTTTCAACAAAGCCTCTATTCAAATAGATTTGAAGAAAACTTTTTGGAAGATTAGGATGTTCTTCCCAAACTTCCTCTCCTTCAATTATTGCCATCTTCCATAGTGAGATTTTCTTTACCCCACCTACGGACATTTCAATTCTACTTTGCCTAGAAACCATTATTAAAAGCCCCCTTAGTTTACCTACTACGCACTTGTAGTTGGGTCGCCAATTTCGTAACGACCAGCAGCACCACGAGTGTCATCAACTTCAAAGACTGCATAGTCTTCAGTAACAACAACCTCGTAGGCACGAAGCGAAGCATCTCGCTCACGCTCTTCTGAACGACCACTTGCGGACAAGTGACCCATTGCAGTTTTGTCAGCAATAACTCCGTAACCAGAATCAGTCGTACCAATCTTGGCAATGTTTCCATCCTCAAAGAATGGGACACCGGAAAGCTTCACGCCAGAGTAATAATCTTTTACTGCTGGCTTGTTGAAAGCATCAGGCAACGGGTAGGTAGCAAGAGTGTTACCAACTGATGTTGCAAGCTTCCAGATAGCGTTAGGGTGGTGAACTACAAAAAGATCAGTACCAAACTTGCCTGACTTTGCATTAGCAATAAGAGCCGATGCGTTAGCAAGGCTTAGATTAGCACCGTCAGCACCAAGAACAGTTCCACCATTCAAGGAAGGGAACAGGGCAATGATGTCCGTGTCCTTCTTCCTAGCCATAGCGTCACCCATCTGGCGACCAATGATCTTGTACACATCTTCGTTGTTCTGTCGAAGAAGAGTATCGGTAATAATTACCTTAAGACCAACTTCCGCTGTAGTTGCTGTAACAGTTGAGACATCAATGTCTTCACTGTCGATCATGTCTTGACCTTCAGCAAGGTCTTCAGCATCCATCTGAGCAACTTTAGGGATTTCTAATTTGTACTCACCCTTATTAAGATTGAACTGCTCAATAAGTCCAACCATCGGAGCGTTATGCTCCTCAGTGTATCGTGCCTGTGCAAGCATGATACGAGACATGTTCTGGAGATTTCCAGACGTACTAGTCTGTACTGCCATGTTAATTTACCTCAATCAAAAATAGAAAAGCCTAACTTCTTAGAAGCTATCTTTGCCATCTCTGTAGTTATCGCAGGATCACCTGCGTTGTATCTATCTAAAACATCTTCAGAATTAGTAGGAGCCACATCTGCTGCCGGGTTTGCGTTATTCAAACTTTGGGCTGGAGTAACTTGTTGTACCCTGCCTTCCAACTTTTTAATTGTTGACAAAGCTTTTGCATGTTTTTCCATAGTTACAGGGTCAGGTAAGTCTTGTAACTCCGCATACGAAACTCCATATTGAGTAGCTAATTCGTATGCTTTAGCAAGTTGAGTACGAGTATTTAACTCGTTCTGCATTTGCTGAGAATTACTAAGAACCTGATCTGCCTGCTGTTTAGCAAGATACGCTTCTTTTGCAAAAGCAGTTTGCTGTTGAGCCATTTGCGTTGCAGCTACTTCATCCAACCCTTGATCTATAAGTTGTTGGTAATTTTTCTGGTAGTACGCATTTACTTCAGCCTCTAAATTAGAAGAGTTCTGAAGCTGCTCGGCTCTTTGGCGCGCTGCTCTTTCATTTGCCAGTTGCGTTTCCATCTCTGCTATTCGTTTATCGGTAGCAGATTGATACTTGCTTAACTCTGGATTAGGCGCAGGTGTAGATTCTAATTCTGTTTCAGTGTTGGCTTGAGGCTCAGGAGCAGGAGGAACCTCACTAGATGAGTCATCCGTTTCCGTTAAATCGTCAACGGGTTCTGTCGCAGGCGTTTCTGCTGGTGCAGGCGTTTCTACGCTCTCGTCAACTTTCAACGGGATTTCGGTAACTTCTACCGTAGATTCTGTTCCTAGATCGTTTGTCTCAGTAACCATGTTTCGCTCCAAAATATGACACCGTTAGATGGCACACTTAATGTTTAGGTTTTCAAATAATACGATACAGCGTTATTACGGGGCAAGTAATTCCCTTGTACGTAAGACTGTTTCAGGGGTATCTTCAACAACTGGTTGCCCAACTGATTGCTGTATTCCTGATGGCTGCTCTGGTGGAATCAATGCCTCAGAAGGAACAATCGCCCTTGCTGGCGCACCTCTTGCCTGACGAGCAGCATCAGACTTTTTGATCCTGTCTACTGTAGATTTCAACCCTGCTCGTTCTAACGCTTCTAAAAATCCTTGAGGTAAAGGAGTGTCGTTTGTATTGCGAATAATGTAATCAGCTTGTTGAGGGTAATCTCTTAGAACTTTATCCCGCAACCTCTTCATTTTCTCTGGCAAGTAACTGCCTGCTGGTGTTAATGATTTAGAAGGAGCCTCGTTCCAAGCTTCAAGTGCCTGCGCTTCAAGATCGTCATCCGCTATAACTTTATCTTTCCACTCAATATTAAGAGTTTCTTCTACCTGTTCTTTACGTTCTCGTGCATCGTCAATGATGTCGAAGTAATCATCTATAAAATCACGCTTGGTATATTCGCCACCGTCGCTGCGTTGCCCTGCGTAGAAAAAGACCATAGCTTCTTGAAGCTGAGAATCTCTTCGACGATTGATAATGTCAATTGTTGCAAAGAACCGCCTCAAAGGTTTACCAGTGGTAGCACTCTCAATCTCAAACTTTTCTAGTTCTGCAACAAGCGAGTCTTTGACATCGTTCTTTTCGTAAGGTTCAAGGTCTTCATAGTTATCAGCCGAAACCATCCCTGACCTAAACAAACCTCCTACGTGATCCTGCAAAATATCTGACCGGGAAAGAGGACTGCTTTGCTCACCGACAAGTTCAAGACCTATTGAAAGCCCACCACCGAAAGCGTCTTTCGGATTACCTATTGAAGTTTCCTTGATAATGTTTGGCACTTCCTGAAGCGCAAACGGAATGTGACTTTCTGCTATGTACTCAGGAAGAGTTTCACCAAATCGGGACTCGCCATATTGTCTGAAATTCATAAACTCAAATAAATCTCCGACAATTGGAGAGGACAAATTGAGCCACGCATCTAATGCCTTCTGAGGTTCTTTCTCCCAACCAGCCCCGCCTGACGCTAAGACAAGCGCAGCCATTGATTTGTAAGGACCAAAGATGTTCCAGTCTCTAGGCGCACCAAGCTTTGTTAGCCTGACAGACATAAAGTTTGGATTCATTCTGCCATTTCTCATTAGCTGAAAATCTGTTTCCTGACCCAGAACTTCGTTGGCTGCAACTGTAATAAGCGTACCCATTGATACCATTTTCATTACAGCCCTACGTGCAATCAACTGGTCTGCGTCAATACTGTTCCTAATGCCATAGTTGATGTTTAGGTTTTGTCTAATCTGTCTGTCAAACGGAAGAGCATCTACCATAAAGTCAACATCCATGCCCTTTGTTGCACGATGTAGCGTTTCGATTCTTGCCCTAAAGAACCTTGGTGCAAACAAAAGCATGTCACCAAATACACCAGCTACTCCGTTTGGTGTCCAACCAGTAAGACCATTTACGCCGTTGCCAATTTTGCGCGCTGTTCCATCTGCAACAAGTTCGTCAAATGTTTTTCCAGACAGCCTCATGTATTCCATGATTTCTTTACGGGCAGACTTAAGCCTCAGCATGTCACCGAAGGCTCCGAAGGCTTCGTTAGCCCTGCGAATTAAAGGAAGCTTACCTATTGATTCAGTAATTCCTTGAGGTCGGAGAGTTACTTCTGTATCTACTCCACCAAAACGTATACCCATTCGGTCAATTATTTCGTGAGAACTTGGCGCACCATCTTTTTGAGACTTTGCATCAAAATCTCTAAGGTTATCTGCCATTGACTCTCGCTGTAATCGTTTGCCTTTACGTCCGGGCTTGCCAATTAATGATTGAAGGTGGGCTTTATAAGCACCAGCAAACTCTTTAGGACGGGCAAACTGTTCTAACTTACCCTGAATACTGACACCGGAGTCATCTAATGTTGCACCTATTGCTCGTCTTATACTCTGGTAAGTACCAAGTGTGCGAAGAATTGATGACCCTCTGCCTGATAAAGGCTTCATGTCTTGCGTTGTGCGCCTAATCGTTTGAAGGTCTAAATCATCCAGCATTACTTGATTATCAATAGTTCTATATCCTGTATCTCTGACACGAGTTCTGCCTTGACTTTCAACTATTTTTTCTTTTTCAATCTTGGTTCTTAAGATTTTTAGTTGGCTTTTAAGTTCGCCTAGTTTTTTATAAGACTCAAAGTACCTAGCATCTGCTGTGCGAAGCTTGGTTCCTGCCCTGCCTAGTCCTCTGTTACGAGCAGTTACTTGTTTACGCAGTTGCTTAAATTCTCCCTCCGCTTTGCCTAATGCTTTTTTTGCCATTTTGGGGATTTCTGTATCTAGAAAATCTCTCTTCGCAAGGTTTACTTCAACTTCTGCTACAGCTTCTTTTGCAAGAGCATTTGCTTCCCGGTTACGCGCAGTAACTAACATGCTTTCTGATCTTTCTCGCAACCGTGCTGCACGAGATACAAATCTATTGCCATCCAGAACTTCTCTTTTTGCAGCACTTATTACTGAAGCGTCTGCCTTTGCAAATCTTTTATCATTTAACCGGGCTTCTGCGTTTGCAAGGAATTTTTTCTGGGCTTCTTCAAACTTTACAAGACTGTCTACCTGATCTTGTAAATCATCTGCGTTCATTTTACGAACATCTGAATTACTCTTTTTGTTATCTAAAATTCTTTTAGCTTTAGCTAATGCGTTTTCTGCTTTTGTATAAACTTTTTTAACTTCATCTTGAATGGCTTTGACACTTTGCAGTTCTTCTAACTTCGCACTTGCATTATTCAAATCGTACACAGAATTATTTAAATTCTTAGATGCTTCAACATAAGCCTCCTGTCTTTCTGTAAGACGTACTTTTTGCTCACCTAATCTTCTTATAGCAGCAGATATTTTTGCACGAAGTGCATGTGCTTCAACAGCAAGAGCAGAACCCTTAAAAGCAATAGCCTCTCCAGATACCGGGTCTACATATCCAAGGAGAAACTTGCCAATCTGTCTATCAAGGATAGAGTCATAAATTCCTGTTGACCATTGACCAAACTCATCCCATACAGGTAAATACTTTTGTGGGGCGACTAAGAATTTTTTAGGGTTTTTTGGGTCAGGAACGCCCTGAATCATTTCAACTTGAGTCAGTGGTTCATCTGTAACAGGATGCCTTGTTCTTTCTTTTTCAAAACTTTCTTTTGTTATTATTCGTTTTTCAGTTGGCGGTGCTTCTACTACTTCACCAGCTTTGTCTACTATTCGTTGTGTTGGACCACGAGAAATAAAGAACCCGCCATCACCAAGTTCCGCTTTGTAGCCAACAGTAAAACCAAATTGTTCCAGATCAGCGGTTAGACCTTCTGCTCTTACACGCAAACTTTCCATAACTGCTCTTTGGTCAGGAGTTAGGAAATTCTCATATGCTCCATAGTCTTGAGCAATATCAGCTACAGTTGGGCTAGGTTCTAATAATTTGCCAGTCCGAGGGTTTATTTCTCCAGATATACCCTGAATGTTTTCAACCCTCATATCATCGTTATCAAACTCAAAGACCCTGTTGCCACTAGCATCTCTTTTAGTGAGTTGACCCCGAACATCTTGAATTAGCCGATTTGATGTACTGCTTATTCGGGGTGCAGCAGCTTTTATTACTGCGCTTACAGCCATTCCCGGCAGGGTGCTAGGCTCAAGTTGATCGTTCTTTATTTTTACTGCTTTAAGAAGTTTCTTAGATTTTTCAACGGCTCTTCTAACAACATTAGGCGAAACTATTTTTGGAACAAGGTCTTCAATAAGTCCGGGTGAGTAACCTTCAGGAAGTTCTACTGCCTTTGTTTGGTTTGCTTCAAACGCTTCATCTACAACAGTAGGCTTGCCAGTAACAGGGCTTATATCAGGATCATCAACAAACAGATTCAGTTGTCTAGGCTCAACATCAGCAGCTACATCAACAGCAGCGTCAGCCTGCCTAGCAGCAGAGCCTGAAGGCATTACAGCCTTCGCTCCTCTTGTAGCAGCCTTTCCAGCACCTAGTGCGCCCTTTGCACCAAGCATCGCTATGTCTGCACCAAGAACATTCGCTGCGCTCGTAGCTGTCCTTCTAGCAAGACTTCCAGCAGCGGAGCCACCACCTGTTGCTATACCTATGCCAAGTTCAGGTAGAAGTTCAAATGCGCCCTTAACTCCAACATCTATTTCGTCCAGTCGTTTACCGCCGGGAAGAGGTATGCCCTGACCCGGAAGTGCGTTCCACGTAGTTGAAGGCATGTCTGTTGCGCGCCATGCTGCTGCCTGTGCCTGAAGTTCCTTTGGTAAGTTCCCTCTCAAAGCATTCTCAAGAAGAAATAATGGACTACCTTGCAAGACCCTTGGGAGACTTGTCTGAACCCCACGCTTTGCTCTTTCCTCAGCCAGATTACTTTCAAGACCCATAAAGTCTCCGGGGGTAAGCGCACCAAATGTTGACACGCCAGTACCAACACCTGTTTCTATAGCTTTCCCAAGGTTTTCAAGAACAGGCATTGCTGCTGGCTGCACAAAACGACCTGCTCCTAACACACCACGACCTACTGCTCCGACAGCACGACCTAACGTTTTATCAAATAAGCTAGGATCAGACGGAGGCACAGCAGGTGGTGCGGGTGGAGCAGCTACAGGTGGAGGAGCAAACGGTGCTGGTGGAGGAGCAGAGACTCTTGGAGGAGCAGGGGGTGGGCTAGGTTGGGTTGACGCTATCAACGCCTCTGTCCCGCCGGGAATAGAACGCAGTGCCATGCGCGCAACTGCTGCCCTGCGACCACCCTGCTTTGCTTCAAATACAAGCCTAGCTATTTGGCTTTGAGTAGTCGGTGGGGCTTGCTCAACTCTATTAGTAAACTGGTTAAAGGACTCAGTTGTCATTAGTAATACAAGAATCTAGTAGAAGGTCGATACCTGCTTTGCTGGCTATACTGTCTTCCTAGTTGCGCGAACCGATCTGTGAACGGAAAGTCTTCAAGGAAATTAGAGAACGTCATTGTCGGTTCTCCACCACCAAGTATCTGTTCTCCAAGCTTCCCGTAAAACTCAGTCATTGCTCCTGAATAAATGTCTTCAGCCTGCTTTCTCCTGTTAGGAGAACTCATTAGACCTTTCTGTCCGAGCGTCCCAAAGAAAGCAGCACGAGGTTCTTCTTCAAGAAAGCCTGCGAATGTAGGGTTGATTGCCATTAGAGTCCATACCTTGATGCTGCAAAGTTGAGGAAGTTCTGCGGTGCAGTGCCTGCCGTAGCAGCATCCTGCTTTGCAAGAACATAATCAGCGAATAAATCTTCTTCAGTTGGTTGACGGAAAGACCTGCTTACAAGACCAGAGTATTTTCCTCTTTGGGCTGCTTGAAGCAAAGCCCTAGCATCTCGTGTGTTTGCTGCTTGTTCTGGACTGAATACTCCAGCTAATGCTGTTGGAATCTGACTACCACTAAGTCCTCTCAAGTAATCTACATTCTGCAAGGCTTGACCGTAAGCACCACCCAATCCTGTTGGGCGATCTCGTACTGATGTAAGGAAGTTTTCAAATGTAGTTTTAGGATAGACACCACCTGCCTGTTCCCTTCCCATATCTGCAAACCTTGCAGCCCTATACGCCTGAGTCAGGGGATAAGTTTGACGTTGCAAAAAACTAGCTAAAGGACCAACGCCTGTTGCTGGTTCACCAAACACATTTCTAAAAGCCCGTCTTTGACCTGCCCCTGTCAAAAATCCTTGCTCGTCATCAATCATATCTTGACTAGACCAAGCAGGAACGCCTACTGTGCCTGCTGCTGCTGCGGGTGCAGGTGCGGGTGCTGCGGATGGGGGAGGAAATCCCTGCATTGCGCCTGCTGCAAAGTCAAAGTCTTTAGCTGTGCCTGCTCCCCCCGAAGCACCCGGAGGAGCAGTTGCTGGAGGTACAGTTGCTGGAGGTACAGTTGCTGGAGGAGGTGGTCCACCAAACCCTGCCATCCCCGGATCACCACCACCTGAAGGGTCATACTCCATTGCTTTTTTAGCATAGTGATTCTCAACTTCTTGATGACTTTTTAAACCTTTTTTAACAATAGTGTCTTGTTGTTCTTTATTATAAGAATTGAATCCAGCAGGATTGTTTGCCCATGCGTCCGGTATCTGGGATTCTATGCCTGCTGCTTTCGGCTCTAACACTCCACCTGCAATATCGCCCCATGTAGCTTTCCAAGCACTGTCATTCAAAAACGATGTTCCAGTTCCAGCTTTTCTTTGATCTTCTGGTATTAAACCACCATCAATGTTTCTATCCCAAGTGCCATCACCTCGTGGAGTGTCAGCGTAATATCTACGTGCTTGTTGCAACATATTCTCAACAGAACGGTTCAGGGTATCTCTCCCACCTAA
>CEUX01092277.1_pt1 | contig 13160 bp, 4 predicted proteins | sample 531361 | NCBI WGS metagenome assembly CEUX01 (sample SAMEA2622736, study PRJEB7988) | marine metagenome | isolation source: saline water (ENVO:00002010), including
AATGGCAAGCAGTTGTAGGAAATAGAATACCTAAAGATTATACAGAAAGAAAGAGATACTTTAAAAGAAAAGCACAGAAATGGGCTGGAAGAAATCACAAAATAACATTACTTAATGCCGATGCTGTTTGTATTGGTATGTATGTAATAAAGGAGGAATTATGAAAAAGAAGTATACTAAAGAAGATTATGCTAATGCATATGCACAAAATAAAGAAGGTAGAAGACAATTATTAGACTTGAGATTAAAAATGGAAGCTAGATTAATAACAATACAAAACTTTTTATCAACATTAGACGAAAACGGAGCACCTAGCACATATGAACTTTTAAAAGAATTTCAAGTACCTGATGAATATAAACATTTATTTGTACCAGATAAAGGAATATCTTAAGACATTCTTTCAATATAGTCTAAAGTTCCTATAATATTCTTATTTGCTCTAGATGTTCTTGCAGTGTAATCCAAATGTTCTAATGGATTACCTGTAACAACATCACCTATTTCAGATAATCCCTGTTTAATATCTTTAACAAATTTAGTTCTTCCTTTAGGTTTATATAATCCAAATTCTTCTCTAGCAACACTTCCGAAGGCATTAGCTGCTCCATCGCCAGATAATACTGAAGGGACTGTTCTAAATAAAGTTCTATGAATTTGTTTATTGATAAAACGAGTAAATTTTTCTATTGCACTTTCATCTTTATCTTTTATTGCAGCTTCTTTCATACCAGTAATGTATGCAAGAGTATCATTTCTTTGAATAATTTTATTAACTCCAATCATATCTGCAATTTCTAACATACTTCCATATGTTGCACCCATTTTACCTGCAATAGGACCTTTGCCCCAATAGTCTTTGTATGCTTCTTCTGCATCCCAACTTAAATCTTTATTTATAGCAGCTTTAGTAAAACCAACAACACCTGGTTTTTCTTTACCCATAAAACCTGTATATTCTTCTTCATCATAGAACATTCCTAAAAACATTGCAAGTTCATTATAAGCCGCATTTTCAAATAGATTACCCAAATCCATTCCACTAGCATCACTTATAACATCTACCATTGCATATAAAGCACCAAGTCTTGCCATTCTATGAGTAGCTGGAGTAAATAACTGTCCAGAACGTATATCTCCAAGTCCTTCAGTAACCATTTTTTTCTGCATTAAAAAATTACTAAAAAGATAATGTTGGAATTGAAGAACAAGAGAACCTGTTTTACTTGTTTGAGCAAAAGACTTTTGAGTTTGACTGTAATCATAATGTAAAGTTTTTACAATTTTATCTGCAAAACGTTGAGCCTTTCTTTGTCTATATTTATCAAATTCAATTTCCCATTGAGTAGATTTTTTTCTTAGTACCTCATCAAAGACTTCACTATGAAGACCTTCATTGTCATTTTTTAATCTTTCAAATTTTGACTTAGTTAATGCTCTCCCTCCTTCTTTTACTATCTTTCCTTCCTTATCTACTCTTATAGTTTTAAGAAATCTTGCTTCCATATTATCTAATCCTATTTGGTTTTCATGTCTTAACCATTCTTTTGTGTAAGCATAATCGTAAGTTGAATTTCTATTTATTTGATTTTCAATGGCTTGAAGAGGAATCCCAGATTTTTGAGCAGCTTTATTCATCCAAACATCAACTTTTTCAACTAATTTTTCACCAGTTACAAGTCTATAATTTCCATCAGGTCCTTTTTCAATAGGCATTTGCATATCACCATAAGTTTCTTGTATGTTTTGTTTAAATACACCGCTTCTTTTCCTTCCAGCTTCCATTCTAGTTCTTAAATTAGGTCTTACTTTGGATGCTTGTTTTAAATCATACATACCTACTGCGCCAAAATAAAAATAATTAAATGTCCATTGTGTAGCATTTTTTGTTAAAGTTTTTACATTAATACCAAGCTTAGAACTAAATTGAAAATTTGTTGCAATTCTAGTTAATCTATCAAGCAATGGATTATCAGTAACACTAGATTGTCTTTGAAATAATTTTGCCATATAATGATTTAACATATCTACTGAATTATCAAATTGTTCATATTCTTTCCTGTATTCTGGCTGCCATTTTCTTCTAGTTTTTAATACAGCTAATTCATTTATTGCTCCCATATAAGCTCTTGCATTTTCTACAGAATGAAGAAATTTAATAGAATTTTTATTATAAGATTCTAATAAAGGAAATATATTAAAATCCATTGTTACTCTTGAATTAAGTTCATCTTTAATAGTTCTAGATGTATAAACATTTTTTTCTAAAATACTATCTAATGCTAAAAATCCATCCATAGCTTGACTAACTTTAGCAGTATCTCCTGAAAAAGCCTTATAAAAATTACCTTCTATTTGAGGGAGTATATCTAATGTTAAAATAGGTAATATACCACTATCCTCAGATTTCATTCTACTTTCTATATTGTTAGCAAAACGATTTAAAGCTGTTTTAACTCTTTCATATTTATAATGCGATGTTATTGTCACATCACTACTATTTTCTAATAATCCAGATAATCTTTTTATGCTTTTTAATATATCAGCATCTCTTTCTTTTCCTAATACTCTAAATTTCTTTGCAGCCTCCTTAGTATTTCTATGAATGCTTTTATCTGCCATTAACTTTTTAAAGTTTTTCTTAGTTGATGTTGCTAATAAACTAAAATCTCTTAAAACTTTTAATTCTCCTTTTTTAGTTAAATAATCTAAAGAATCTACATACACATCTCTTCCTTCAGCATCAATAGATTTATCAGAAATTTTTCCTTCTTCATTTCCTTTTAAATAAAATTCTTCAGCTGCTGCTTTTCCTGAACGACCTTCAAACTTTTCCTCTCCACTAGCAATCTTTCTATATCTGTTATTCAATTTAATTAATCTATCTCTTCCAGTTACGCCACGAATACCTTGAATCCTATGTGCCATACTTCCTATTTCATATTCATTGCTTGCAATTTTTAATAAATCAATAACTTCCCCAATGACAAAATTCCCTTTAATAGTCTTACCATTAGCAACATCATTTGAAGCCAATATTTCATTAAAAGCTTTATTCATTGTAGGATTAATTTTAAAAATTTCTGATTTTAAATATATATTAGCTGCTCTGCTAGGCAATCTTTTCAAATTATTCAAAAATTCTTTCTGTAACCTTTTGTGTACTTTTAATTGTTCTACTGTAAGAACACCGCTTGAAGGAACATTTTCTTCTCCTCTTGCAGCATCGTGCATTAATTTTTCATACATATTTGAAATGGATGTTCCATCATATTGTTGAATAAGAGGATTTTCAATAAATTCGTTAAACAAACGTTCGTCTTCTGCAATTCTTCTTTCTATATCTGCATTTTCTCTAGCATTTTTACTAAAGGGGGCACATATTTTTCTTACTATACTCATATAACTACCTTTTTATTTTACCTTTGGACCACAATGTGTACGAGCTCTCTCCATTCTTCTTGAATGCCATCCCGTAGGATTGCTTTTTGAAGTATTTTGAGAACTATCTTTTCTAGGTCCAGCTATTAATCCATCATTCATTTCTTTAAATACTGTGACACCCTTTTCTTGAGCTTCCCTCAAGGTTTCTACGGTATCAACTCTATAATCTCCTCTACCTTCAAACGTATGAGCAATGAGTGTATCGCCAACAACTTTTCCTTTTCTTACTTGGCTTTTATACAAACCACTACCTATTTGAACATAAAATTGTTCATAAAAACTTAATCTACTTAATCCACTCATATTTATCATAGATTGAACAGGGTCAGAAACTTGCAATATTGACGAACTATGACTATTAATAAATTGTGAAAAATTATTATATGGAAGAGATGATTTAAATATAGTATCTTCATAAACCCTTCTATAATCTGTCTTACCACCCATCATAATTCGAACAACATCTCTACTTGTTGTAGCAAATAATCGACCAAAAGAATCAGATTGTTCTATTTGACCATATAATTCTTTTCTTTTTGTATTATTGAATTTATGAACAAGCTTTATTCTTTTTACTAAAGATTTATCTGGAGAAACAAACTGTAATATATTATTCATTTCTGAAAAATGAAGATTCTTTTGAAGGTCTATTTTTGGAGCCATTAATCTAGCTAAAACTGAATCAATTTTATCACTTAATCCATTGTCAGAAATTAGCTGTACTAGTCTAGCTTCATAATTAAAATTCATTGTATCATAATCAAGTGGATGATATTCCGCAGATTTTCCTGCACTAACTTGATTAAAGTCATAAATATAATTATCAATTAGTTCATCAACAAATTTCATTTCTGACTTAGTTAAACCTTTATTTGCCATTGCCATTCTTCCATCAAGAATTCCAGCTGTATGTCTAGCAATTATTTCAGAAAGAGTATCTTCATATTTTCTAGGTTCTAAAACTGAATCTTTTAATCTTTTATTTATTTCTTTCTGTAAATCTTTATCTGATAACGTACTAAATGAATCTCCCATTTCTTTTCTTAGTTGTATTTCAACCCTAGCTTTTAAATCTTTATGTATATCACTTGATTTGTCACTAATCCATTTGTTCATCAATTCTTTCTTTAACTTTTCATGTTTTTTCTGATAATTATCTACTCTATCTTGATAAAATTTAACTTGCAAATCATCTTTGTCAGCAGCTTTTTTTAATTCAGTTAATGTTCTTAAATCTGATTCGTGCGTATTTTGTAATTGTTTTAATTTATATTGAGCATCAGAAGCATCTTTAATATTATCTATTAGTGTCTTAACTCCTACAGATTGACTTGATATAAAATCATATGCTATAGTATTCCACTCTTCATCTGCAAATAATCTTTTTCCAGGTTCAGTACTTCCCCTATAACTATTTTCTGTATGATACATTTTATATAATAAAATATTTTCCCAATCTCTAGGACTAACATTTTCAAGATTTACTGCTGCCATATAATCTCGCCCCTGGGTTGCATCAGAATTTGCTAATTTCAAATGAAAATTACTATTTATATTGTGCTTGCCAAAATTTAATTCATCTAAATCTTTCAGAATTTCTTTTGTTTGGTCTTTATTCCACTTCAAAGAAGGACCTAGAATTTTCACCAATTTGTCTTTTATAATTTTTTCAGCTAATACTAAATCTTGAGCATATTCTTCCAGAACTCTTACTCTATGATGTGGCTTAACACTTCTTTTTGAACCGCTACTCCAATCTCCACCGCTACCTGTTAAATACTTTTCAAATATACCTAAATATTCTCTTACTATAAATTTATCTAAAGGAGTTGGTTGAACAGGTTTTCCACCTTCAGCATCTACTATTTCAAAAATACCATTTTCACCCCAATATATATTATCTTGTATTGTTTTCTTACCTGCAAACTCTCTCCTATTATATCCATTTTTATCAGAATCTAAAGCTTGTTGATTTAATTTATCAATTTCTGCTACTAAATCATAATTTTCACTAATACCTGGTTTAACTCTAATAAACTTATTATCCCCTACCTTAATTACTAAACCTCCTGTTTCAAATGGTTTTCCTCCTATAGCTGCAACATCGCTTTTAACCATAGTTGCAAATCGTATAATCTCAGGCATATTCATCACAGCTCCCTTAATAACATTTGACGTCATTTTACTCTCAAGCAATTTATTAAAAGAATCTGGGTCATCTAATTTAAAACCTGTCATATTATCAGCTTTTGCTTCAGACTTAGGAGCATAAATATGTTTACCTAAAGCAGAATTTATTCCTCTCCACACAGATACTGGTTGAGAAAACATACTAATAACATTATCTATATCATAATCACCTTTTAATTGATGAATAACATCTCCACTTGAAACTACTTTCTTATTGTATTCAAGTTGAGAACCTATTGCTTTGATACCTTCTATAATAATACTATTAGACCTTGTAATTGGATTTCTAAATGTCATAGATGCTACTTGAATATCATCATAATCTTTTACTTCATTTACCCAATCTTCTAAAGTCTTTAATTCTTTTCTTTTTTTATTATTTGTCAAATGCTCTATTTGTTCTAATCGTGTACCAACTTCTTTATCTTTTAGCATTTCTTTTAATTCACTAATATGAACTAATTTGTCTTCACCTTCTAAGCCTGTTTTAACAATAAAAGCCATATTGTCGCTATCTACTACTCTTTGACCTGCAACCCAAGATTCATAAGTTTCACCATATTCTATGATACCTTTTTCATCTGCTATCATAGACTTTAATTCTCCATTTAAATCAGTTTGTATTACAGAATCATTAGAATGTTTTGCTACAGCATTTATTACACGTTCATCTATAAACATATCAAAAAATTCGTTTTGAAAAACTAATGGGTCTCCACCATGCTTAGCAAATTGTAATAAAACTCCAGCTTGAGTATCTGATAAATCTGTTTCTGCGCTTATTTTTCTACTATTTAATTCAGCTAACGCTAATAACATCCTTCTAGCAGCAGGTCTATTATTAACTCCTCCTGTAAATATTTTATTAAATGTATCTGTTTCATCATGTAATCTATTTCGATAATTATAATCAACAAAATCATCTAATGCAGTTTTTCCATCCTTCATCCAAGTAAAAAATCCAGAAAGATTTAAAGGAATTTTACCTTCTTTAGCGCCTTTAGAAGATAATAATGAAAAATCTTCCATTCTATAATCCATTAAATGACGCTCATCTATCTTGCCAAAATCATCCCAATTGTCTGGACTAAATATTTTACTATTTAATTCAGTAGACATTGATTTTCCGTCATCAGTTTTTATTAAATCTTTATATGCAGACTTAGATACAAATATAATATTGTCATTTTCCGATACTTGTTTTGGTATATTGACAGAATCTTTTGCATTCATAATTCCTGCTGTTTTTATTAATCCAATTTCTCCATCTTCCATCGCTCTATTACCAACAATTTTTAGACCAGAAACTTTATCAATATCTGCTAATGGATTTCCTAATAACAATGCCTGTAAATCATAAATTTCTTTTGGTTGTAATGTCATAGCATCCATAATACTTACATCGTCTTTCAATGCTTTATATGCTTTTCTACCAGCTTCGTGTGCTCTTTTTTGTGTTTCTGTATATCCTTTATATTCTTTCTTAAAATCTGTGTCATTTTTAGATTGTGTTATATCTACTTCATAATTATTGTTATAATTATCTACTTCTCTTTGTCTTTGACTAAATAATGGATTAATTGTTCCATCAGGTAATTCATCTTGTATTACTACAAGCTTATATTTACCTCTTGAAATATCATCTATAGTTTTTTTAATATCTTTTAAGTCATCATTTTTTGTTTTTCCTATAAAATCTGATAAATCTTTCATCCCTTCATCTGATAACCATTTTGCAGATTTATTAGAATGTAATTTAAATCTAGCCAATGCATCGAATTGTTGTTGCTCATCTCCAGCTCTTATAGCTAACCAAGTTTTTTCTCCAAATCCTAATGGAGCTTTTTGTCCAAAGACTAAATCTCTCATTATAGGTTCTAATGCTAAATGTAATTTTTTACCATCTAATCCACCACCTTGTTTCTGTCCTAAGAGTTTATAATCAAATTGATATATTCCTTTTCCTTCTTTTTTTGAGATTAAAAATTTATTTTCTAAATTATTTAAAGGTAAATTATGTTTTTGTCTCCATGCTACGTATTGATTCGCAATAGCATCTAAAACCCTTTCATCTACTTTAACGGCTACAACTGTTGTTTCATTTAACCTTACTGGAATAGCTTGGTATGTCTGTAAAGACTCTTCAAGAGCACCTACAGTGGCTTTTTTCTTCAAATCTCCATCTATCATCAAATAACCATCACCAGTAAATTCATTTACTACTTTATCAAAGAAAACAGGATTATCTAAACTAGAAGCTGGTTGAAACACATTACTTTGATAACCTTTATTGTTAATTACAGTTATAGCATCTTCTAAATTTACTCCATTTAAATCATCCCAAATTTTTGATAAAGACCTAAACAATGCATTTTGTTCAAATTTTACATCTTCGTATCTTCCAAAGCCTAAATCTTCATTATAAGTAATTCTTCTTAAAGTAACTTTGTTGTCTAGATTTGCACCTACAGCAATTAACTGTTGGTCTAACATTCCTACATCAATATCTGGATGAGTATTAATAATATCTTCTCTCATTTTTGCTAAAAATACTGTTCTCGGATTTAGTATTCCATCATCTGATTTTAATTTTAAAAATTCTGAATCTAGCTTTCCAATATAGTTACCCAAATCTGTTTCTTTTAATTTGTAATTCTTTCCATTTATCATATTTGGATATGATTCAATTAATTTAGAAATAGTATTAGGAAAGTCTTCTAATTCTCGTGAATGTTGTAAATCATTATCATCAATTAAATCAGACTTATCTTGTGCTCTTGCTTCTTCTTCTTTAAATGTTTTATTTAAATCTTCTATTATTTGTTTAAGCCTTTTATCATATTGTTTTTTACTAACATTATCAAGTTCTTTATGTGTTTTAATTCTTCCCTCTTTAGTGAGATAGCCAATTGAAACAAGATGGTTATAAAATTTACCTATACTCTTTTTATTTTCCGTCATTAAATTAAAAATCTCTCCTATCATTTTATTTCTTAGCTTAGTATCTGCATCTACTTGATTTTTTACACTTTTTACAAACATATCTTCTCTTATTAAACCATTAAATTCTTTAATTTCTCTAATACGTACAAGTAATTCATCTATATTGCCTTCGTCGCTAAACCACAATCTTTTAACTTTTCCTTGGTTAGCAGGTTGTAGATGACCTAATATATAATCATTACCATTAATAGTTTCCCTTCTTTTTATATATGGAGCAATTTCCTCTTTCAAAGCTGTAATTATATCTAGCGCATTTTGACTTGCTGTTGTCTTGTCTCTATTTTTAGATATTTTTTCTGCAAAATTTTGTATAACTTCTTTTTGTGTTCCGTCTACATTATACGTATTCAGAAAATCAATAAAATCAGTAGTACTTTTATACTTGTTTAAATCTATATCTCCTAAAATAGCTATATCCATTACTATTGTATTAGAATTTCTTCCACTTAAAAGACCTGCTTCTTCTAATGATTGAAGAATTATTCTATCTTTATTATTGTAACTAACAATATTTCCAAGCTCATCTATCTTTCTTCTTCCCATAAAATCATCTTTCCAATTCAAGTCCCAAGCCATATTTTTAAATGGAACAGTAATCTTATCTGCATAATTAAATGTAGCTATACCTTCTTCTACAAACCATCTTCTTAATCTATCAACATCAGAATTTTTTAATACTACTTTGGTACTTTCATGAAATTGAATATCATCTTTAACAAAACTTCTTAATAATGGAGCTATTGTTTCTACAAACTCTTTATTAACATCAGAAAATCCTTTACCATATTTAAAATGATTATTTGAATCCCATCTAAAAATACCATTATTATCCTGAAAGATTTTTGTTATTAAATCTAATATTGGAGAAGGAGACCCTTCTCCCCCAGCCATAATATTTTTAAATTTTATTACAAGGTCTTCGCTATCTTTTAAAGATTGCCACATATTTGCAGATTCCCAAGGAAAATCGTTCTTAAAAGTAATTTCTTGTTGTTTTATTTTTCCACCAGAATTGAATAAATCAGAAAAATCATCTAACATATTTTGAATAGCATTAAAAACCTCATCTTGATTTTTAAAATTTCTACTATTTAATACTACGGGTGCTCCTTCTTGTAATTGAATCCTTCCAGAACCAAATTCATTTAAAAATGAAATTGCATGGTCAAATTCATCCAATAAATCAAAATGTTTAGGGTCATTTAATTTTGTATCTAAATCATTCATATCTAGTCTAATTTTTTTAATTAAATGTATAGGGTCGTCTCTAAGCTCTGATTTTCTTATAGTACTATTAAATTGTCCTCCTAAAATATTATATATATCAAGAATATTTTGAGACAAATCATTAAGTTTATTTTGACGTTGTATAAGTGTAGGTTTAACATATAATTGAATTAAATCAGTTGGCATATCTAATCTTACACCTAATTCTGTTAATGTAGATGTAAAAGATTCTATTTCTTTCATTGATAGTTCTTCCCATTTTTTAAATGTATTTTGCTTATCAACAAAATTATGATTATCATATATAAATGAAAAATTCTTATATAATTCTTTTACTATATCATGGTCTTTTATTTTTAATATTTTAGATTTTTCTTTTTTAGTTATAGGAATTTTTTCATTGATTGGTTTTAAAAATCCTTGTTCTAAAAGACTATTAATTTGTAATGTAATAGGGTCTTCAGCATCAATATTAGCCATTCTTATAGCTTCATGTGGGGCGATAGGACTATTTTCAATTAATGAATTTCTTATTGCCATGAATGCTGGATGGTCAATACTTACACCCATAGCATCTAACATTTGAGCTTGTTCTTTGTATCTAATTTCTCTATCTCCTAATTTTTCATCCCAACCAGTAGACGTAGAAGACCACTTAGAAGGCTCATCTCCTATTGTTCTATTTTTATAAGTCATTCTATGTCCTCGTTTAAATAAAAAATAACCCAACATTGCTGTAGTTAGCATAGTTTTCTCATCCAAAGAATTTCCAAAGAAATATTCTGTTGCACCAGCCATACTCATTATACCGCCACCTATTATTTGACGTTTTTTAGTTGCAAAGAAATCGTCTTTTATTAATTTTATGTAATCACCTCTTAATTTAAGAACTTCTTTCGATATACCATTTAATGAAAGCTTCATATATTCAGCAGCTGCTTCTTTTTCTGCTTGAGTTCCATTTTTAATTAATTTTTTTAACGCATTTGGATGTGTTTTACCTTCTAATAGTTTCATCATCTTATTAGGCAATTTCTCACCTGATAATCTCATAGCTCTAGAAACTCCTGGTTGATTCATTCTTGAATACATTAGATATGCTGATAATACTTCCTTTCTAGCTTCTTCGTTAACTTCTCCTTTAACATTTGTTTTCTTATAATAATTTTTAGTTCCTCTTACTAGAGCTTGTAATGTATTTCTTGTTTCTGAATTAAAAATATTTAAAGGACCTTTACGAGCTCCACCTGGTATAAATCTAATTCCAGCAACCGCTGGACCAAATAGAGCCATTTCTGTCAGCATTCTTGCTGGGGTCATATAAGTATCTTCCCCTCTACTTTTTCTAGCTGCATACCAAGTACCTTCAACTACTGCATAGGCTAAAGCATCTTCAGCTGCGTGTCCAAAAAATACATCTGCTGCACCATACTTTTCATAGCCGAACGCCTTACTCATAATTTTTGATTCAGTAAATAAATCAGGTAATGTATTAATTGGTTTTCCTCCAATTCCGTCTTTACTCCATAATTTTCTTATTCTTTCATTGATATTTTTTACTACAGTATTAACAGGTTTTCCATTTACAACCTGTCTTGTTCCAAATGTATATCCATACTCTTTTGAAATTCTTGCTAAATAATTTCCAACTCCTTTTTCAATAATATTATCAACTTCATTAGCAGTCATTTTATTTTTTCTGAATGCTCTCATAACATCATCAAAATTATTAATTGCACGAATTAAACCAGAACCACGAACGACTTCCTCAATAAAGTCATCTGCTGATATTTTTTTACCTCCTTTAGTAATAAGAGTGCCGTGTCTTCCAGGTTTTTTTAATGCCCCTCTAATAGTTTCTATTACAGCATCATCTGCATTTAACTTTTGTGCCCACTTTCCTGCATTGACTACACTACCTCCAGCTGCTATCTTGAGAGCCTTTCCTGCTCCTTTGACACCCAAATGACCAAGCTTCACAGCTCCACCATAAGGAATCATATATCCACCTAGATAACCAAGAGTATATCCTATACCGCTTTTATCTGCGCTTAATCCTAAATGACGACCATCTTTGTATCCAAATGTAGCACTTTCAATTAATCCTACTGCAACATCTTCACCAAAACCACCAACTTTATCTACGCCTGTATCCCAAGCGTCAGACATTGAAGCACCAATAGTGTCCCATATATTTCTTTCTTGTGAAACAGGACTATTATCTCCTAGAATATCATCAAGGCTAATATCATCACCTGGAAAAGTTCTTTTGTCTTGTGTTCCATTTGGCATATCTTATATTTATTCCTTACTTTTAAGTATTACTTGTATTAATCTTTTGTAGACCAATGCCACCATTCGTCTTCAGGTCTAGATTGTATTAATCCTAAAGAATCTAATACTGCTTTTACTCTTGGATTATCTCTCATTTCTTCTGTTTGAGCTAAATCGAATGCTTTTCCTTTTACATGAAATGATTTATCGGGAGTAGAAACTAAACCTTCTTTAACTGTTCCTATAGACGCATCGTATTGTTCTTGCTGTACATTCTCATATCTAAATGTATCTCCTATTTGTAAATCTATTCCTTCTGATGCTAAAATACTTTTTGCTTCATTAAATATAGGCAATAAATCCTCATGTAGCCTAATTCTATTTCCTTCAATATTTAGTGTTCCTGTATCTACTATACCTTCAGGTAGCCAAGGTTGTTTATTATTATTATCTAATACTGGATTCATATCCCTACTTTCATTTGATTTTTCATAATTTACTTTTTTTTTTCTGTTCCAGGTATCTCATCTAATAATTCATATTTCCATTCTGGATTTGTTAAAACATTCAAATCATACTCTAGAAGAGTTTTTAAACTATTTAATATATCTAATCTTGCATCATATGGTTTAGCTCCAATATCAAGATAAGATTCTTTATTATCTTCCGATATTGTTCCAAATTGACCATAGTATTGTCTATAACTTTCAACATTTTTATCTAATCTATTTACTGCTTGTGATTTCTCATTTTCTAATTTTTTATAATCTTGTGCTATTTTAGCTAGAGCGTCTCTTAATTGTTCTACGCTATTATTAGTCAAAGTATCTCCGTCATTACGCTGATTAAACTCTAAACCATACGTTTTTATAAACGATGAATCATATCTTGCATTCCTTTGAATTGGAAATTCATCTCCTACAATGCTAACCATATCTTTATGTTTTATACTTCCTTTCGTTCTGATTAAACTGTTAAATGCATTCATAATATCTTTTCTCTCTTGTACAGTATAGCCGTCA
>CEUX01064685.1_pt1 | contig 13111 bp, 20 predicted proteins | sample 531361 | NCBI WGS metagenome assembly CEUX01 (sample SAMEA2622736, study PRJEB7988) | marine metagenome | isolation source: saline water (ENVO:00002010), including
CCTGCTGCTCTATCAGCGCCTGACATTGTACCGTATGTAGTGGCAGGGCTTTCTGCCATCATCAATTCAGTGAGGCAGTTCTTCACGCGGCAGGCAGAATAGCCCTGGCGCAATGAATTAATCTTCGTATGTTATTTGTCGATATTCCCTTTTACACATTCGTCACGATGGAGACGGCAAATGACGACGGAAACAGAAGGTAGAGATATACCGTACTCAGCAGAAACTGCTGAAGAGAAGCGGCAGCGCTGGATTGGTCGGCGCAATGAGATTCAGGTCCAGATCCAAGAGCTGACCCAGGAGTTCCATCAGCTCACAGGTGCTATTGCTGGGCTGAATGAGGTGATTGGTCCTCCGAATGGCGTGGCTGAAGGGGAAGACGCAGAGGAGGCAGTCTCCGGGGACGCTTAATGGCAGACATGCTGTATATCCCCCCAGATATTGAGGAACGAGCGTCTGCAATGAAGACGCAGGCGCTGGGCTATGCAATGGGGCTACATGAGGTCATAGACCACATGCTGCTCTTGTTGCGCGAGGGGCGGGAGGGGGCCATCAGCGTCCCTCACGATGAGCTTCCCTTTCCGCAGCATGATCCTGTAGAGGAAATAGAATTTATGCGAGGGGCGGCCTTGGATATGTGGATCTTCTTCAATGGCCTGCTTGAAGGAGAGCAGACAAATGCTTCGCTCATGAAGTCGTTCATGGCACAAAAGCCGGATCTGCCCAGGAGGCGATAAGAGCCCTAAACAAAAAAAGAGACGGGGGGAGGGCCATTGCGGTCCCTCCCCCCGTAAGTTGTGCGGCCCCCCGTAGTTATTGCGGGGGGTATCTATATCTAATAGCGGGCCTTGGCGTCATGCGAGGATCTGATACTGGATACTCACAGTAATTGTCGTTGAGGAATTCGCCATCGTCGGGTCGCCAATTGTCACGCCACCCTTCTTGGATTCGAGGCGTCCTCGAATCCGTAGGGGCGCAATTGGAGTAGAACTTTCCGCAGTCCATTCCCGCAGGTTGCATTAGCTGTATGATAGTGGCTAAATAAGACATCGTTTATACTCAGCTTTTTATTATATGTAAAAATGGGTGGGCAGATACGAGACACGCTCTCGGGCCCGAAAGAAGGCCGGATCTCCATTGAGCAGTGGAGAGCGCAGGATGTGAGGCTGTTGGCGCAGCCTCACGCGCATGAGAGTCGTTTGCACCGGAACCATCCCCATTTCCCCTCTCTTGCTTCCTCCCCGGGAAGGAGGCCGCAATTAAGGGTTGGAGGCGGGGCTTGCCCTCGTATCTGCCGCTTGCCCTATTAGTGGGTTGTCTTCTTGTAGGGATTCAATGATGATCGACGCTGCCCAGGTTTGTTATGATAACTGGGTTGCGCCTTGCGATCATCGCCATCAGGCTCGTCCCGCTGGGCGTCGATGGCATAGGCCGTGTTGAGTACCTCCTGTCCCAGTTCACCACCCAGCGCATCGTGGAAGTCGCGCAGATTGCCCAATCCGCTTTCCAGGGTGCATTCGTTTTCAGCGCAATGGCCCAGTAGCTCTTGGGCCCAGTCCTTGGCCTTCCTATCCTGCTTGAGGCGTTTTTCCAGTGCCTTATTCTTACGGGCTACATGCATTTTATTTCAATCCTTTCGCCTTGATCCAGCATACGCCTGCCAGACCATGAGCATCGTCGTGGTGGAGTCCCGCAGCCTCCCAGCGCTCGTGCAAGCGATTACAGACGGCGTGGAGGTCATCCAGAGTATTGGCACTCTGGATGACCTTGCCAACGCGCTGAAGGGCTGTGAGCTGCTTAGGCGTCCTGTCCATCTCGCTTGTCCCAGCGGGCCTGCGGGCGCTGAATAAACGCCCGGCAGTCAAGGTGGACGAAGCTGTCGTAGCGGCCAATGCCGGAGAAGCCGAGGTCCTCAGCTATCCTTGCGATAGTTTCCAGCGTGACGCCTTCATCGCCAATGACGCCGACAGGCGTCACGTCGCTGGCGAATTCGAGGTGCATGGACTGGGTCGCTCCGCCCACTCGGGCATTATGCTCGGGCGAGCGATAGCCGCTGTTGACCTTGAGCCCCCGCCCCAGTTCCTCTCTCAGGATCTGGAGCTTACTGACGTGATGGATTGCGAGGTCTGTCAGGGGCAAGCTCTTGGCGAGCGGGCAGTAGAACTCTCGCCAGCTAAAGTTCTCAGTGGCACGAGCGGGGTCATGCAGGCTGTCGGTGCTTGGCATGGTAATGCTCTCCTTTTTCAATCGCATCATTGATGCGGGCTAAGATGTCAATGTAGAAATCAGGGTCGATGTTAGCGAAGTTATTCCATGGATTTCGCGGGTCGAGCATGAAATTCTCGAGAGCCTGAGCCTCTGGTTCCTGCCCCTCAATCTTTGCGGTATAGTACCCGCGAGCAGCAGAGGCCATAACATCTACGCACAGTTTCCGCCAGCCCTCATCGGAGTCAGTTGTCCCCCGGGGCGGGGAGACGCTTCCTCCGATCAGGGCGCGATTTCGGTAAGGACGGGAGCGTCGGATCTTGTCTTCGGGCGATTTTGCCTTCATTTTACCACCTCTGCGTCCAGTATTTTTAAGGTTTCTTGCACTTCGGCTACCCGCTGGCCTCGGGCGGGGGAAGGCTCTTGCTGGCGAATAAAGCTGGCAGCATCGGGCGGCATCGATAGAACGTCTATGGCTCCCGGCTGCACAGTAAAAGATGGGCCATTCCACGCATAGGTGAGCTGCTGCCCAGCGGCATGTATTGATCCCTTGCGAGACTTCAGGATCTGGACGGCCATGGTGCGATCCTTTTGACCAAGCTCTGGTCGATGAACGCCCAACACCAGATCGGCCCCCTCTTCAATGACGCCAGAATCGCGAGCTGAAGAGATCGATATGGGCACGTCTCCCTCTTCGCCATGGGCCCGGCTGATCTGGGCCAAGACGATTATGGCGCACTCACATCGTTTACTTACAGCCTTGAGGCTGGCGGCTATCTCGCTGACCGCTTGATAGCTACTGACAGCGTTATTGTTGCTCTGGGACTTGATCAGTCCAAGATAGTCAATGCAGACTACATCGACCTTGCCGCTGTAGTCGGAGGTGCGCTGTATGCACTGCTCAATCTGGGGCATACTCATGTTCGACTGTGCGGTGATGTGGTAGTTGTCCCACCATGGCAACTCCCCCAACTTGCGAACATGGTCTTGGAAGTTGCCTTCAATGTCATCGGCGCTGACCCCAGCTTCGATGGCACATTGTCGTTCAATGACTCTGGGCAGAGTCATTTCAAGGCTGAAGAATAACGTCCTATGACTGCCCATAGCCATGTTCCGCAGGAGGTTCAAGGCGAAGGCCGTTTTGCCGCTGCCCGTCTTGCCCAGCAGGATCACGACCTCGCCACTCCTGATGTATCGGTGCATACGGTCTATCTCTTCGTAGCCCGTTGCGATTTGAGCGCCGGGGTTGTCGAGGTAGTCCTGATACTCGTTGAGCGCTTCGCGACCACTGTAGACCTGTATGCCCTCATCGGGATCGAACTCAGCATCGGCCCCGTATGCCGATCTGATTTTCTCCCAGAGGATGTTCGGGCCATTGGTTTGAGTTAATGGTGCTTCCATTGCAGAGTCCCAGAGCCTGAGAATATTCAATGCCTCATAAGCTGGGACCCCCCAGTCGCGTAGTTGCTTGGCCTTCCAGTATACCTGATTGTCCCGGCCATCCCCCTCCTTCAAATCTACGGGAAAGGATCCTTCGAGCGACTGGCGATCTACCGGGGCAGACGCTGAGGGACTGCTCTTGACCTCGTTGCGGATGTCCAGCCAAACGGCTTCGAGTCGAGGGACCAGCGAACACTTGTGCGGGGGGATGACCCCCTCAAGATTCCCGGGGGTGACGGCCATTTCCTGCACCTCCTCAACCGTAGCCGACATAAAGTCGGCAGTAGGTATCCACCTCTTGTAGAGTCCCGTGTCGGGATGTGCAGTCATGGGGTGTCGCAGCAGGCGCGTCTTGTCGTAGATGCTGGTATCGATGTTGTATTCGCCGCCCAGTCTCTCCGCCAGTGCCCGGATCTTTTTGTGGAGGGTCTGACTGGGACGCCAGTCCCCGAAAAACTGAGCGGGCAGGTACGCATGGTAGCCCTTGCGCCCGCTGAAGTATACTACGATCTCATCCTTGGGGGCTTCATACCCATTGATGATCTCGCCAATAAATTGCTGGGCCCTTGTGTGGGCGAGGGCCAGTTCGGGGTCATCAAAATCGAACACGAGCCATGGCGTATAGCTGGGGCCACTATATCCTGATACCGACTTGGTCTTGTCCACGTGGGCCTTGAACGATTCATCGAATCGGTGGAGCGAGATATAACATGGAGTCTTGGGGGGTTCCGTATTCGCCTCTCCCTTCTTGATCAGAGCAACGGCTTCAGCATAGACCATAACATTGCCACGTCGCTCAGGGCCACCGATGGCAACATCGACATATCTAAAATCTTCGTGTTGCATTATGGCTGACCTCCCGATATCCCAAATATCTCATCGGGGTCGATGGGGGTTGTATCCTGCTGCTTAACCTGATGGCCTGCAAGGGCGGCAGCCAATCTGATATCCTCAACCTCACTGAGGGCAACCCCAAGGGCCAACTTGTCTTTGTTGAGTTGCTCTATCTCATCTGTTTTCTCGCCCACCAACTTCGTTAGCCCCCGGATCGTCTGGCAGAGCTGCTTCTTTGTCAAAGCCATCAGTCGTGCCGTCTCGGCATTGGGGTTGTCTATGGCGGCAGGGGCATTTCCGATCCTACCTGCCCGCCACAGGTTGCCTTCTCGCCCTGAGCGCTGCCTGCGGGTTCGTCCGGTCTTGTAAACCAGCCTCTTTCGTTGCAGCTCGCTCATCCGTTTCCATACGGATTCATACCCGATGATATCGCCCACTTCTTCGGAAGTAAGGCCCCTCTTGTCCGGGGGCAGCCAGTTCGGGTGTGGCGGGGGGATGGATACTTTATCCTCGTGATCTTTCAGCACATAGTAGACCCGCTCCTGTAGTGCTGAAGCCGCTGAGATCATGCTGTGAGCGGCCAACTTGCTTATCTCTGTGTTGTGCCCGGGAATATCTGGATACTTCATGGTGTGCCTCGCTCCTTTTATGTGATGGAAAGACCTCCCCGCTCGCCTTGTCATTGGCCCCGAAATATGGCGAGCAGGGAGGTCAGCATATAGTGTGTGCTTGAATCACTCCCCAGTAATTCTATAACACTTTATAATCCGGACTTTGTTATGCCCTTTTTTTAGTCTAACCCAGCGTCAGCCGGGTGGTTGGTTTATGGGGCCAATATCTCTCCGCGTATCGTCATTATGATATGCGGATCATTCTTGTCTGGGGCGGCATATTCGTCGTGGAGACCGATGATGCCGCCCCAGTTATCCTGTTCGATGATCCCGAGTTGTTGCAGTGCGTCGAGCGCGTACTTCCTCACAACGGCACTCGTGTTGTCGGGGTCCCTTCTTCGATTCGGCGGCACGTATCGGAAGCTCAGGTGTACTGGCCCGATGGTTGGCTTTGTCTTTGCCGCTCGCACATGGAGTGCGATTACAGTTTCCCATTTTTTCTTCTCTTTACTCCGCTTTGTCCAGTGTTGGGCAGTTAATCGCAGCAGGTCATTTAGCGTAGGAAATCCCCACGGTAGTCTGACCTGCTGCGCGGTTGCAGTTGCTGGATTCATGGATCAATGGGTGGTGGGGGGAGAGGGGCTGGGCAAATTAAATAGCGCCCACCACAAACGCCTGTCGGGTCAGGAGCCACCTGCGGAGATCCCGACATACCCAGCCCCTCTGGACCTTAGAACGGTACGTCGTCCTCTGTTGCAGCATCAGCCACAGGAGCGGCTGCGGCAGGCTGAGGGGCTCCGTCCTCTATCGGGACGATAGAAGTCGGATCAAGGTTGCCATAGACTTGACCGTTGCGGCCCGTCTTCTGGCGGATCTGCACCCGGATCCGCTTGCCCAGAAACTCTGTGTCATCAACCTCGACAGCTTCTTCCTGGGTCAGTGCCCGACCCAGCAGGCGCTCCCTGACGATGGTCAGGTGGGCTCTGGGGCCGTAGGCCAACTTCAAGAACAGGCGGCCTTCAGCGGGCCCGCCGTTCACCGGGGGGTCGGTCTCCGATTGAAAGACAATGACCAACTTGGTCACCGTTTCGCGCTCCCCGGTATTGTAGTTGTCCTGCTCGTAGTCCTTGACCTCTAAGGAGGTCAGGGTGCCGTTGTGGTAGCCCGCTGATAGCGGAGTGAAATTGCCGGACGGTTTTATCGTGGCTATTGTAGCCATGAGGTACTCCTCCTTGTTACGTTGATTGCGATTAGGATGACAGTGGCAAAGGCTATAATCGCCATCAGGCCATTCATCCATCTGGGAAAATTGTTATCCGACATTGCGGGCCTCCTTCAGCATACGCTCAATGCGGCGTTTCGAGATCGCCTTGCGCTGCCTGAGATCGACAATGATAGGATGGGTCGGACGCTGCTGTCTCCAGCGCTTCAGGGACAACAGTGCTGCGGATGGGGTCATAATTGGCTCCTTTTGCTGGCTGGGTGGTGGTTGGTGGTGAGCAATAAATATACTCGCAGTGGATATGTTTGTCAATAGGAGGCGCATTGTATCTCGCTTGGTGCGCCACCACTGGGTAGAGCTACGAGTCCCAGCCCCCGCCTCTAAGGCAACCGCAACGGGGCAAATGCATATTTTCATTGACGGCGAATCTCGTTTGTCAGAGATTAGATGGTACGTCTTTTCGATTTCGCTGGCATACTTTTCGCTAAAAGACTTATAAGCTCTTACACGAACTTGTCAGGTATAGTCTAACAAGGACTGTACTAAAAAAAAAGAGTACAGTCTTTCAGGTCAGCAAAATCGCGATCCCCGACACAAACTGAAAAAAGGAGAATCTCATGACCGGCATTGTCATACCAACGGATACGTCTGTGCAAGAGGCGGGAACGCTACTGTCCCCAGTCTCGTATATCCCCAGCACCGAATACTCATGGCAGGCGTGGGTGGAGGATGGGGCTCGCTTTGCTGGCGTTGGTAAGAGCCTGCTGTGGTGGATTGGGGACTGGGCGCTGTATGGCGAGCAGTCCTTCGGGCAGGAGGTGTATCAGGCCTTCTCCGATTGCGGCTACGAGGACGATACGATTCGGGATGCGATGAGGGTATGCCGCTCGTGGCCTCAGTCAGATCGATGCCCGGAGTTGAGCTATGGTCACCATCGACTGCTGGTGACCATACCCGATGATCGGCGTCCGGGGTGGATCGATGACACGCTGGCTTTCGGCTGGTCCTGTAAGGATCTGCGGTTGGAGCTACAGCGGCGAAAGCGGAATCGTGAATTGGGCGTCCTGTTTGATTCGACAAAGCAAGAATATCATGTGGCGATGATCGCTCCGCCATATGCGACTGTCAGCAAGTCGGAAATGAAATGGCCCGATGTGCAGATCGCAGATGATTCGATGCTGCTGCTGATCTGTCTGGGCGGATGGATCCAGCGGGCGGTAGGTGATCTGAGCGATATGGAGTATCGTTTGGCAAGCACAATGGTCATCAGACCGCCTATAACGCCCCCTGAGCCTCGCGACATGGCTTGGGTCAATGCTGAGGCCTCATTTGTCCTCGTGGGCGTCAGGGGCGATCTGAGGGCCCCACTGGCCGATGAGCGTCCCAGTCAGTTCCCCAGCAACCTATACGATCTGGCCGTGCAGATAGACCGTGCGTATCCACACCTGCAAAAGGGGACGGCGTGGCTTGGTGAGGCAGATGGCGTTGTAGCTGCACTGGATCACCCGGCGTGGAAGAACATGGCCGGGTGATCCAGTATTATTTTCGTAGGGCGGGGTGGGTATGTCCCGGAGGCGGTTCCACAACCTAACCTCTTGGCCTTGGATTGACCTCCGTGGAGGCCCGTGGGGACGTGGTGCGGTGCGCCAACACCCTCAGCCCTCCCGCCCTACTCCTTATTTGGCCTTGCGGTGCGGCTGAGGCTCGCCGGGCACCCAGTTGGGGTTGCCACGTTTAATCGTAGCAGCAGTCCGCCTGAGCGAGGTTATATCGGCCAGCGTGAACCTCCACTGATTGCGATCCAAGGTGCCGATACCATGCGCTTGAGCGGTCTTGATGACCCACGACCTCGACTTCTTCAGTTGCGTGGCAGCTTGGACCGCTGAAAAGGTGGGGCGAATGGGGATGCTTTTTCCGGCCATCTCTTTCACGGTCTCTGAGAGAGTCGCCCTCTCGTTGGTTATGGTATGCGTCAATTTTTTCCTGCTTTCAGTTGTTGAGGGCTGGGCTCGCCGCCCTTTTGATTTGACTTCATTGCCATCTTGATTTCGTAGTTTCCGATATCATTCAGTCGTTCACGTAGCCGATCCGCCGCACCCTCCTGCTGAGTCTTGATGAAAAACTTCAGGAGGTCGTTGTATAGCGTGGCGTAGAGCGTGAGCTTTTCGCTTTGCCGCAGCACGACAGATTCAAGCCGCTCCAGCTCTAACCGGAGCTTCCTCCGATCAGAACTGGTCTTGCCTGAGCGCCACTTAGCGCCTTGTGTATCGTCCGCGTCGTCAGCGGGGGTTTTGGGTTGCTTGAGTTTGATGACAGCCATTATTCGATGGCGGTCTTTAAGGATTGCAGGGCGTCGTGCTGGACGTTCTCAAATTCTTCAATTTCCTCAACGTCCTCAAGGTCTACATCTACCCAGCTATCGACCCATTCCTGATGCGCCTCCCCAGCGGGGCTCTCCTGCCAATCTTCTGATTGGTTGGCGAAGAACACCTCCTGCTCTTCAACGACTGCGTCCCGCAGGGCAATCGCCTCAGTCAGGGTCTGATTGTAATCGTAGACAGCGGTGATGTAGTCGATGGAGGCGGCATGGACCCCTGCCCCGGCGGCCTCCAGTTGTTCAACGACGTTGGCCAGCTCTATGGCCTGCTCCCCCTTGATGGTATGCATGACAGTCTCCGTTTATGATTAAAGTTAAAAAATATTGATAATGGAACCGATGCCGAGTCCTACGACGATTCCGGCGAGCCAGATGCTGAGGGCATGGATCTTGGAGCCCCCCTTCTGCTGCTTCTTGTACGCCTCGTAGCAGTCGATGAAAAAATCTTTTCTCATTCTTTTCGCGTTATAGGCATCGCGTCGAAAGTTATTCGCAATGTCATCGGAGACCTTGAAGCTCATGCTTCGCTGGTCCCCCTCGCCCTGTGGGGCCTTGCCGCCCCAGTGTTTTACCGGGACCTCGTCCAGCTCAGGCTCAGGCGGTTCTGCAATAATTGACCGTGCCTCAAAGGCCTCCCGGTCCCAGATAGTGTCGATGCCGGAGTGTTTGTTTTCGCCCAGTTCAGCGTCTTTTGCGATGTCCCCCGTCAAAGGGGAGGTGAGGTATTCTTCGACGGCATAGGGGATGTCCCCCTTGCCTGCGGCATACGTCGCAATGGCGCGAACCCTCCTGTAGACTTTCGATTTCGAGGTCGGGAACTTAACCGTCCCGCTTTCGAGGCGCTTGAGGTAGCCGTGCCCGATGCCAAGGGCGATGCCCATCTGCTCTTGCGACAGCTCCAGCGACTGGCGGAGGTCTTTAAGGAGGGTTGCGCTGGGGCGGATACGTGTCCGCACGAAAGGCAGTGCGTCGGTCACGTCAGCTTTATGCTCCCGTGGCGCGACAGCATACTGTGGATCTGCTTTGATATTCATAGTGCGATTACTCCTTTACTCCTTGTGAGTAGTGATGTGGGGCAAGGGCCAAGAGGAGGTGGCCCCCGCCCCGGGAGGAATTAGCGTTTCTGCGCGTATTTGATGATCTCGTGAACGATTTCTGGGCCTTCCTCGCAGACGAATTCGGGACTGCCGTCATTTCCCTTGAGGTATACTTGGCCCAGGGTTACAGGGTGGGTTTCATCCCGTCGCGGACGCCCGACTTTGGGAACCGAGTCATCGTTGAGTCGATACACTACGAGTGGCTTGACTTGGATGATGGCATTGATAGCTACGAGGATCGGCTCTTCAATGGCTTGGCGGGGGCGCTTGATATGCGGAGCCGATAGCCCCCACCCGTTGCTTTTTGTTAGGACGATATGGGTCTTGCTCATGGTGGGGTTATTCCTCCTCTCCCTCAGGCTTGGCGGGGCCGCTGTCAGAGTAGAGACTGGCGGCAGGTATCTTGATGTAGTTGGGGCAAGTGCGGACGCCTTTTCTGATTTGCTCGAAGGCGTCAGCGGTGGGGGTGGGCTCAAATACGAGGACTGGCTGGGCCAGTTGCCTCGCCACGGCGCAGACCTCGTAAGCCCCGCCGTTGACCTTACTGCGATTGCCAGCAGCATCGATGAGAGGGATAAATCCCTCCGCTCCGATGGTAAACGGTGTGCTGGTGTCTACCCATAGCAGGCCATCGTCTGTCTCGTGGGGGTAGTCGCCGGATTGATCGGCAATGGCCAGCACATTCTCTCGCCAGTCCCCGGGCCAGTTTTTGGGGACGGCGTCGGGATGAAGGCGCAGCCAGAAATACCGATGCCCCTCTTTGATGGTGAGTGCCGGAGCGTAGTGTTCCGGCGTGATGTCGGTAAGAAATCGCAAGGGCTTTGCGATTGCTTCCTTGCGTTGCGTCAATACAGCGCCACGAAATTTATCGTGTTGCTGTAGGGCTAACTTGATGGCCATAGTGAGGCCTCCTTGCGGGTCGATAGTGTGGTGGAGCGTGGAGACCGTAGCTCTCCCCAAAACTACGGTCTCCACTATCGCGCCCTTCCCCGGGACTATCCCGGGGGAGGCTCCCCAGCCAGGGCGCGAATTATTTGGTGGCAGCTTCCAGCAAAGCCGCTGGCAACTGCCGGTGATATTTGCGGATGATCTTCTGCCCGAAGAAGGCCTGCTTGGGACTCAGGCTGCCCTGTGCTGCGAGGCTATGGCCGAAGGCCGTATCGACACCGCTGAAGCCAGCGTCATCCCGGCTGAAGGCCCCGTCGCATTCCCCGGCGAGGATCCGCAGGCAGTCGTGGATGGCGGCCTGCTGTTCAGGGCTGATGTCGTGGCCCTTCTCGAACTTCTCGACCTCTCGCTTTGAGATCGGCGTGGCGTCCTCAGCTACTGGGATCGTCGGCACCTTGAAGTCCAGATCGACCTCCTCGTCCAGAGCCGCATCGATGACGGCCTGCTTGGTCACCAACTGAGAGGCGATCTGCTGATCGAGCGAGCCCTCCAGCACCAGATGCTGCACCAGCACCGAATCGGTCTGGCCGATGCGGTGGGCGCGATCCTCAGCCTGCGAGAGGTTGGCCGGGACCCAGTCCAACTCAGCGAACACAACGTGGCTGCTGGCGGTCAGGGTGATGCCTACGCCTGCTGCCCGGATGTTGCCGATGAAGACCTTGGTCTCGTCATCCTGCTGGAAGGCATCGACAGCGGCCTGTCGGGCGTTGAGCGAGTCGCTGCCCGTCAACGTCACGACCTTGAGGCCCTTGGCCCGGAGGCCATCGGCCAGCCCGGCTACTACGTCGAGGTGATGGGCGAACACTAAGACCTTGCCAGCTTCAGCGGCGTCGGCTACGTGATCGACCACGTAATCGACCTTGGCCAGCGCCGTGTCGTGGCGGGCCTTGCTCATCTCCTCGAAGGCTGCCGTAGCGCCGTCTCTAAGCGCTGCTACGGCCTGCTGGTATGCTTCCGGGTCTTCGGAGATCTTGGACAGGTCAACGGCCAGCTTGAGGGCGCTCAGGCGCTCTTCCTGTGCGGACCATGCGGCCTGCTCTGCTGCGACCAGCTTGCTGGCCCCGTTGGCAGGCAGTTCGATGATCTGCCGCCGCTTGGCGGGTAAATCCGCCAGCACGTCCTTCTTCAACCGCCGGACCAAAAATCGGGTCCGCAGCTTCTCTTGTAGCTCGTCCAGATTGTCCGCGCCGGAGAAGTCCCATCCGAAGCCGTTATTGTGGGCGTTGGCGTAGCGGCGAGCATAGGCGAAGAAATTGTCGAACTCCTCCGGGTCGAGGTAGCTGGCCAGCCCCCAGAGTTCGATGGGACGGTTGACGATGGGCGTCCCCGTCAGCAGCACCCGGCGCTTGGCCTTGAGCGGATCGATCTTCCACACCTTTTCTTTGTAGCGCCAGTCCCCAAAGACCTGCTTGGTGCGGGCGGCCTTGGGATTCTTGAGGTAGTGGGCCTCGTCGCAGATCAGTACATCCCACGTCCGCTTGCGGAGGGCGGCCTTGTGCTTAGTCAGGATGTCGTAGTTGATGATCACGACATCGGTGTTGGGCCACTTCGCCCCGATGGCGATGCCGATGCTGAGGTCTTTGTTGACCAGCCATTTCTCCGCCTCGCGCTGCCAGTTCAACCGCAAGCTGGCCGGGACGATTATCAGGATACGCTTGGCCTTGGGCGTGGAGTTGATGACGCCCAGCGCCTGAATGGTTTTGCCCAGACCCATCTCGTCACCTATGAGGACGGCGTCCTTGCCAAGGGCGAACTCAATCCCGGCCCGCTGATAGGGCAGGTATTCGAGTCCTTCGGGCTTGGGGATGTCGGCGGTGGAATCGGTTGCGCTGGATGCGGCGAAAGCGCTCTTGCGGGCGTTGTCGGCCCGGGTCAGGGATGCCTTGGTGGGCCCGGAGGCATACTCTCGCAGCTTGGCTGCGATCTCGACCTCCCGGGTCACCCATTTCTTGATGCTGGGGTTCCACCGAAACCCAGCGCTTTTGGGGATGGCTCGTTCTTCGTATGAAGTGTGAGCCTCATACACATCCCCCACTTTGATCAGCTTCATCTTTGGCTCCTTTAGTGGACCAACTAATTTATGCGCTTCGCAGCGCATTGTCAATGGTGGTGGTGAGCCGTGCGACCTTGGAATCGCACCGGGCATTACAGCCCTGACGGGCTGTCCTCTGCGGGGCTCTATTGTTCGATCACTTCCTCCAAAAATTCTTGAGCGAGTTCGATGCTGGCGCAGGTATGGGCGGATACGTATCCGCAGTCCCGGCAGCGGCAATGGATGGTCGTGGCTAAGACGCCAAGGATCTGGATGTCGCCGTCGCATATCGCGCAGGTCATGATATTACCTTTGTTTGTGTTTTCTGTCCTGCCTTGCTCAACT
>CEUX01088670.1_pt1 | contig 13098 bp, 19 predicted proteins | sample 531361 | NCBI WGS metagenome assembly CEUX01 (sample SAMEA2622736, study PRJEB7988) | marine metagenome | isolation source: saline water (ENVO:00002010), including
AGGATCCAGGTAGGATGCCCATGGCACAAGAGCGTTCATGGGCTAGGGCTATGTCCTCACCCGTAGGAGTAAAGACGGCAAGGTCATCCACATGCTTGAACCGCTTTCTTCCTCTGCGTGGGCGGCTCATTAAAAATTAGGGAGAGCTTTTATCTTCTTTTCTAGCTCTCGTGCGTAATCAAGTCGGACATTTTTATGTGGAATTCCCGCCTTTTCATATTTTTTAAGGAAAATATTTGCAGCTTCAACTACTGTTTTAGCCTTGTTCATCTCGTCACGAACCCGACCAAACTGCTTAATATTATCCATTTCATGCCCAATAAAACCTAGCTGAATATCCGCCCCTCTTTTCTTATCGAAAGGATCGACTCCTTTTGATTTAGCATACTTTAATAAGTTATTCCGATCCGTGTCCCACCGACCCCCAGTCTCCCACTGAGCTAAACCCCTTCCGCGTCCTATTTTACCACCCGACAGCTTTTGCTTTGCCGTGTGATCAAGTTTAGACTCAGCATATAAGTTAGCAACGGCTCCAATGGCTGCTGTTTTATTTAACTTAGCCACATCCATTAACTTCTTAACCATATACTCAGCAGAACCAGGGACTAACATAGGAGATGCCTTCGCTTGTTCCTTGGCGAGTCCCATTTCCACAGCTTCGTTAAAGTTGCGTGGCTCTTTCTTCTCAGGTCGTTTAGCTCCTGCTATCTCATACCAAGGGTCATCTGGTCTCTTAGCCCCTGCAATCTCATACCAAGGGTCGTTATGCTTTTTATTTTTATTAGGCACAATTAAATGTTATTTTTTGCGTTCGATTCTCTTTAAAATTGTCTCCCAAGCCGGAAAGAATATCTCTTCCATGCAACGAACCACTGACTCCTGTTCATACCTCTCTGCCCAAGCTAACCCAGATATAAACAGGCTGGCTTCCATCATCTCATGCCGGAGTGTTTCTAAAGCGTCTTCGTCAGTTAAGCCAGTGTTCAACTGGATCAACCTATCATCGTGAAAGTATTCCCCAAAGGTGCCACTATCTGCTCCTTTAAACTCCTCGACAATCAACCTAATCCGCTTTCCAGCGATTGTGACTGTCTTTGGGAGTTTCATAGGGTATCACCATTTGCTGGCTAAATCGTTATAAAGAACTATACCACCTGTAATGGCAGTAGCCAACCCCTCCATATGTTCGACTGCTAATTGCCAATCATCTTGGTTAGTGCCAAAGAACGGCTCTGCAATCACAGCAGGACAATGGGTTAGGCGTAAAAAGCTGGCTCCACGGGAGCCTTTTCCACGCGCTTTGATACCTCTGCTCGTTAATTGAGGAAATGAATCCTCCATTGAGTCGCGTAACGAGCGGGCCAAAAGACGACCTTTCTCACTGGTGTTCCAATAAAGCCACTCATGGCCAGTAGCAGAAGAACCAGCTGCATTAAAATGCAACTCTACAGCAAATTCTGCCCCATCACTTTTTAGCTTCTTAGACAACCACCGCATCGCACCGGTGTATCCATTGCCTTCGTAAGAACTATACACCCGTATATCCTGAGACAGCTTAGATGCAACTGCTTCGGCTAACCTACAGTTGTAGTCATACTCAGGAGTCCCATCAACAGAATAAGCTCCACTGTCTCCTTGTCTGCTGTGACCCACACATAAAGCGATCATTTACCGCTTCCTCCTATAATAACAGCGCGCCTGTAGCTATAATCCGAATGGAACTTCTGCCCCCTACCCATTAGTGTTCCCTCAACGAAAGGATACTTAAATCCTTCGATGAGGGTCACCGTTGGGGGGTCATAAAGTGCGCTCTCGTTCAAGCCTCTTTGCGAGTCTCTCAAGGCGCAGCTTTGCAGCAGGACTGCCATCGGCAGCCAGATCATCAATAGTATCTTCCAGATCATAGACAAATGTTCTCTGCCGCCACTTCGCGTAAGCGATGTAAGCCTCCAGCGCGGCGGTTAAAAGCCGGAAGAACTTCACTTCTTCTTGTTAAGGACAGACCAAACCAGTCCAATAAGAGTAATAACGGCACCAACGCCTGTCTGGACTTCCTCGCCAGAGGCGATGCCCCTTTCGGCGGCGAAGCCACCCATGAAGGTCAGTATGTGACGTACCACTCCCAGTATTGCTTCTTTACTCATTTTTTATTTTTGTTCTTTAGTAGATGATACAGCGAAACCACTGCGACTGCAATTCCTAAAAGCCCACCCAACACTTGAATCGCCCATTCCATATGCTCTTGATAAGGTGAGAGAACCGCCAAAACTGATCCAGCAATCCCTGTAGTCCCCTTGGTTATGATCTCTCCGGTGTTCATGGTTCTAAGGTAGCATGCTCCCAATCGGAAGGTAATTCATCTACCAATGCGTCCTGCTCTTCTGAGCTTAATAAGTGCATAAAAGCACTGATTATAAGGGCGGCGCGGGGATTGTCTCCCCCCTCGACTTGACTTGCCCATACATAACGACACCCATTAGGGTCACCTAAATGATACCCTAAATTAATGGCTTTACCCGCGTCTTCTGAACGGGTAATTGCCTCTGGTGGGCTATCCATAATTAAATAATTCATTAATCTAGAGAGTAATAGGCTAGTATATCAGATTCTATTGAAGAACGATCCACGCTCTTGTCTGCACTGTAAATAATAGCCTCTTGCACTTTACCGTCGAGAGCAAATCCTGTCGTGCTTGTCACTCCTCCGATACCATAAAAACCACTACTCCCCCCAGTGACAAGCGTTTTGTTGGTTTTACTCACACCGTCAATGAACGGTTGCCAGTCCCCTTGAGTTGACCCCGCTATAGTTGTAAACAAATGGACGTTGGTATCTTGTGTTTCTTGATGAATATTCCAAGTTCCCGCATAACCATAATTAAATTGTGAGGCATAAGCTGTGGGGGCATACCATCTCTTTGAGCCAGATGTTGTGCCTAAAGAAAACATTACGTCTTGGTTAGAAACGATGACATCAAATTTACCAACCACAAAGGAGCTACAGTTACCTATATCTATATCAGGGAGTGCTGTGTTTAATGGAATAATATCGTCTGTGCCATCGAAGTTCATCCACGGAAGTCCGTTGCCGTCAAGTTGGGCTGTTCCCGATATAACTAAAGTTGGACAAGACGTAAGGGTTGTTTGGGTTGCATCATTGGCTGGACTGCTTCCAGACTGGTCGTAAAGTGTTTTTACCCTTACTGTTGTCCCAGCACCGAATGAAGTTAGTGTGCCATCTGTTAGTTCGGTAGCGGTAAAGTCCCTTGGGTTTTCAGTGTCACTGTCACGGACACACTGGCAAACATTCGTCACGCCAGTCCGCAACTGCCGAAGAGAGTATGCGCCGTAAATGCCGTCCCCATACTTATCGAGTAATAATGACCCACCCACCTTCGGTGAATGCGCCAAAGTGTTCCCTAATCCTAAACGAGGTGACATTTCTTTTATGTTTATCCGGTGTTCACGGCTCTACATCATGTTGCCAATCAGTGGGTATTTCATCGACTAAGGCGGCAGTTTCTGTGGCAGTTAGTAAATCTAGCCCTATCCCGTTTATCTCAAGAGCCGCACGGGGGTCAGTCTCTGTGTTTTCAACAATCACACCCCATACATAACGTGAGCCATCTGGATCATTATGAGCATGATAAGCTAAACTCATGTCCACCCCCGCTTGTTCAGTGCGAGCTATGGCTTCAGCTTCGGTGGGGAAAAGTAATATTCTCATTAGTAGACGCTATAATAATCGTTTAAATTAGCCGTAATAGCTGATTGATTGGCAGACTGATCGGAGTTGTAAAATATCATATCAGCAAATTTTCCTGTATAATTATACATAGAAGAGTTACTTTGATTGAAGTAGCGGCCTACTTGAAAAGTATTCCACCCCTCACTACTCGCATTATGATGGTTAACTATTTTTCTCCCATTCAAGAAGCCGTGAGTCTCATCTCTATTGTCTGGGTCTACAAGAGAACCATTAACATATAGGTCACACCCACCTGTTCCCGCGCCAGCATCATAATCAGCACCAGTTGCATTATATTTTGATGTTGCTCCATTTTCAGCCACTGGGCCAAAATCACTACCAGAAGACCCATTTGCGGGGTAAAGGAATGTCGAATCGGAAGTATCTGCCAAGAACCAAGCGTCCAGATAATCTGTATCATTCAGACCTGAAATCAGCATATTATTAAGGTTATTCCATTGTATAGCGGTTTGGCTTCCTGTTGTGACCATAGAGCCACTAAGCATAACTCTTGGTTGGTGGGTTAGTGTGGGTTGTTGAGCATCATTATCCCCACTGAACGACTGATCATACCAAGTGCGAACATGAACATCACCACCGTCTGCAAATTCTCCAAGAGTGGTCGCCCCACTAGGCGCACCTGTCGCATTATATATGAGACTATTGGAGCCAACAGTTCTATCAGACTGGAATCCGACATCAGCTTCCCAAGAATTACCCGAATTAGCTTCTCTTACTTTCAATGCAAAACCGAAATAGCTTCTCCGCAACTTGCGGAGCGAGAATGCCGCTGTTGCAGGGTATTCGTCGAGTAATAATGACTCACCCACCTTCGGTGAATGCGCCAAAGTGTTCCCTAACCCTAAACGGGGAGCCATTGTTCTTTAGGCGGCGTGGTAGGCGAGGACTTTACCAGCACTAATAGTAAACGCTGAAATCTGCCCGTAGATCGTAATACCTGCGGGGAATGACACGCCAGTCATTGCATCTCCGGCTGTTAAATCCAACTCAGGCCAAGTTAACGTAGAGAAAGTCGCGTCTTCTACAATCAGAATAGCGCAAAAGTCGCCCGTATGGTCTACCCCTGTTCCTGTTTCAAAAGTTGCTCCGGCCTGCCCGAAGGATTGTTTGTCTATATTTGATGTAGCCATAGCTAATTATATTGTTTGTTTGAAATTAATACATGCCTGACATACCACTGCTGGCACCTTCGGGCGCAATATGCACTCTTGGCCTAGTGGAACCCCTGTAGGAATCCATGTCGGTTTCCAAAAGCTGTTTGCATATGCCCCAATGATATTGGGCACGTTGTACATCGGCGTTGTCTTCTGAAAGTTTGCCCAAAAGGGCGTGTTTTAAAATGGCTCTGTCAGGCACATGGATTGTTTCTGAACTATCTACTGCGTCAACCCATCGACGCTTGAGTAGCATGTGCGCGGAAGAATTGGAAGATGTGTCCCCTATCCTAAAACGACGATAACGCAGAACACCAGAACCCGCTGGGAGTTCGCCTAAAGTGACATCAACTGCGGGGGAACCAACTTGGTCAACTGCTATTATTTGGATACCATTGTCGGCGGGGATATTATTGTAAGCAATCTGGTGAATCTTGTTTACTTCAGCCTCTGCGGAATCTTGCGTAGTAGCAGTGGAACCTGCGTTCATCACCATGGTTTCCTCTTGGTAGCCATCGGGATGTTCGGCTGTGGAGTAACGGATAACTACATTTACAGCATGGTGATCGGGTAAGTAATTATTAGGCTGGATCGACTTTAACTGAATTATGTATTGTGCAGTTGTTGTCGTTAATATATCCCGATAAATGGGCGCATAGCCATCATCAATAAAGGCAGACAGGATATTGTCATCACTGTCATTTGTCCCAAATAACCTATAGTCATGCCAAAGGGAGTGTGACGGAACTGCGTTATTATCAATAACAGCCCCTACAATACTGTCAGTGTTGTGGGGCAGTGAAACATAACCGTCAGATGCACTCTGCGTATGCTCTAAAACCATTTCACGCCAGTAGCCCATCTTGTAAATGCGGGGCATTACCTCGTTCAGCGCGTTACGGAACTTGGCAGCAGAATAAGGAGCCTCAAGGAAATCCCTGAGATAATCCTCATCATATAGTTGCGTAATTGTCTTGGCTGGCATGACTCGTTAATATAGGGGAAATGGGGGTTATTTCAAGGGGTGGGTTATGAGGGTGCCTTGGGAGAATCAGGATCAACGGGGCGGTTCGGCACACCGAAACCTTGACCATCAATATCATGCAATGACGAAGGTGTTCCACTATTTACAAGCCAAAACGTGGAGTGGTAAATATTATCGTGGATAACCTGCTGGACTTTCCCTCCATAAGTTTCTTCATCCCCTTCTGGTGGAAGTGAGGCTAATCTTATATAATAGCACCCATGTTTAAGATATGTGGAGACTGACAGGTCGCGTCCCCCTTGTGCAGTAAGATCAGTACCATTGCTGGGGGGTGGCCCCGCCACGCCACCACTGACTTGGCCAAAAGTTGCGGCGTGATCCTCCAAGCCAGGGGGTAGCGTCTCCCAGCCACCAGGATTTGCGCGTACTAAATCAGGGACGGTGTTGTCGCCGTTATGTAGTTGGGCTAAAATCAACGGCTCAAGAGGCCCATGCTCAGAGGGGAGGGCGCGATTGCCGTTAGAGTCTACAACATCTTTAACATAGATCACATCTTGACCTACATGATTGGCTAAATCAATAGAAGTATCCCTATCCTCAAGGATATAACGGAACCACACAGAGGAAGCCTCCGGTATAGAATCAAACTCAATATAGTCCGAAATCGCTTCATTAACCTGACCAGTGAGTGTGGTTGGTTCGACCCCCAAGGGTAACCTGAAAGAATAAGGGATGCTTTTGCCAAGGTTAACATCCTGCTCAAAATAGCCCGAAACACCCATCCCCGTGAAAGTAAAATAGGGAGTTGCCGCTTTGCCTCCATCTACAGGGGGGTCTGCTGATGGGTCATGGGCGTCTGAAGTGCCTGTATTTATAGGCCAATATCCAGCCTGAGTGCCTGAGAGATTATCTTGATCCGGCCCATTCATACCTGAATCGTCACCCTGCCCAGCCCAATGATTAGACCCAGCGGTCATCTCTGTAGTGTGTGTATGGGTAGGTAAGGGGTGGTTGCCTTCACCAGATGTGTCCAGAATTTCAGTTTCTCCCACAGTAAAAGAACCGTGGTGTGGCCCATGTGGGGGGAGCTTTGCTACAGTCATCACTGAGCTTGAATAATAAAACCTGCCAAGACGCACACGAACTTTTACCTCACCATCTTCATTTGTATACCGTGTTACCTTGAATGGATGTGGTATATCGCCCTGCTCAACGGGTGGGTGGTAATCCGTTATGGATTCATCGTATCCCCCATAGGAGGCAGTCTCCACGTTCGGGGAAAAACCATCAGGGGGCGCGGATACAGAATTAGGTAACTCCCAATCCTGCTTGCCAATTTGACCGGAACCATCTGCCCCGCTCTGAGGAAAATCTTTAGGTTCTTCGGGCATTAGGCATCTAATACAGGGGGATTGGTCTTGTCAGTGCTATGACGGGCGCCATCATCAGTAGTGGTTATGTTCGGCTTATATGCCGTGACTTTCGTGCGGAGGTAGCCTCCCCTAAAGGCTTCCTGAGAATCAGAGATTACAATCTCATCAGGCCAAACAGTGTAGTTAGTAGGCTTCCATGACGCTGTATACCCGCCATAATTCCACACAGGGTCTTCAGTGCCATTGGTATATGTTACAGTTACAGTGCCATGCAAACTGGGCTTTGTTTTTACCCGCCAGTTTGGTGTTACGAACTCCATCTCCATAGGCTCCATGGGCTTTAACTGAGTTAATTCGGTGTCCGAGTGGGTGGTAGATGTCCCCATTGCAAAGGGAGCTTTCTGCCAGTAAATCTGCACCTTGGTTTTTGTAGGGCCATTGTATGCCTCACGCTTATACACGGGGTAAACATTTGTATGCTTGCCCCCGTCCCTACGGTTCCAGACAGTGGCGTATAAATTACTGAACACAGCGGGCCAGCCCATGTTCTGGTTTGTGAAATATTCAGCTACCAGCCCATCGCTGTCTTTGCGTATTACTTGTCTTTCGGATAATGCATACCAGTTATCGGACAACTGCTTGCCCTCGCGCATAACACCATTTGGATCAATACCCCAAAAATTATATGTGGAGGCGGAGGAACCTCCTGTATAATGCTGGTAAACCGCATCCTTATCGGTAAATACATACTCAGCCTTCTTTTTGGCATCATCTGAATTATGCACGGAGAAAACACGGTATCCTCCAGTTTGTATCCCAGCAGTATCCTCATCAGAGTCAGAGAAATCGACTGTCGCATACACAACCTCATCTCTATAATAGAGCGTCTCCTTAGAAATTAAACCCCCGTAAGGATCACCGGATACATTGTATCCACTATATGGAAACTGCTTATCCGAATCAACACTTACAAGAGTAACACGCTTAACGTAAACCCGTTGCTCAACAACGAACAGGGTATCTAGTGTTTCGTCACCAGATCGAACCTGCTTCTTTTCAAACAAGATATAACTAGAGTCCGTATTCGGATCAGCGTCCCCTATGCCGTCACCAAACGGATCGTTTGTAGTGGTAGGCATTGCCGAAGCCAATGCAGGAAGGGATTCATCAAAATGAGTTACCCCTCCCGTTCCACCTCCATCGGCTCTGGGTAAAACATACGTCCTGACAACGGTATCAAAGCGGGGGCTACTTGCGCCAGCCGCTTGGAACTCCCAGTTGTAGTCGTCCTGATCAGCGCGGTCTTTTACATAATACCAATCTTGGTATTGCCCTTGGTCGTTATCCCCGTTCTTGATAAGGGCTAACTTGAAGTTGGGGAAGTTAACGGTATCAGGGTGGGCGTCACCATAATTAAGATCATCTGAAGTACTAGAGGAATCATCGCGCCCTGTCATTGACGCGGCTGAGTTAATATACTTACTAGTATCTACGCGCTCAACAACAACAAGGTCAGCAACCTTCGGGGTTGCAAACTCAATTACCCGTTGCCTTCTGTTAGAGGATATTGGCATGGGTGTTGGGGTTATGCTCCTTTACCTAAGACTATCACTTTAAGAATGTCTCCAATAGCATTAAAATCTATAACGTGCTTGGTAGAGGTGGTGTTGGTAAAGCGTGGAGTTAGTAGGAATGATCCCCCTGCCGCACTGAAATCCACATCACCTATATCGTTAGGAGTTCCCGCGATACTGATCGTGCCATTGTTACTGGCAGGGGCTTCAAAGTAAATAGCTACTATCGTGGTTATTGCAGCAATATCAGTAAAAGTTGGGTCTTCTATGATCTCTTGACTCTCAAAAGCACCTATCTTTTGGTCACAATTTATAGTGGTATTAGCACCACTACTGTGTTCCAACGTGGGTTTGTTTGAAGAATAAGCATCCCTGTAATTGAGTATAACACTATTATCGGCATGACCGCACTTCATCGTGAAACCAAAAGCAATATCAACGTCATCGGTTATCGTGTTCGTCCCGCCAATAACGTGGTTTGAAGTAGCACCCACGCCAGTTACACGGGCTGATACAACTTGCTTTAACTGGGATGCGCTAAGTGCCATTTTACTTGCTCAGTTTTTTTTCAATCGAAATAAGGAAACCGCCACCCATGTTGCCACCTTCTCCTCCGTCATCCCCATGCCCATGAGAATCGGTGGCTTCTTTGTCGTGGACAATATAATCATGAATAGCGGTTAAGTAGTCGTTGGCCAGGGTCAGCTTTGACTGGACCCAGCCCTTGGAAAGTTTCTCTTCAAAATTGCCGGACTCAATCATCTTGACCAATTCGCAGGACTTATCGTGAACGGCGCGGAGGTCAGTAGCTGACATCCTAGAATCCTGCGAGGCATCAGAATGCTCCGCATGAAGCTCCTCCCCCTTGGAGGCAACTGGCGGGGGTCCGCCCTGTAATGGATTATTCATTTTAAGTAGGGATCATTTGGTCCTCGTTAGGAGGTGTTCCATCTGACCTTAATTTAGGCAATAACTCCAAAGCTGCAACAATGTTGCCATCAGCCAAGATAGAAGGGTCAGCTGCAATCTCAGCAGCAATCATGGCGACAACATTCGGGTCAACTGGAGCATCTGCCCCATACATTTGAGCGTATAGAGCTTGAGCAGCTTCTTGAACCTGCTCTTCAGTAAGCTCCTCAGAAACCTCTTCCGCCGGTAGCTCTTCTTCAGAAGCCTCAACAGGCATCTCTTCTCCCGACTTCTCAAGCATTAAGGACTCAACCCTGGCAGGGAAATCCATCTCTGTAGAAATGGCGTCAGCTTCAGCCTCTTCCATAGTCTCCCCCTCGTAAGGGATTATATTTCCTTCTTCGTCCCGTAGTCTTTCTCCAGTATTTGGATCTTTAGGCATGGTATCAATTGGTTATAAATAAAGAACCCCGATCCCCTCTCTAGTGTTAGAGGATCGGGGATTCTTGTGAATATGGATTGTTACTGATTAAGTAATTTCTTTAACAGACAAGTCTCCGATTTCGTCCATATCAATCAACGAAATAAATACATAGGCTTCGCCCTGCGTGAACTCATCAGTTCCAGCACCGCCAGGGGTAATGGAAAATTTAAGTGCTTGGCTGGCCGTTGTATTAAAACCAGGAGACTCAGAGCCTGAGTCAGTTTCTTGAACGCTGTTGTTAGAAAAACAATCTAAAGCGTCAACATAGGAGTCAAGGTCACCCGTTCTACCAACATCAATAGAAGCAGATGAAGTGCTTCCCCCGATAAACTTAGTCTTCACTATGCAAGTGGTTCTTGCAATAAAGCATGTAGTTGGTAAATCCATCAAGTCGATGGTCGTAATGTCTGTGTCGGTATCCCCCAGCAAACCTGAATTTGCATGGGTAATTTTAAACCCGTGAGTATAGCCCAACCCTAAAAGAGCAGGGGATAGTTTCTTAACTTTGCTTGGGCCACTAGCGTCACCAGACTGATCCGTAACAGGGACAAGGTCTTTTCCTGTTAAGCCGTCAGTAAACTTAGCTAGGGTTTCTAAGTCATCTAAAGTTGGCATAATTTTATACTTGTTGAATTAAATTATGCGGGGTTCCCCTTTACGAGGAACCCCGCTTTAGATTAAGCAGCAGGAGTAGTGCTGTCCCGCTTGAAGACGATCACATAACCGAAGTCGGTCTTGATCGGCTTGGAAGCAGAAGCAAGGAGACCCCTGAAGAAGCCGTTGTGGCCATCAGGGTTCTTATCAACACTCTTGATGTTGGTCCACTTGAAATCACCCGCGAATGAAGCAGCGTCGAAATCGACACCGGCTCCAGCACTGAATGGTGCAGGAATAAGGGACTCATAGACTTCTGGGTGGATGACGTATGCAGCCTCAAAGGTAGCAGTGTCATAAGCAGAATTCATGGTAGTTACACCAGCAGACTGTGAATAAGGAGACACAAGGTCAAGATCCACATCACCAGAAGAATTGAACCTTGGAGCAAGGTCGTCAATCAAGTGGTAGAAACCACGGAAAGCCTTTTCAATTCCAAGAGGTGCAATTAGGTCGCTAACAGCAGACTTGTTGTAACGAACATCGTCACGGAAACCGGCCTCAGTTTGAAGCTGGTAAGAAGCCTCCGAAGAGCAAACAAGACCAAATACAGGACGACCATTTTCACGGCCATAGGCATCTGCACCGCCACCCTTACGGACGAGGTTATAGTAAATCTTATCCAAGATTGCGTTGGAGATGTTTGCAGTCGGTGTCTTGTCAACGTCAACTCCACTGGAGTCAAAATCAGCAGAAAAGTCGATCTCGTCTGTGTTTTTGTTGGTCTTCTTGGTAGAAGCACTAATATCAACTGTATCGTAAATCTTGGTCCCTGAAGTCAAGCAAGGAACAATGTTTCCGGCAAGGCGATCAAACTCCATGCGATAACGCTCTTCCCAAGAATGCCTGGAGGCTTGGGAAAGAAGATCAACAATAGCGCGAAGCTGCTCAGTGCGGTGAGCCGCAAATCTAAGGTCTTCAAGGGAGATAACAGGGGACTCAAGGGAGAGCCTCTTCAGTGAGTAGGTGTGAAGAACCTTGCTCACGGAAATGAAACCCGATCCAGCGGTAGCTCCTTCATTGGAAGAGAGAAAACGATTCTCAGTCTCCATACCATTAGCGATACCTTGGTTACCTTGAACTTGAGAAGTTCCGAAATCATTGGAACCACCATTAACTCCAAGAGCCTTCCAAGTGTTGTGAGTCGCTAAGTTAGCTCCTTCGTCATCGTAAGTTGGAACTGAACGATCATAAACCAATGAAGTGAGTTGATAGCCCATTCCATCGGGGAAGCTCCTCTTTTTGATTAAGTCAATCCAAGGAGAAGTGTGTAATATACGTTTGTGGACATCTGATCCGATGCGATTTGCCTCTTCAGCGAGGACGGTATTAATCGCGTCGGTGTCATTTGACCATGATGTAGCAACAGCCATTTTATTAAATATGGTTAAGTGTTTAGTGCAGACCGCTCCCGTATAGGCGTAGCGGCCCGTGTAATAATAGTTAGGTGCAAGCCATCTCCCATAGGCGGGAAATAGCCTAGTTCAGTGTGAAACCTGCTTTCGTAGAACTATTCAAAGGCTAGAGCAACCTACAGGCTTCTTGGATATGTTATTACAGGAACCTGAACTAAATTGAACGGCTAGAGCAACCTAGTTCCTGTAACGTATAAAAAGATAAACGGAATTTTAAGGGGGGTCAAGGGACTAATTTAGCCACCACCCAGTAAGCCTCCTTCGGGAGAACGCTCAAGGAGAGAGGAACCAAAAATATCTGGCTCATTCATTTTTCTTAAAAATTCCATCTGTGCTTCAGGATCATTAGCTAATGCTTCCAACTGAGCTTGGACATTAGCACTCACGCTCTCCTTAGTAGGGTAAAGTGGATCGCCAGGATATAAACCTTGTATATCCGCGCCACGTTGAAGCATCTCCAGTTGGTTAGCTACAGTTGCATCAAGTGCCCCTTGAAAGGCTTCCCTTTGTTCCCCTGTATTAAACGCAGGCTGTGGAGTTACTGGAATATCCGGTAGTGCGGCTCCTTCCGGTATGTCCGCAAGGGATACGTCCGTGAACACATCGGGGGCGGGGATATCTGGGTCCGGTGTCGCAGATTCAATAGGCTTAACCGATACCGGAGATACTGCTGCGCCAGCAATTTGGCTGCGGAGTGTGCCTATAGCAGACTCTTGCGGGGCTGGTTTTGTAGCTGTGCCATAACCGACATCAGCTAAATCTTGTGCAGTCGTAGCCGTAGA
>CEUX01017613.1_pt1 | contig 13092 bp, 24 predicted proteins | sample 531361 | NCBI WGS metagenome assembly CEUX01 (sample SAMEA2622736, study PRJEB7988) | marine metagenome | isolation source: saline water (ENVO:00002010), including
CGGTCAAGAGAGACCCTGCCATCTTTATGGCTGACCCCGACGTAGACGCCATGGTCTTACCGGTCATAAGATATGTCGGGGATATCGTGGCTCCGGCAGCCCAGAGCACATTGTGATCTGCCGGTCGTATAGACCAGTCGGCAGTAGACACCGTGACCGGAGACTCCATTGCCTTTCCCTCAATCAAAGTGAACGAAAGGACTGACCCGAACTGCAATGTGTTCAGGCTGTCGCTCTCGAAGTGATGAGAGGAGAAGTGATGGAGTCCATTAGCCATAGGTTACTGATGTCCTGTTGCCGCTTGAGTCCACAGCCACCGTCACTCTGGTTGTAGATGCGTCGAGTCCCTTGAATACTTCCGTGCCTGTTCCTGCGCCAGACACCTGACCACACAGCACAGCGGCAATCAACTGCAACGCTTCGGGCAAAGTCTTCCCGTCGATGGTGATGCCGTTCAAGCCAGCGGCGGTAAGGGCTACACCAGTGGTACCGGTGTCTTCCAAGATAGAGTCGACCACTGTGTCGATCGTGTTGATCTTCCCATCAAGAGTGGTGCCGGTGTCTACCAAGATAGAGTCAACGATACCGTCGATCGTGTCGATCTTGCCATCGAGCGTGGTGCCAGTGTCTACCAAGATAGCGTCGACAATACCGTCGATCGTGTCGATCTTGCCATCAAGCGTAGTACCAGTGTCAACCAAGATGCTGTCAACGATACCGTCAATCGTGTCTATCTTGGCGTTCAAGTCTGCGTCTGTGTAGATCACCACATCCTCAACCTCAACAGATGCAGTGGACGAGGTAACGTGCATGATGAAGATGTCGCAGTTTGTTTCTGCCTGCGTGGGGGCGTACGTGTAATACCCATTGGCTATCTCGGTGAACGACCCGCCGCCGCTTGAGAAACTAGCGCCATCCTTTGACACAGTCTTGGTGAAGTTGCCGGAGTCTCCAGTCTTGCCTGCTCCAGTGATGGAGTCGTAAGCGAAGACAACTACCTTCTGGCTTGCTACATTCTTTTTCATGTGTGATACGTCCTCGGCACGCCGCGCCTAGTCCTGTCGCCTTTGCTTTGAAAGGCCCCGATGTTGTTCGCTCCGGCGTACTGGTGCCAGATGCCACGGTTCCAACCATTGGTAGTCCCCGGTACCACTCGAAAATCTTGGCCCGTCGCGCTGTGGAAATCAGAAGTTGCTGTGCCAGTGTCTGTGCTGTGGGATGCTAGGTCAGTGGGGTAGTCACCTACCTCGTCTGCGTTCGCGTTGTCTCTTACCCTACAGTTGTGCAGGATCGCGGGCAGGGTGGCGGAGTAATCTGACTGGAAAGCGTAGTCACTGTCAGTGATGATGCTGTTGACAAAGAGTGCAATGTCATCGAAGTCCCCATCATCCCGGCGGATGGCACCCCCGTTGATATCGTAGAAGGTGGAGTTGATCACTGTCGTGTAGCAAGATGACGGATGAACACTGAATATGCCAGCCTTCGCTGTATTGTTCCCATCAAATACGCAGTTCGAGAAAGCGTGGTGGCCAGACTTCGCCTGAACAAGTGCGCCGGTTGCACTGCCCGCCATCCTGAACCGGCAGTAGAACACACCAAGCCTAGTGCCAGATGAGGTCAAGCACCTAAAGCCATCAGCATTACTGGGTGATGACGATGGCTCGCATATGAAGTCGCAGTCGACGAACGAAGCGTTGCCATCAGCAGCCTCCACTGCTGAGGCTGGCTCTGTCAGGCCGAGGTTGCCAGAGGATGATCCGGTGGTGGCTGTTGTCTTGAAAGAACAGCCGATCCAAGAGGAGTTGTACCCGCCTGTTTCGACACAAGCGTAGTCTGTGCTGCCTCCGTCGATCCCACCATAGAACGCAATGCCCGACACTTGGTGCATGTTGTCGTTGTCCCAACGAATCCCGTGCGCCCCAACATTTATCTTGGGCATGTCGGATGTGTCAAGCAAGCCTGTCGTTGCGTCTCGTCCTCCGTATGCAGCGTCCTTCGCCGGGTAAAGATCACCCGGCGATGTCTTGTACCCACGCCAAATGATGGCATCCGTTTGGGTACCGTCGTACGTGACATCAAGAGTTCCGCTCAGGGTGTACGTTCCCTCTTTCACATTCACTCTTGTTGCTGACGTCGCCCCGGCCACAGCCTGCGCAAGAGTCCATGGACTACCTGTGCTTGTGCCATCTCCAGCGCCATCCGCATCAGCCGCTACATACTTCTCGGTAATCGCCATTCAGTTACTTCTTCTTCTTCTTGCATACTGGTGGGCAAGAGAGGCCCATCATCTTACGTACCTTGGGGCACAGGACTACACCTGCCATGAAACTTACGACGCCGACGAGGATTACGAACCACGTCGTCCCCATAAACGAGGAGATATCTGCGAGCATTTCTTGTTTCCTTTTTCCCTGAGTATTTGCCGGACCAACCTATAGGTCCAAGCAAGAGTGATTACACCAGTCGCAACGAGGACTGGTACGAAGATAGCATGAGCATACGTCATGACTGCCCAGTTCAAAAGGCAGAGTAGGACTCCTCCGATAGCTGGGTACCAGCCACGCCTGCCTCCAGTGACAGCCAAGAGAACGATGCCGCCTGCCGTGCTCAATCCACCCACCAAGGAGAGCACTGACAGGCTACTCGTTGCATCTCCGACGCTGGTGATATCGGCAATGTGGGTTCCGACACTTGAGGAAATACTTTCGGTGGAAGCACATCCTGATAAAACCAATAGGGCCAAGAGATAAGCGAGTCTAGTCATTTGGTCACAAAGAGTTCAACGGCAAACGTGCTGATAGTGGTAAAGACAAGAGCCGCAATGGTTGCGGCTGCGTACATCTTCGTCTTGAGTACGGCGAGGTCTCTTTCGATACCCCGCAGAGTCGTGTCTATCTCGTCCAACCTGTCGTTCGTGGACTCAAGAGACTTGATTACGAATCTTCGGTACTCGTTCCAACCATCATCTGTTGGAGCCATTGGGGGTTAGGGTCCTGCTTGGGTGATACGTAGACGGATTCCTCGCCCCTAACATACCCTCTAGCATACATGAAATGTTCGAAATCCATAGTCACTGGTACCTCAGAAGGTCCAAGATTTTTTGGGTACACCGTGAATAGGAATGTGGCTTGCCATCTCCCCCTCGATTTCTTCCACACCACACACGCCATGCGGTCTGGTGCTGTGTCCTCCAGTGCCTGCTCCAGTGCCTGCTCCAGTAACTTGGAGCCCACCGCCATTCGCTCGTTGCACTTCACCTCGAAGTGCACGGCGGGCAGGTCATGCAGTACATCAGGCGTGAGTGCCGAGCCGTACTTCTGCTGACCACGGATAGCATTGATACCGTAGTACCCCAGTTCTTTTGCGAAGGCTACCTCGCCACGGCATCCCTTGGCTCGTGAGTTAGTCATTGCTTTCACCACCCTGAACGGGAAAGAAGAAGCACGGCGTAGAGTTTCCAAGCCACGTTGCGACAACACCAGTCTCCATGAAGTTCACTGCTTTCCTTCGGTCCCATGACTCTTGCTCCATTAGTATTTCGACGCAAGTCTCGTAGTCATACACCGCGATTGTTGGTTTGTTCGACCTTCTTACGTACCCAAGGTACGCCTCCTCGAAGCCCTCGGCAACGACGGCATCCTTGTTGATTTCCTCAAGGCTCCGATACACTTCTTTGGGGTTCGACATTACAGGGGTAGCCCATACCTAGTGCTCCTGTCATACGTTCCACGGTTGAGACTCGACAGTCAAGCGAGCCTTGTAAGTATCCGTAGATGGTTGGAGAATCAAGGCTGGTCTCTTTCATAAGCCAGTATCTTGTCCTCCCCTGTCGGTCTAGTTCTGCAAGGATCGCTTGGGCTGTTCGGCCCGGTTGCTTCTTTGCCCGATCGGTAGTGTGTTGGTTCTCCATGACTTGAGTGTATCCCCTATCTTGTGGTTACGCCAGTGTGTTTACGGCAACACCTTGGGACACATGGGACACATGGGACACGTTTTCTGAAAGCTCTGACCTATTTGGTACCGGCTCTCTTTTTGCTTTGCTATTTGTTTTGTGTGTCCCAAGTGTCCCAAGTGTCCCAAGATGTACAGTTACAAAAGGTAAGTCCTGCTTCAGCAGGGTGTTATGGTTGGGACACATGGCCGGCACATCGCTCAACAATGTGTCCCAACATGTGTCCCATGTGTCCCTAAAACGAGGTGTTATCTGTGAAATCGTGCATAGGAAGATCCTTATGGCTAGAGTTATTGTCATGCTCATCGCCTATCCAAAGCCAGCTCCTGCCCTTGCCGGTGTGCTTGGAATCGCACAGTGGCTTCATCGGATCTAGGGTCATCATGTTCTTGATCCAAGTGGTGCACCCCTTGGGTGACATTGTGTTGTCAATGACATCCTGTGTTTGCAACTCTTGGTACAGGGTACGCCTCTGTATTCTGACTGCGTCCTTGCGTGGGTCACAGCCCCGCCTCTCCAGTAGACGAATGATGCAGTTGGCTACCTCCTCTGCTTCCTCAAGATCTGAATCCACCTCTGGTCTCAGTGACTGGTAGTGGTTGGCGATCTCGTCTGCGTTGTCGAACCTCTCAAGCAGGGCACGCTGCCATGGTGCCCACCTATCGAGGGAGGATGGCGAGAGGGTGGATCTCTTCTCCTCTTGCAGCCAAGCCATCAGGTCAGAGATCAACTGCGGTCTCTTCTCCTGCATGAACCGCTCTTTCCACTCAGAAAAATCTTGCTGATGTTTGGCGTTACCGATGTTGATGATGATCGCACGCTCGGCCAAGTCACGGCTGAGGCTGGGTGTGTTGGCTGTAATGAACCACGTCAGCAGGTTGGGCCTACTGAACTGTCCCTTGTACATCTTCTTGCCGTCGATGTTTCGGGCTGTGATTGCACCCTCAAGCCCACCCCTAGACAGGCGAGACTTCAGGTTGTCGATGAGCACACACCTCTGGGCCAGTGCCTCATCAGACAAGAGACGTGCACGCACTGCCTCCCAATCCTCACGCTCAGTAATGGAGGGGGCACCACCCCAGATCTCACAGATCAGAGAGGCTGTGGTTGTCTTGCCTACACCACGGCCATGCTTGGATGTGAACACGAAGGCTGGGCGTGTACCCGCAGGGCCACCCCATCCGGGTGTGGCTAGGGCAGCGAGCATGAGTTGCCTGTCGATGTCAGTCTCAGGGTTGAGCATAGCCATCATCTCTTCCAGCGCATGCCCTGTCGGAGCGGGTAGTTTGCACTCCATGTAGTACACACCCGGCACGTCGGGGACGTGGGGCAAGAGTTCTACGGACTGGTAACTAGGCTTAGCCTCGGCCAGCATGTACTCATACATCTCTTTCTTGGTGCTCGGGTTTCTCTTAGCGCTGGTCTCCCTGTCCACGCACTCTCTCGATGTCCATCGAACATCGCAGTCACGCATGAGGTAGGCGAACATCGCAGCCTCGTTGGTGATGTACCTGAACGAGCCTGAGCCGGGGAGTTCCCCATCCATAGGTGCATCCCCCGGTGCGAACAGCATGCCGTTCACAGTGCGGGGCCAGCCTCCATTGGATTCCTGTATCAGTTCGCAGATCTTGGGCGCGGAGAGATAACACCTGCGGGCCTCGTCCCCGGTGCCCACATCGGCCACATTGGAAATGGTAGGACGAAAGGGTTTGCCCAACAGGGCTGCCTTCTCTCTTGTCTCATCCGTACCATGAATCATCTTCTGAATACACGACTCGACATTCTCTTCGTCATCCAAGCGAGCAGTCCTCGGCTTGGAGTACGCGGACTTGATCGACTGTTCAATCTCTGTAGGTGTGAGGCCGGAGTTCATGGCTGGTCTGACCAGCATGTTCATGGCCTCGTCCTCGCTGTACCCTCGGCCAGCTAGGTCACAGCCAGCAGTGAACAGGCGGCTGTTCCTCTCACCAGCAGGTGCTCCACTCTTCATGAAGTACAGGGTGGCTGGGTGTGGCTCGGATGTACCATCTTGAATCTCGCTTGGCAGTGCAGTAGCCGGGGGCACCACGGACTCAAGCGGCTGAATGGGGAAGTCTTCAAGGGAGCACACCTGATCAGGACGCAGTGCAAGCAGCACGCATTCCTTGTGTGGCTCGTACTTCACATTCAGGAACCCCGGCAGCCGCATGACTCGGGGAGCATCCTTGATCTTGGAGTCGCTACCACATGCGGCGATCATGCCACGCTGATAGGATGCCCAAGTCTCCTCATCTTGGATGGTCTCTTCGAGACGCCAGTAGAAGTGAGCGCCATGCCCACTCATGATCTCGGCTGTGGGTGCGGGAAGCGCAGCCTCGGATATGATCCGACGCGCGTAGTCAACCGACACATCATCGAAGTCTACGAACAGGCAGCGGAACTCAGCCACATCCTTAGCTGAACTCCCTTCTCTTGACCTCGGGTTGGCACCGAAGTAAATGTTCTGCCCATCAAGGTTGTTGCTATGGAGGGATGCGGTCAGGCGAGAGAGTTCCTCGGCCTTGATCCACTCTCGCTTGCCCGATGGAAGCATGCGTATCTCAACCAGATCGGAGGGTTCGAATATCGCTGACGCGAACTCCTCACTCTGGTGCACTGCGTTGTCTTGCGTTGTCATTGGTGTCTCCTAAGTGGGTGCATTGTATCAGTCCAATCCAATCATCCGAAGCACAGCGTCAGACATCTTGGCCTTATTTCTCACAGCCCAAAGTATCGACTCATCCACCGTGTTGTCTGCAACAATGTGGTAGTAAGTGCACGGTCTTGTCTGACCCTTACGGTGTATGCGATCCCTCGATTGTTGATACCTCTCGTAAGAGAAGTCCATCGAGTAGTAGATAGCATACGAGGCAGACGTAAGTGTGATGCCGTGACCTGCTGCTGCCGGATGGCAGATGAGACAGTCCAGTTGTTTCTCTTGGAACATGTCGATGAGCACGTCTGCATCCTTGGTCCTGCCATCTATGATGCCGACACCTTTCCCCTTCTCTTGCAAGAGTTTGTGGATCATGTCTATCTCTGCACGGAAGTTAGCCCACAAAACTATTTGTTCACTTGGCCCTATCTCGTCGATCAGGTCAGACAGTTCCTTGAGTTTCACTTGGTCTGCTGAGTAGATAGGATCCTGCCCACCTTCGCTCTTGTAGTAGAAGCCACCAGTCAACTGCCGCAGCTTCATCAGCTTTGCTTGGCCTGCGGGTGTGAGTGCCTCGCCCTCCATCTCTGTGGCTAGGCCAGCGAACAGCATCTCGTATGTGATCCTGTCCTCACGGCTGATCTCCACCAGCCTGACGATGTCCGTCTGCTCAGGTAGGTCGAGCGCCTGATCCTTAGTCAGCGACCATGACACACTGCGTAGCCTCTCATTGAACTCATCCACCTTGTCCTTCTTGGGGATGTACCCGGTGATCACATCCCTGCCTGAGATGGGGCGAGTCTGTGTAAAGAAGTACCTGTTGGCGAAGCCATAGAACGACAGGCCGAACGCCTCGCGGCTGATCGCCCTGACCTGTGTGAAGTATTCGGTGGTGCAGTTGGGGGCGGGTGTACCTGACAAGAGATACACGCTCTCCATCTGGTCGGCGAACTGAATGATCGCCTTGGTTCTCTGAGCCTTGTGACTCTTGACCATAGACGACTCGTCCAAGATGAGCCTGCGTATTCCGGCCTCGAAAAAATCTTGAGTGTGACTCTTGAACAGGTCGATGTTGATGATGTAGATGTCCGCTTCCGACTCGGAGATTATCTTGCATCTCTTCTGCTTGGACTTGTCCCAACAACACACGACCTTCAAGTCTGGAAAAAATCTTGCGGCATCATTCAGCCACGCCGCCTTCATCACAGACTTCGGGCACACAACCACGGTCTTGATCGGGTAGTTCTGCACGATGGCAAGGCTGCCCACTGTCTTGCCCAGCCCCGGCTGCAACCAGAACCCGTAGCGTGGGTGTGTCTTGGAGATGTCAACCATCTTCTGCTGATGCTCCATCAACATGTGTCACCTCCTCCGCTGCAAACAGGGGGGAATCAGCGTCCCCGCCCGCTTGGTACAGGCCGGTGTAGATGATGATCTGTCCTTCGCTATCCTCTCCTAACTCCCAGATCGGGTCCCCGATCGCTTGGCTGATCTTGCTTAGTAGTTCATTCAGAGTCATCGCTTGGCTCCTCTCTTACCAGAGCGTTGCTTGAACTTCGCTTTGGGATTCGGGCGGGACTTCGTCCTGTCCTTCGGGACCTTGTCCAAGTAGTTCGCCTGTCTCGTCTGCCTCGCTTGCTTGCCCTTGTCGTACTTCGGCATCTTCATACTCCTTTAGGAATGGTTCGAACCAATGAAGAAGGGACGCCGCCTCTTCCGTAGACGGCGTCCCTTCATAGATGTAAGCGCACTGCTCAGGGTCAAGTGTGTACTTGGCTCCCTCCATGCAACTCGTCTGATCAAACATGACGAGCGGCTTACCCTCGCCCAACTCGGTGGTGTCCCCATGAAACGGGCCACCCACCAACTGAACTATCTTGCAGCCACTCATTGTGCAACACGCACAATGAGAGTAATCAACCGCTGCTCAGGTTCAGATAGGCAGGCCGTCTGCTTCATCGGACATCCCAGACTTGACAACAACCTGTGTGGGGTCTCCCAAACGCTCATACCATGCAGCCGCATTGAGGATGTGATCCTCTCCTGCGTTGCCAGCCGGTCGGGGAACTGGGATGAGTGCTGATCCTTCAGCAAACTTCTTGTCCCGAACGTCCAGTATGTATGCACCGGGAGTAACTGCCTCTCCCTTGGCTGATGCCGAAGCCTGACGTGAGGCTTCGAGTCGCATGATCGCTTGACCAGACTTGATGCTGGTCTTCTTGAAGGACAAGATCACTGGGATCTGATGGCCCTCGAAGAGAACGACCCAGTTGACATGCTTTACAGCAGCAGTGCCAACGCCCTTACGACCCGTGCCCCATTCAAGATCCGCCGCCGGAACGTCGGTCTTGTTCATGGTTCGGTACTCAATGCCGGAGCCTGCTCCGCCCTCGGAATACTTGATCCACTCGTTGTATCCCATGACGGGTACGAACTTGAGATCAGTAATGTCGACGGCTTCGCCGGTACTGGCATACACCCATGTTCCACGATCGTGATCGCCGTGCATCTCCCGCTCCATCTGCGTGCCCTGAATCAGGGACAGGCGGTCAAGAGAGAAGTCCTCTTGCTCGGCGTTCATCATGGCCCCGAATCCTGACGGCATGGGTGCCGCAAGATCCTTGGGTGCTTCTTCCTTCTTTACTACGTTCGACTTGCTCATTGCATCGTTCCTTTACGATCTACGAAATGTAACCTTGGTCATCGGTGAGAGTGTCAAACCTAATGGCAACTCTCCTCCGTTGTCCACGTACTCTCTTATCTTTGCACCCGACATCCTACGCTGGATGAAGTCGTGCCTACCTGTGTTGGCACACCACCGGAAGATCTCGTCGAAGTGCTCGGGATCATACGATGGTACCAACTCATCTCTTACTGACAGGGTCAGCCCTGCCGAGTTGTTCTTGACCGAGTCAATGCCAGCGTTCTCCATCTCTTGCTGGATCAGACGAGACAGGTGCTCCTTGTTTTCCTTGAGCCCCTTCAGGTCTGCGTTCACTCGGTCGATGCCATCGAGGATGGCTCGCATCTGTAGGGCCAACTGGCCCAGTTTGCTTTGTTCTTCACTCACGTCGCTGTACTCCTTGCGTTCTTATCTGCACACTTAGGGCAGATGGTGACCTTGCGTCCAGTCCTACCGTTCTTCATCTTGGTTGGCTGGCCGTCATCGAATGTCTTCTTCTTCTTGCACCCGAAGCATGTGTACGTCAGGTGCCATATGGTTTCACTCATTGCGCTGTACTCCTTGCGTTGAAATAAAACCCCGTTGACTTTGGAGCGAGGTCAAGGCACGGGGTCACACCTCTCCCTATTGCAATCAATCACTATACCCATGTCGGCACTGTTGTCAAGCGCCATCATAAGGAATCTGAAATAAAAGATGCCGTCCCCTGCGGGGGGCGGCACCCTGTCCGTAGTGCGAGCACCCACTGGTAGGCTCGCAGGTGGGCGGAATGTGTCGTCGCCCCCATATGTATAGGGGTCGAACCACCACCCTTCGGTAGCAAAAAGTTTTCAGAAAGAGAGAAAGATATTGGCTCGACCGTCAGATGGCGTTCTCTTGGGTCGTACTACTAGCGGGTCGTTCTCTCTCCACCCATGCCCTCTCTCCAAACCTCTTCATCTCGCCCAAGTCTTCGTCGCCCTCGATGACGAGCACCCACCGTGCTTGCTTATCCTCACACAACCTGACGCCGGTGTCCTTGTCCTCGAAGTAGAGCAGGTGCTCAACTGTACCTGCCTGCATTGTCCCGATCCGATTACGTGCGATCCACTGCAACATGTTTACTAGGCGAACGACTCGCTCACTCCGATGAGTTGATTCTTCCCTGCTTCCTTACACTGCCTGATCCTATTCTGGGCTAGGCTCATAAGATTCTCCGCAGTATCCGCACTGCTTATGCCAGTGCTAACTTCGCTCGCCTTGGCCACGCCTACCGAAACCGTTGGCGTGCCAACCACGTTGGAATATATCTCGGCTTCTGCCGTACGCCTATTGATGTACCTCTGGAGATACAACCCAAGATCTCTTTCCTTCTTCTTGAAGTTCACAGACATGATGCCGTTCCTTCCAAACCTCCAGCAGAACAGCGTCCCTCTCTTGCTCAACTGAGTAGCGGAACTGAACTGGCACAATGCAATCATGCTGTCGTGCATCCACCAGTCCTCGGCACCCGGCATGAACGAGGGGAAAGCATTCTCGTTCGGTGTGATGTCGTCCACCTCCACGATCGTGACTGAGTATGTGTACCCGTCGTCTATCCACTGTGTAACCTCCGGGTCTCCACTAAGAATACCCTTCAGGTAATCAAGAGCTTCGTCTTCGTCGGCCAATACGATTGGGTTAGGCATTGCATCCTCCTGCCCTCAAGATATTTTTTGTAGTTCTAGTCAGCGACACCTTGCCACTCCTGTTCCATGGCTGCCATCGCAGCAAGCCTAGCCTGCTCATGGTGCGCATGGTTCTGCGTATGCTTCGGTCATTGAACAAGAGATCGTGCAAGATCTCCGACTTGCTGGGTTGCTTCTCACATATGACAAGTGTGCGAACGATGTCCAAGGCTGTGGGTGTAGCCAAGATACGCAGCCGCTCGGCTGCCATTGCATACCCATGCACCAGTTCAAAGTTCAGGGTCGGAATCTTTGGTTCCAAATCTTCCAAGGCTTAGCAACTCCAGTGCGGACAACTGCTCGAAGCGAGGGTCCGCTCCTCCAAACTCATACTTCAATCTCTCTTTCCCCGGTTCATTATCATTCACCGGGGTCAGAGATATAGGGTCATCCGCCAGTATCTTCCGGGGTATCTTGCTGTTCGGACTCAGCCCTATCGGCTGCACGTTCTCGGGCTTGAGCCCATACTCCTTCAATCGCTCGATCAAAGATTCCTGATACTTCTTCAAGGATCTTTCCAATGTTCGCTGCGTTTGGATTCTCCATCGCTCACCCTTTCCTTTGAATGGACTCTCCAAATATAGGAGAGCCCATTCAAGAGATTGCACCCGCCATAGTAGGCGGACTAGGTTTGTACGCACAGCCTTCAGGCTGCGTCGTCGTTCTCTGAACTGCTTCAGCATCACTCGCTCATCTTGTTACGCATGGCGTGCTTGAACTGCTCGGCCATGTCTTCAGGTGTGGGCTCGGGTCGGTCGAGTGCGACTGTCTCCGTGCTTGTCATGTTGAAGTCGAACGCCATCTTCAGTGCCGACTCGAACACTCTCTTACCAGCGTCATTGTCTGAGCCTGCGAAGTCTACGCACAGCTCGAACGCTGATCTCAAGATAGCGGAGACCATGTGCTCCTGCATCTCATGTGTCAGCGTGTCCATGTTGCGGCCTCCGACTGCACATGGGAACTCGGACATGAGCTCGCTGTCCATGTGAGTGGCACCCAGCACGAGCACCGCTCCGTCCGGGTTGCCATCTTGAATCTTCTCCATCGCTTTGATGAATGATTCACGCCACTGTTCTTGTTTGTTTGCCATCTCTTGTGTTCCTTGTGTAGATAAGAACACGCCCCCGAAATGGGGGGCGCGTTCAAGAGAGAGGAGAAAGATTATGCTCGACGCTCTGCCTCTTCGCGTCGCTTCTTCTGGTATTCGATGAACTCGTCGTATTCTTCTTCGGTCATCGTCGTGTCGGGGGGTGGCTTGCGTAGCCCGATCCCATCGGTGTTGTGAATATACATCAGATCTCCGATGGCATCCAGTGGGACGCCGACGTCCCGCAAGTCTACAGGTATCTTGTTGATTGCATCAACAAGCATCCACAACGCCACTCGAAACCTGTTCCGATCGTCGACGATGTCCGCGATTGACTCACGATTTATCGCCATCTCTTGGTTCAGTTTGTTCTCGGTCGCCTCCTCATAGTCCTCGTCCTTCAGGACAATGCAAACAGGATCCTCCCCATCTACAGTCGTCCATGTCGGGTCGCTGCTGTCCGGGTCGAACACCACGAGCAGGTTCTCGTCTTCGTATACGCCTCGAATGTCCATGTCACTTGTCCTTCCTGATTCGCTCTGCGATCCATGCAAGATTGCTTACCTCTTCGGCGTCGAGCGTACACCCCATTGCTGGGGTGGTGTTGCTCGACTTGTAAGATATCACAGCCTCAAGATAAGAGGCCATGTGCTTGTGGTCGTGGGCATGTTCCTCCCTGTCTATCTTGGCAATCATACTATGCAGTCCTCATCAGGCATCAGCGTGACGAAGAACTTCATGGTCCCGCAGTCACTGTCGCGGGACTTGTTGCATTTGAACGTCTTGCCACACTTCTTGCTGTAGTTCATTACAGCAGAACGTAACTGATGCTCGGCTCTCTTGCTTACCTCGTCACACACAACCTCCACACACTCACCCGGTGAGAGTTGATCCATGTTGGTGCGGAGATTGATGAAGTTATTGCGCATTAGAGCAGGTGATTTCTTTAGCCTTCGCATGTTGTACTTCATGCTTCACCTCCTTCCTTCG
>CEUX01212662.1_pt1 | contig 13090 bp, 11 predicted proteins | sample 531361 | NCBI WGS metagenome assembly CEUX01 (sample SAMEA2622736, study PRJEB7988) | marine metagenome | isolation source: saline water (ENVO:00002010), including
ATATGCATCCACAAACAGAAAGACTTATGTCTTGGGTGAAACTTTTGACAGAGACATTGATGAGTATGTAACTAACACTGGCGCAGACGGAGATGTTGTAGGCGTTATGGTTCCACTGGCGAATTCTAACACTGACACAAACCACAACCGCTCGAACCTAATTAAGGGCTCAACCGGCTGGATTATCTCTCAAGATCTCAACAGTTATAGCAGCTTTTATCCTAAAAATGATAATATTAAAAAATTGTTTAGGTTTAGAAGTTTGGAGGGTGGAGATTGGAACCAACAAAATATCAAAGTTTCAATTCGAGACATTACAGCTCCTGCAAACGAATTCCAACCCTATGGAACATTTACTGTCGAAATCCGTGATGCAACTGATAGTGATGCAGACCCTGTAGTTCTGGAAAGTTTTACTAATTGTAATCTCAATCCTTCTTCTGAAAATTATATTGCTCGGAAAATCGGCGATTCTTATGCAGAATGGAGTGACACAGATAGAAGTTATAGGGATTATGGAGATTATCCAAACAAATCTAAGTATGTATATGTTGATGTACACTCAGATATTCGTGCAGCATCGAATGACCCCGAACTTCTTCCGTTTGGATATTATGGACCAGTTCGTTTGCGTGGATTTGCAGTCACCGGGTCAACCGCTGGGCAGGTACTGACTCTCAGAGAGGATAATTCTGGTGCAACAACTTCCTATACTGCTAATGCTGTACTTTCGGCTGGCGCAGTCGGAACCGGGATTATGTCATGGACTAATCCTAGCGCCAACAACTCGTTCTCAGGAACATTTTTCTACCCTAAGACGCAGTTGCGCAGAAGTTCTGAAATCGGTAATCTATCCAGCCCCACTGATGCATATTTTGGATTAGATACAAGCCGTTCGGGAAGTTCAAATCGGTTTGAAAGTTCATATGTTGATGTGGTAAGGGGCTTACCAGATGTTCTTAAAGCAACAGACCCAGGGAACACAACTCCAGACGGAACCTCGACTAACGGACCAACAGAGTATGAATATGTCTTTACACTTGATAATGTAACAAGATATTCTTCTTCGCTTGCTAGTACGATTGTTGATGGAACAACCCCGTTTTCCACTACACAAGCATTCTACTTGTCAGGCTCAAGACGTGCAGGTTTCTCGATTACAGCTACAGGCTCTGCCCCAACGTATAAGGCAGTCTTGGATGCAGATTTTAATAAATTCACCGTTCCAATGTTCGGTGGCTTTAATGGCATCAACATCAAACAGTTGAACCCATTTAATAATAACACTTTAGGAAATGATGCAAACGAATTTACAAGCTATGCTTACAATTCTGTTAAAATGGCAGTTGATTCGTGTGCTGACCCAGAAGTTGTTGAGTATAACATGATGACAATGCCTGGATTGACCGAAAGTACGCTGACTGATAAGATTATTAATCTTTGTCAGGATAGAGGAGATGCTTTGGGTGTGATTGACATTGTAGGCAATTATACTCCTCGTGCAGACCGTTCAGCATACTACGCAAGTGACTCAAATGCAAATGTTCGAGGCAGTGTTTCAACGGCTGTCAGTACACTGAATAACCGAGTTATTAACAACAGTTATGGTGTGACTTATTACCCGTGGCTGCAATATGTTGATGAAAACAACGGACTGGATTTTTGGGGTCCACCATCAATTGCGGCAGTCGGCACCTACTCAAGTGCTCAAGCAAACGAAGAATTGTGGTTTGCTCCAGCAGGCTTTAAGCGCGGAGGTTTGACCAATGGTGCAGCAGGACTTCCAGTGATTGGAGTACGCCAAAGATTGACCTCTAAAGATAGGGATCAACTTTATGAAGCAAACATTAACCCAATCGCTTCATTTCCAGCAGAAGGAATCGTAATGTTTGGACAAAAAACACTACAAAAAACACCATCTGCCTTGGATAGAGTAAATGTTCGACGGTTGATGATTTATGTCAAGAAAGAAATTTCACGGATGGCAGCGACATTATTGTTTGAACAAAATGTTCAAGCAACATGGGATCGCTTCACAGCACAAGTTGTTCCATTTTTGGACAATGTGAAGATTAAATTAGGGTTGACCGACTTTAAGGTATTGTTGGACAAAACAACCACAACACCAGATTTGGTAGACCGAAACATTATGTACGCCAAAATTTATTTGAAACCAGCTCGTTCAATTGAGTTTATTGCAATCGACTTTGTAATTACCAATAGCGGTGCTGCTTTTGAGGACTAAAATAAAAAAGGGCACTATTTACAAAAGGAGAATAACAAATGGCATTTTGGCAAACAACAGACGTAGAACCTAAACGCGGTTATAGGTTTATCTTAAGCATTCCAGGCTTTCCGCAATACATTATTAAGAGTGTGAGTAAACCATCTTTCACGATTGGCAAATCACAGCACCAGTATCTTAATCACACTTTTTACTACCCAGGAAGAACTACTTGGAATCCAATCAACTTCACCATTGTTGATACAGTTGGAGATGAAGACAACGGTACAGCCAAGCTGATGGCTCTTTTGGACGCATCAGGATATAATTTGCCAGCAGTTAATTCGTTTCAAACAATTTCTAAAAAATCAGCCGTAAATGCGTTACAATCAGTACAGATACAAACTATCAACGCAGAAGGTGATGTGATAGAATCTTGGAGATTAAAAAATGCTTGGATTGAATCTGCTCAATTTGGTCAGTTGTCGTATGACTCCGAAGACCTTCTAAATGTTGAGATTGGACTGAGCTATGACAACGCCGGTTTGAGCACAGTTAATCCACCACGAAACTATCCTACTGGCTTCAGCGGTTAGTAAATAAAAGGAAACACAAGAGGTATATATGCCACGAAATAATGAATCTCGTTTGGGGGTTCGCAAAGAAGATGAATCATCACCTTCTGAAAATACAAATTCATTACTTAACTTTGTAATACCAACAGAATTTGTACCAATTCCAACAAAAGGAAAATTCTATCCCCCAGACCATCCACTACATAATGTGGAGCAAATAGAGATGCGCTATATGAGCGCAAAAGAAACAGATATTTTAACATCAAAATCGCTTTTAAAAAAGGGAATTGCAATTGACAGGATGATAGAAAGTCTTGTTGTTGATAAAAATATCAAAGCAAACGAAATCTTCACAGGTGATAAAAATGCTCTAGTCGTTGCTGCCAGAATCAGTGGTTTTGGCGAAAACTATGATGCACATGTTATATGTGAGGAGTGCGGTCACAAGAGCGAGCAATCGTATGACCTTTCCGCTCTACAAACAAAAGAAACACCAGAAGACATTGAGTTCTCTGAACACGGAACATTTTACATTACACTACCTAAAACAGGTGTTGTAGCAGAATGTTGCCTATTAACCGGAAAAGATGAAGCCGAACTGCTCCGCAGAGCAGAAAAAAGAAATAAAATGAATCTAACAGACACAACCATGACAGATCAGTATAAAATGATTATTGTATCTTTGAATGGAGTAACAGAAAGGAGTAAGGTTGAGGAATTTGTTGATGTAATGCCTGCAATGGACGCTAGTCATCTTCGTAAAGAATATGATCGCGCCCGTCCAGACGTAGACATGAGTTGCGAGTTTGAGTGCCAAAATTGTGGCGCAGAAAATGACGTAAACATCCCGTTCTCAACCAACTTTTTTTGGCCTAAGTAATAAGTATATAGAATATGTGTATGAACATTTATTCTATTTAAAACACTATGGTGGTTGGAGTTTTGCAGAAGCTTATAGTTTGCCCATTAAATTAAGAGAATGGTGGGTAGAAAGAATCGGCAAAGAATTTAAGCGAGAACAAGAACAAATGGAAAAAGCCTCTCAAGCCTCTCAAAGAGGAAATGTAAGAGGTCGTTAATACTTTAGAACCTCCCTTGTGGAGGTTTTTTATTTTTTGAATGAACTATTTATCTTGTGAGGTTTACATCATGAAAGATGAACAAGTAATTAATTTTTCTGAAAACATTAAAAATATCTTAAAAGCGATGATGGGTGCAGATGTCGCTCCTGTGTCAATTAAAGGAACACAAGAACAGTTAGACCTTTTGACGAGGACGTTGGTGCAAGAAAAAAGATACTTAGAAGCATTCCAACAGTATGGTTCAGAACACCCAAGAACAGAAAAAGAAAGATCATCTTTAGAACGACAAGTCGATAAGTTTGAACAAACAATGAAAATCGATTGGCCTCTGAGGTAATATACTAGATGGCTGACCCAATAAATCCAGGAATACTCGGCGTTGCAGGCCGCGCTGCACTTGCCGGAGCAACAGCAGGACAAATTGCACCTGGCACCGGAACCGCTGTCGCAAGCACTGCCGCTGGTATTGAAGGTCTTACAAACGTTATAGACAACCTCAAAAGAGCTGTTGATACAGTTACAAAAAGCTTTGACACCTTTGACAAGAATGCCCAAAGTTTGGCAGGTGTCATGGGAAGTGGTGGAGGTTGGTTTAAGTCATTTTCTGACGCAGCAGGTCAAATTGATAGTGTAAGGGCAGAATTACAAAGAGCAACCGGACAATCAGATCAATATACCTCTAGTGTGCTTAGTCTTCAAGGTGCTTTAGTGGGGCTTGGTGTCAACACCGACGAGGTTAAAAGTTCTTTTATCGAGTTGAACGAAGGTTTTAGTGATTTTTCTTTGTTGGGACCAAAAGTGCAAAAAACACTTGCCAAACAAGCACTTCAAATGGAAAAACTTGGAATAAGTAGTGGAGATACTGCAAAACAATTTCAATTATTGGGCAAAGCCCTAAATATGAGTCAAGCAGACATGATTAAGACTCAAAACAGAATCACTAAAGCTGCTCTTTCTGCCGGGATTGCACCAAAACGCATGATTCAGGACTATAATTCGGTAATGCCGAATCTTATCAGGTATGGAAAGGGAGCAGAAAATATTTTCTTAAGGTTGGCAGCTCAATCTAAGGCAACAGGAATCGAAATGAGCCGTCTGGTCGGCATTACAGAATCATATGATGAATTTGAATCAGCAGCAGATAAAGTTGGCAAATTGAACATGTTGCTGGGCGGTCCTTATCTTAACAGTATTCAAATGTTGAAAGCTGATGAAGAGGAAAGATTAGAACTGTTAAGAAACTCCATCAAGCTTAGTGGAAAGTCTATTGACCAGTTTAGTAGATTCCGTCAAAAGGATTTGATGAAGGAGTTTGGCTTTACAGACATGAAGGAAATGTATGAATTTTTTGGAGCGAGCCAAGAAGCTGTAGATGGACTAGTAGAAAAGATGAGTCCTCAACAACGCGCACAAATAAACTTAAACAAAGCCATCGAAAAAGGTGTCACAATTGCAGAAAGATTCCAAGCATTTTTTGAGAGTGCAAGTAGGATAATCGGAAGCAAGTTTCTTCCAATAATGCAAGAATTTGCTAGTTTTATGATGTCTGGATCGGGCGGTAAAGCCATTACTACAGTCCTGTCATCATTTGCGTCTGGTATTGAAAGTGTCACAAACCTGTACAAAGGTTTTAGCCCTGAACTAAAAGACCAGATTAAAAGCTTTGGAATATTTGCCCTTAAGATGACTGCCACATCATTTGCAGTTAGTGGGTTAAAGAAGGCAATGATGCCTCTTTTAGAATTATTCACGTCACCTGCAACTGGCTTAGTTGCAGTGACTACATGGCTTCTAACTAATTGGGACGAAAACACAGGTGTTCCCGGCCTTGTAAATTCACTGGCAAATCAGTTTGTTAAGTTGGACAAAAGTATTTCAAACTTTTTGGATAAATACTCAAAAGAAGGTCCACTAAAGGATTGGATTAAACCTGTTAAAGAATTATGGACCACTATTAGAGGACTTTTTGGTGGACCAAGCAGTCCATTTAACAACTCAAAAAAAATTACTGATGGATTACTGGAAACTTGGAAAAATTTTATTGGAGAAATTCAAAAAGGTTTCACGAACATTGGTGGTTTCTTTGAAAAATATAATAAAGAAGGTGGAGAATCAAAATCTCTTTTTGGCGCGATTGGAAAGGCCATAAAGAAAGAGGTTGATGGTATTATCGATTCTATTTTGACATCCTTTGAAACCAAGTTATTAGATAGATATGGTGGTGTTTTAGGGGATCTTCTAGATCAAAAAAGAGATGATGCGCTTGGCGGGGCCGGGAAATTTTTTTCTAATCGTACCCTTGAAGTGGGTTCAAAACTGGTTGGGAGTGGAGATTTTGATAGATTTTTTGCCGGTAAACTGACGGCGGCTGCTGGAAAACTTGGTGGAGTAGAGGAAGTAAGCAGGTTTCTTTCAGAACTAAAAGAAGGAAGCAGTTACGATGACCTTGCAATGACTAAGGTCGGACGAGCTTTCATTGATATGGGGGTAAGCGACCTCAGAAACAAATCAGCCATGATAGAGGCAATTAGTCAAACCCGGCACTCTGGTGGAAACGTACAAGCAATGACCCCCACAAGATTTCGACAAGACGAAGGTCTTATTTATGCACCATCAGGAAATGCCTTTGTAATGGCAGCTTCACTGATGAACAATAACGGTATGAATCCTGGCTCGAACAATGATAAGGGCAACATTTATCTAGATGGTGAAAAAGTAGGGAGAGTGTTGTTTGGCAACAATTATGACATTTCAGGATAATAAAACGTATTTTTTATTTTCTCCATATATACTAAGAGAGGACAACAATAATGGCTGATAATGATAGAGGACCAGGAGCACTAGCTGAATTTTTCAGGAACATTGAGGGCACTTACGTTGATCAAACAGAAGCATTAGCTCGCGGCCTCGGGCAGGTTATTACATTTGAACATGTTCCAACTGGAACTCGCGTCACATTTAAAGCCTTTTTACAGAGTTTCCAGGACCAATACAGCTCTAGGTGGAATGCTCACTCTGGTTATGGACGAATGGATGATGTTATGCAATTTGAATCTACAAAAAGGACAATGACTTTGGGCTTTGATGTTGTAGCTGGTGATTTAACGGAAGCAAAACAAAATTTATCTAGAATTTCAACATTGGCTCAGATGCTGTATCCTACATTCGAGGGAGATTCCGGTCCACAAACAATTAAAGCAGCTCCTTTACTTAAAGTCAAATTTATGAATTGGGCACAAGATTCTGAAAATGGAATGGGGCTTGTATGTGCTTGCCAAGGTTTTGCATATCAACCAACATTAGAACCAGGTGTTTTTACAGCGCGTGAAAAAAATGGAAAAAACAAAAATGTTCTTTACCCAAAAGTTTGTACAATTACTACGAACTTGACAATCATTCATCAACATAAATTGGGCTGGAAACAAGGAAAAATTCAAGTTGATGGTAAAGAAGTCACATCTTATGAACCTCAAGCACCAAATTTCCCCTATGGCAACCCAACATTATCTGCTTTTTTCAATACAGCACAAAAGAACCAGCCAAACCCATCTCTTGATCAGAAAAACAAAAACGACATAACGGGACAGAACGAATGACATCAAGATATTCTAAAACCGAGATAGGAACAAATTCATCAACCCAGTATGATAATCTTTTTAAAGAAAGAGATGTTAAATTTATTCGTCAATATTTTACTCCAAAACTAAAACATTTGGACGCTAAAGAGATGAAAAACATTAACGGCATCTCTCATTTGTGGAAGGTTGGAGATCGCTACTATAAATTGGCTCAACAATATTATAATGACTCTAGTTTATGGTGGGTAATTGCATGGTTTAATCGTGCGCCGACGGAAGCTCATCTTAAAATAGGAGACACAATTGTCATACCTACTCCACTTGATGAATGGCTAGATCAAACAGAGGTGTAAAATGGGAACCAAAAATACCAAAGGTTATGAATTTTCAGACCAAGCATTTTTGATGGATTTTATTCATCTTTTTGAAAACACCGTATATAACCCAAATCATAAGCCGGGTGAACAACCCTTTGAGCCTGTAAATTACCCCAACTTCATACAATTAAGTGGGGAGCCTGGGGCAGAAGTTGATCGATTAATTTCTACACCATACTCTAAAGAGTTGGAGTTTAACAGCTTCACAACAGCCCAATTATCTTTATTAGTCCCTCAGATAAAAATATATGTCACCATAAGAACAGATCAAGGTCCAGTTTATGCCCAACTTCCTTTGAATGATGTTCAATCTTTAGAATCTATTACAAACAGTTTTTCAGGTCGCGGTACTGATGTTACTTTTGAGAGCATTGAATGGGTTGATCAAAATAAAAACGATCTTGAAGGGTCATACCAAGGTAGTTTAAAAATGCGCTTTCAAAGTCTTGAGGGTCTTTTCATGAAAAGAGGAACAGTGGAGGGGGTTGAATATGGTTTCTTTAATTTAATTCATGCCCAACAAGCAAGAGATCAGTTTGTGTCCCAACAACAACAAAATGTTCAAGATGCAAACATTGCATGGCCAATTAAAGTTGTTGTAGGATATTCGGTTCCTGATGATCCGAATAATAGTATATTTACCCAACAACAAATAAGACTCATAAACTCTCTTAAGCAAACTATTTTAATTAGCGTAGATAAACATGCGATGGATTTTGATGAAGATGGTTCAGTTAAATTTGCTGCATATTTTACAGGACTTTTAGATTTTAAGGCATCAACGAATGTTGAATACGATTTGCTCTTGACATCACCCATTACAATCGAACAGCAGATTGTTAAAAGTGAGAAGTCTAGAATAAATAGGCAAATACAAGAACTTAAAAATAAACAGCAAGGTGAGGAGTTAATATCTGATCGAGATAAAGAACTTGATAAAAAAACCTTAAATGGATTGCAACAAAGATTGTATAGCTTGAATTCCATGTCCGAAGCTGACGCATACTCTCAGTTACTAAACTATATGAACAACTTTAAAGTGTCTAATGTGGTTGGCGATGGTGATGAGGTTGGGGGTAGGTTGTTCTACATCGATCTGAGCAAAGATGTGGTTAAAGGGTATGGAGATCTAAAACGAACATTTACAAAACAGATAGAGCAAGGCAAGGGCAAAAAAGCACTAACAACGGCTCAACTTAAACAGAAGCAAGACGAAAAAAACAAAAAAGTTAAAAGCTTGTATGACTCAGTAAATGACAGTCTTTTTAATCCCGAAATTGGCAGAAGCGATCAATATGTTAATGAGGCTGTTGAATTAACTAAAAAAGCAGGCTCATCGGGTACGAAGTCGAGGGAAAAATTTTTAAAAGGTTGGGGCAAAAAATATTCTAGCAATACGAAAAAAGTTGGTGAGCCATATCGTTTAAACTTTTTTTTCTTAGGAGATCTGATTCAAGCGGCTTGCGCCATTATTCATGAAAGACCAGAGATCAGGTCTGACTGCATTGTTAATACATCAGGCAACCAAGCAAATGATCTTGAAAAAAAGATGTGGGATCAAATAAGGGTGATCGTAGGAACTGTAAGGATTAAGAACCCGATTTCTGCAATTCAAGTAATAGGCGGAAAAGAGAAAAAAAATTTAATTGACAGTATTTGCTTGGCCGATTTACCTATTTCATTCAACACATTTCAAAATTTTTGGAATGAAAAAGTGTGGCAAAGTCAAAAAACTAAATATTCTTTACCCTCTTTTTTGCACGATGTTTGTACTGATTTAATTGCGAGAGCAGTTGATGGGTGTTTGTTCGGTGGAAAACTTGATGGGGAAAGTGATCGTGCAAAAATTTACAGATTTAATATTCCAAATGGTGATCCACTCGACAAAATATGGAAAAAAGGAACCAACAAGAGGATTACTTTAGAAGAAATTGCAGAGTCAAGATGGGAATCCGTGGAAGAAAACAGAGGTAATGACGTTAAGGAGTACATGTTTATCCAGGGCAATATTTCTTCTCCCGACTTTTTAAAAGTTAAAAAAGATGACTTGGCCGCAAAACGTCTCTATAATGAGAAAAATAGTATTTCAACGCTTACAATTGGTGGAAGTTCGGGCTTGGTTAAGAAAATTACACTAAACCGGGTCAAAACACCAAGCTCTTTTGTTGCAGAAAATATAACTAGAAACTCAGATGCAACAGGAAACAGTTTGATTACGGCACAGATGTATCATTGTAATTTAGAAATGTTTGGGAACCCTATTATAAAAAATGGCAACTTCATATATTTAGAGCCTCGCTCACTCGGCGTTCCAGGTGAATTACCTAAATCACTAAAGGGAGAGGTTCCATCATATGAATGGGCCTCATATATAGGATTAGCGGGTTATTATTTGGTGGTAAAAACAACTCACAAAGTAACAAGGCAAGGTTACTTTACAACTGCTTATGGAATCCCAGACCACGTGCAAATAGGGTATGATAAGCCAACACTAGGCAATCAAAAGCCATCACAAAATAATATGAAAAAGGACATAAGTAGCAAATAATGCCAACTTACAATGGGAAAAATAGCTTAAGAGCTAAAAATATGTTCAACCAGAGAGCATTATACCAAAGTAATGGTTATACTTTTGAGATTGATCCTATTGATTTGTGGAATGAAAAAAAGCTATACGGCAAAATCGCACCGGATGGTTCTACAATATATCCAATAGCATCTGTGATGAAAAGAATAGAGGCTTCTGAGGAGGGCGAAAACTTATTTGTTTTCGATTTTGTTGCAGACGCATTTGAAGATATGCGACAGGATTACATATTAACACAAAAGTTAAATCCAGAAGGTAGTATATTTGAGGAGTTACTTGCGAAAAAAGGTTATGATAATCCGTTGCTAAAATGGGAGTCATACTCAGCCAAAATAATAAATGCTTTTACTGAGGAGTGGTTGTCTTTTGAGAAGCGAGATGAAAAGATTGTAACGTTTAAAGATTACATAATGGAATTTGAAATGTTTATGAGAAATTTTGCTCACAAAATGCCACTAACATTAACAAATTATCTATTAACAAGCGAAATATCTCCTTTATCTTCAGGGATTATGATTGAGCTGGCAAATGCAGATCATGGTAATGATACTGTTAAGTCTTTATTTTATATGAAAAATGAATGCTTTACTTGCTATACTGAAGCAGCCCAAAAATATGGATTTAAAATAGATAAAAATGCTCCTTGGCGCTTGGTTGCGGATCTTAAGTCGCCTTTTATGAAACCATACCTACAAAAATACAGCCAGTCTTTTGAAAGTGTGTTTCAAAATTATTACATAAAGACATACACCGCAGAAATACAGTTAATAAAAGATCTTTTACTTTCATCTTATCTAAATTTTATCACCGATAGTCCTTATATCCAAATGTATCAATATTATGGAAAGTGCAAAAAAACATTAAGAAAAATGATTGAACGCGAACTAATAACTGAAGCTCAAATGAATGAACAATTTCCCGATCCTTTTTGGGTTGGATATTATATACAATTATTACACAATGAGTCGCCCAATATCCTTAATAATTCCGATATTTTAAATCTGACCTCGACAGCACAAACTTTAGTAAGAAAAAACGAAAGCGAAACAGCCTATAAAATTATTTTTGAAAAATTTAATAATCCTGGTTGACAGCCTTTCAAAAATATGCTACGATCTCAAATATGTTATTTCACATAATTGATAAAAAACAGGAATGTCCAAGTGTTTATGCAGACAAAGCGATTATAAAACACCCTGAATATAATAAATATTCAAAAACATGGTCATATAGTCCTGTCTTAAAAGATTATGATATTGAATATGCATCCTTATATATTAAAAATAATAATATAGATCAGTGTTGTCCTGACAGTATAAAAGAAGAGTGGGAACAAGTCAAGAAAAAGCATCATGCTTTTTACAACTCATTTAAAGAGGCGAAAGTAAAACATTATGATTATTGCTTTTATGACTTGGTGCCTGAAAGTTTTTCAATGAAATATTTTGATCTCAGGACACAAATAACAGAACATGTTCTAAGCAATTACGAAAAACCAGATAATTATGAGTTTTTACTGGAATTGTCCAAGTTAATATCAGATATAGAGAGTAACAAATTGCGTATTGACTTGAGTCAGTTAAGCGATCAGCTACACCAACACAAAACTAGAAAGTTTAAGAAAAAAGTTAAATACCTCAGACCATTTATTGAATACAATATGTTTGGCACAATCACAGGACGATTAACCACAAAGCGCGACTCTTTTCCAATTCTTACTATGGACAAGAATTATCGAAAAATTGTTAAACCCAAAAATGATTGGTTTATTGAACTGGATTTCAACGCAGCAGAATTAAGATGTTTGCTCGCCTTGAATGGAGAAGTGCAGCCAAATAGTGATATACATGAATGGCATGGTCAAATTCTTAATAAATTATCGGATCATGTTTTTGAGCGTGATGAAATTAAAAGAAAGATTTTTGGATGGCTATATGGACCACCGAATGTATCATTGGGAATCCCTCAGATTGAAAAATATTATGACAAAAAGAAAGCATTAAATAAATATTGGGATGGAACTCAGATTAAAAATCCATTTGGAAGAACTGTTCAAGCCGATGAATTTCACGCACTGAATGCGATCATTCAAAGCACAACCTCCGATGTGTTCTTAAGAAGAGCAATTGCAGTAAATAAAATATTAAGAAACAGAAAGTCCTTTACAATGGGGCTTATTCATGATAGTATGGTGATTGATTTTTCTCGTGATGACAAAGAAATGATTCCTGAATTGATGGATGTTTTCGGCGATACTGATATGGGAAAATTTAAAGTAAACGCAAGTCTTGGAACAAATTTTGGAAATATGAAGAGGTTTAAATGACAGTTAAAAAATATGACAAACTAGTAAGAGACAGAATACCAGCAATTATCAAAGAGCAGGGAAAACAATGTTCGTATTATGTTGCCGATGACAACGAATATCAAAATAGATTAATTTATAAATTAAAAGAAGAGCTTCAAGAGTTTGAAGAAAATCCTTGTGTTGAAGAGCTGGCAGATCTCCACGAAGTGATTGTCACAATTGCTGAAACAAATAAATGGGATTTGTTGGGAGCAAGAATTAAAAAGAACTTAAAGCGTGGAGCATTTCAGAAAAAATATGTTCTTCGGGAAGTATCAGAATAATGGATGCAGTTATTGGCCTGGGCAAAGCCGGTTGCA
>CEUX01098741.1_pt1 | contig 13052 bp, 7 predicted proteins | sample 531361 | NCBI WGS metagenome assembly CEUX01 (sample SAMEA2622736, study PRJEB7988) | marine metagenome | isolation source: saline water (ENVO:00002010), including
ATGTGCGCCATTTGCAGGTTCGTCTCCATCTGCAAGCGTATAAGTAGAAGATGTACCATTTTGTTTACTTGTTCCATCTACTAAGAATTGATAATAAGCTGTTCCTGATAATACAGAACTATTTTGTACCGCAGTAGTAAATGCAATAGTAGTTGATTCATTTCCATCGATATCATAAGAAACTACATGACTATCAGGAGTTAGTTTTATTGCGACTGCAGCTACTCCAGAAGAACCCGATCCTCCTGAGCTTGCTTTAGTTAAAGATATAACTCTATCTGTTATTGTGTAAGCCCTTTGTAAGTCAGTAATTCTAATAGTTATAGTTGCATTAGTAATACTATCAAGAGAGTTATCCGCTATTGTAATATTTCCACTACCGTCTATACTTACATTACCCGAACTTATACCTGTTACTGATTGGACAGCTAAGCCGAATGTATTCGCTGCTGTTCCTGTTCCGTAAGTATAAGCCTGACCATCTTTTCTAATAGTATAAGCATTAGTAAATACTGCATAATCTGATGTGCTTATTTCATCATCAGTATCTCCTGGGAAAGTATGTGATTCATTACTTCCAAATACTTCATAAGCGCCTTCACCTGCAGCGCTTCCGAATTTAGTTAAAGTATACGCTCCTGCAGCACTCTTTTTAACCATTCCAATAATAGTATCATTTTGAAAGTCTGCTAAGAAATTGGGTTTAGAGAATGATTGATTATCTCCATCTACCAGAGTAACTTGTACTGCGGGGTCAACATTCATTTGTTTATTTTTTAATGCAGTAGTATCTCCAAGATATTCTCTAACTCTATGATAGTAGTCAACTGAACTCTTTGTAAATTTAAGTATATTATCACGAGCTAGTTCTGTTGTAAATAATGTATCGGCATCTCCTTCTATATAGAATGGGGTATTGGTTGCCGCACTTGTCATATCTACTGAACAATGTATGTCTCCAGTTGCTGCGGCAAAGACAGCAGTTCCTGTTGGATAAAATTGATCTGATACTTCATCATGAGATATTGCTTTAAATGCACTAGCGCTATGATCCATATAGATATAACCAGTATTCGCTCCATTATTGTCGCTATCACTTCCAGTTAAGCCAGTAAAGTCAAGTTGAGCTTGACCTGTTACGGTATGTGTATTTTTTGCATCATCATGTTGCTGATTTGTAGGGGTAAAAGTAACTTTGCCTGAATCTAGGGTGAATGCTCCACTTATAGTACCAATTTTATTTATAGTAAAGTCTCCGTTTCCTACGGTTCCTTCACTTGGGCCTACTGCTCTTTGGAAATTTACATCAAATTTTCCTGTTAAAGGAGTAGATCTTTTACTTTGCATACTTACAGTAAATACTCTTACATGGTATGTACCTGTTTGTTTATCATCTAACCCTATTGAAGTATTGTGTGTATCTCCTGCATGATAAAATTTACTACCATCTGTAGAATAATATACTTCATAGTGTCGAACAAATGTAAATTGAGCGTTGTCATCTACATTTCTAGGAGGATCCCACGAGAATGTTACACGATTAACTGTAGAACTACCATCTGCTGTTTTATGTAGAGATGTTCGATATCCTAGATTCGTAGGTGGTGGTGTGGTTTTAAAAGTAGAAGGTAAGAAATGTTGTCTTTCTTCGCTTAAGGCTTCATTTTTATCTACTGAATCAAATTTTGTAGCATTATAAGCTAGTGCCTGTATTTCTAAATTTTGCTTATCAGTTTCACTAATTTGTAATACTCTAAATAATTCTGCTTCTTCTTTTGTCTTTCCTGTAGAAAGGGCAGATCGTGAAATAATAAATATTGAATCTGCGGCAGGAGCTTCTGAAAATAGGCTAGTATTAGGAGAGCTAGCACTTATAGTTAAAGTACTAGGATCTGCATTATCACTAGCATTTATAAACTTAGTTTCAGTACTAGTAAATGCTTCCCATTGGACAAAAACCATATTACCGTCTTTATCAAAAACATTAGCAGCTTTTTCTTCGCTATCTATAGTTATATCGTTGTTGCCGTCTTCCCAACCCCTGCTAGAGGCAATAATACCATCAGCATCTCTCCAAGTAGTGATTTCTTGTCCTCTTAGAAAGTCTACATCTGCTGCTCCAACTTGTATAGTTGCACTATCTTGTGCTAATAGTGCTTTGTATCCTACAAAAGTTAAAGTTATTTCATAATCATTATAGTCATACCCTGTTTCTTTGTTCCATTGTCTATCTATTTTTATACTTGAAGTAGAAGAACCTGATTTTATTCTACCACCCCAACTTTTACCTGATCTAGCATTATCCATGACTTGGATTATATCACCAGGTCTTAAGAAAGATGCGTTTAAACCAGTAGCAAAACTAACTGTATTAGTATGTAAATTATTACTTAAAAGTTTCCATTTACCTAATCTTCTAGCTTGTCCTCTTGAAGTACACCCAAAAGCAGTTATAGAATCTGTTTTAAGAAATTCAACGTCTTTTTGTAAAGTTTCTTCTAACTCGATTATCTCTGCTCTAGGTCTATAATAATCTTGTGGATTATTCCAATTTACTACTATTTGATTAGTTCTGGTTTTATTTGCTGTACCTTCATATTCAAATTTTCCATCTAAAACATTACCGTTAGTAAATTGATAAACAGGATCTTTTTCAGAATCTTGAACTACAAAGGCTTCTCCATTTAGCCAATATGTCATTCCTCTAAAGATACTAGTTACATCATTTAAAACTTTAAATGCTTCTTGTTTTCCACCTATTACTAAATTACAAGAAAATCGAGGTTCATATTCTCCAGTTGTTCCAGTATAATTGGTATCAGCAGTAGTATATAAACTAAGTAAATCTGCGGCTGCTACACCTGCAGGTACTAATTCATCACAGTATCTTCCAATTTGGTATAATTCCCACTTATTTACTTGATTATCTGCTAAGTAATTGCCTAAACCATAAACTTTATTTGTAATTAAGTCATAATATACCCATGCAGGGTTATTACACCATGAAGTATAGTAAGTTCCGTCCCAATCATGTTCAACTACTGTACATTTTTCAGTAGAAGCGTCTCTTCTATAGTTGGCAGGGATTAACACTTGTTCAACATCAGATACATTACTTGAACCTGATCCGTTATTTTTTAAAGGTACTCCTTTAATTACGCTAGAGGTTGCATTTACATTCCTAACATAAATAAATTTATTAGTTGAATCAATCTTATCAATCATACCCCCAGTAAACATTGATCCTGTTATTGTACCTTGACAAGTTGTATTACTTAAGGTTGTAACATCTCCAGCACTATCTGTTGGAGCATTTAGTCTAATTGTAAACTGTTGAGCTGTTGTAGCTTTTGCTACAAATGCGCCTTCCCAAAAATCTTCGTCTGTAGATGAGGTTGTTGCTATTGTTATATTGAAGCCATTACCTATAGTTATTCCATGCCCTGTACCAGCTACTACACCAGTAGCTAAATAGCCTTCTGATGCATCGGGAGTATCTGCTGTATCTGCATTAAAGAAAGCCGCTGTTAAAGAACTAATACTTATATCATCTTGTTTTACAGGGTCTCCTACTGCAAAATTAGCAACACTATCTACTTCTATTTTTCTACCATTATAATCTATAGGAAAATGGTTACTAGGAATTTTAATGAGCTTACCATCAATTTCATATCCTCTCGCAGGTATACTAGAAAATTGTTCGGCATCTATAGTACCCGCTACATATGCACTATAAGGATATTCTAATTTATCCGCTATTGAGGCTTCTATACTGTCTACGAAGACTGAGTTGGTTACTTGATAAGTAGCGTTTGAAGCTTCTCCTCCAACTCTAGTTACACTAACTGCCCAATCTGTCATTCCATTGAGAGCTTTATCATCTTCTATATTAAAACCAAATGTATGGGCATATTTACCATCGCATTTACCAACAAAACCTGTTCTAAATTTAGAAGTGTTTCGTTGTACCCCATCATTATCTGTCCATCTAAATTTAATATTAAAATGAACATGAGTGCCTACTCTATCTCCTGCCTGATCACCTTTTTTCGTTATTTTTACCATACCTGTAGTAGATATAGTAATTTTTACATAATCTGTATTGTGTTTTGCAAAAGAACCACTAGAGATAGAAAAGTATTGGGGTTCATTTAATAAAAGTTCTGGGCTAGCTTGTTCTTCTATAACTGAGGCTGATGGAAAAGAATCAAAAAATTCAGCATTAGGAGTTTGTGTTGCAGTACCTAAAGCTGTTATAACATCAAAGTTATTTATATTATGTTCTGAATGTATCTGTCCTGTTCTTTGGTTAACATCTATTAGTCTAGTTTCATCTACAAGGATCGAAGCAGCTCCATAAACTAAACCTTTAATTGGGCCTTCTGCAATAACATCTACAAAAGCCGCGTGTTGTCTAGCATACATATTATCGTCTGCTTCATATGGCTCACGACCACTCTTACCTCCTCCAGAGCCTACGATTCTAATTAAATCTTTATTTTCTTTAGTCATAGTCGCCTCCATAGTTTCTCCAGCCACCTCTACCACGTCTATCTGAGTAGTAAGTGCCTGCAGGAGCGTTACCACCGTGCTTGTCTCCATCGTCCCTAAATCCACCTATACCTACAAGTCTTCTTCCTCTATCTACTTTCTGCTGTGAGCTAGTTGTAAATAAAGACCCCATAACTGTCTTAGATCCTGTTATCATTCTGCCATAAACTAAAGGAATACATTCTCCTTGTTTTACTGTATTAACAGGACCAGAAAATAAATAGTTTTCTGCTGAGGCTGCATTGTTACCATCAGGAACATCTGGGGCAAGCATCATAGCTGCTCCACCTAATAGTAGTCCCATTCCTAAATAACTGGCTCCTGTATAAGCTAAAGAAGCTGGTACTGAAGCCACTGATAAGTTTGCTGCTGTTGCCATTGCGTTTGTTAAAGTTGCTCCTTCTGCAACTCCTAGTGATAATGCTTGTGATGCTGTAAGAGTTTCCCCTACCATTACTGTTGAACCCCCAATAGTAACACTACCTCCCATCATACCAGGTATTCCCATAAAAGCAAGTCCCCCAGTTGCTGCTAATAAAGCAACTCCTAGTACCATAAGTAATCCACTACTTTTACTACCTGCAATTATTGGAGCAAAAGTATAAGATTGATGCATAGTAGGATCATTAAGTACTAATTCTCCTAGATTTTCAATATAGTCATCACCTAATAGAATATCATATCCTAGTACATTTTCTCCCTCTGCTAAATATTGACGGAATCCAGGGCGTTGAGCTGATATAGCTGCTATAGCTTCTGCGGGCGAGTTTACTGCTAGGTTCCACTCTGTCCCAAACTTCTCTCCTAACATTCCTTCTAAATAAACTTTTCTCATTGAAATTTCTTGTGTCTTAATATTATTCTGGATATTTGATTCCATATTCCGTGATAGTTATCTCTGCAAGATAATCTATATGGGGCATGATGTAGCATTTTTCCTCTGCCTACATATATTCCCGCATGATTGGTAGTTTCTGAGTTTAATGCCATTAAAATGACGTCATGAACCTGCAGACTACCGTCCTTAACTCTAGTAAAGCCTTCTTCAGCATATCTTTCTAGATAATAATTTTTTCCCTTTTCCCAAAATTCCCACTCATAGTCCCAATCAGGTTTAAAGTGGATATCTTGCTTGGCGAAATAATCTTTTACTATTGTATAACAATCATATACACCAAATGCGAAAGGTCTTCCAATTAAATCAAAGGCTTCTTCTTGTGGCTCTATTTTCATCCATTTATCATCTGCTCCAAATATATACCAAGGGACTCCTAATCTATTACATGCTGCTCTATCTACTGGACTAGGGTGAGGTTCTCCATTCGGGTGACTATGAATTACTCCTATAATGTCTCCTTCTTCAGCAACCGCTTTATAATCATATGGATCAATTACAAAATCTGCTTTAGGATTTTCTGCTTTATTTTTACAAGGAAAAAACTTTACTCTACCTTTTCGTACAGCTAATAAGCCACAGGCTTCTTTGTCTACTTCTCTATAAACATATTGTTTTACTTCTTCTAGTACTGGTTCTATCATTTAGAAACTTGCTCCTGGAAAACCACCAAAAGGTAGTGCTATATTATCTGTTGTTTGATGTTTAACTCGTGCTTCTGCTAATGCTGTAACTTGAGTTCCTGAGCCCCCTGGGGCTGCTACAGTTACACTAGGATTACTAGTATATCCAGAACCTGCGGCTGTTACAGTAAATTTTAATACTTTATCTCCACTAAGTACTGCAGTTGCTGCTGCTCCTGATCCTCCACCTCCAGTAAAAGTGACTGCGGGAGCACTTGCATATCCATCACCTTGATTTAATACTCCATTTGTCATAGTAATAGTTACCGCATCTACTCCTCCTGAATTTGTCAAATGAGCAAAACGTTTTGAGCAAGAACTCAGTCGTTTACCACAAATATCTCCAAAAGCCCAATAAGATATATTAGTAGGTTTTATTAAATCATCGGCTGGGTCTGCTGCAAGGATTGAATGAGTTACAGTACATTTATACAAAGTATTTCTACATGCTTGTATATACCCTGTTGCAGCACTATACGTACCACTAGGGCTATTATCATGACGAACGGTTATTGTTGATCCTGAATTTCCTGTTACATATAAAGGAACATTTTTACAATTCCAATTTGTTGGACTTGCTCCTTTGATTACTATATATTCTCCTGCAGTAAATAAACCTGCAGTAGTTGAATCTGCGACCGTTATGGTTAGTGTATTTGTTCCTTCTGACATAGTAGTAATAGGATATAAACTACCTATTGGTCTCTGATATTCTACATAATCTCCTGCAGTATAGTTTGTGTCTACATATAAAGAAGCTTCTTGATTAGCTTGTAAGTCTTGTCTTCCCCAATAAGTATATTCATAAGTACCAGGACTAGCTGCATCTAAGCTAATTCTATTATCATCTTTATCAAAATATAGGGGTAAAGTATCACTTGGATTTTGTCTACTATCTTCTGCCCAGTCACAACCACCTTGTACGGTATCTTTATACTTCCAAGGACAGCGTGCGGCTACTATAGTTCTTCTAGGTAATTTGATTCCTTCTACATCAAATGCAGAAACAAGTTCAAATTCAACTATTGTTCTATTTTCAGTTGATTTTCTTTCTATATAGAATACATCTCTATTAAATTCTACTGGAGGATTAGTAGTTAAATACTTTTCTAAAGTTCTTCTACGAATTACTTTTGCTCCTATTAACTCATCATAAGAAGCTAAGTAAGATTTAAAGAAAGCATTAACATTTCCCATTCTTACAGTTGGACGGGGTAAACTTCCTGAACCCGAGCCTCTAACTTCCCAGCCTTCGCTTTCTATGGGTAAAGGTTCATAAGATTGTTGACTGTAATGTCCTGATGTTGCAGATCCAAAATTTTCTTCATTTATTAAGCTATACCATTGAAGTGTATTAGTACCATTTTTACCATCATGAAAAAATAATTTATCTATTCCAGTACCTCCAATATTACTATCAGGTAGTTCTATTTCGAACACGGTAACTAAGCCACTAGATTGGGATTGCCCCTGTAAATCTGTAACTATAGCATTATTAGTACCAAGAATAGGGTCTGTCACGACTCAAACACCTCTCTAGCTCTGCAAACCATACTATAATACTCTGCATTTCCAAAAGTTCTACTATACTCTTCAATTACTACAGTAACATTTTCATCTCCATCTACTGCGTGTGGTACAGTTAACCTACAAGAACTTACACTTGCAAGTGTTTGAAAAAATTTATATAAATTATCAATATCATCATTAGTACGATTATTAAACGCAAGAGTCCATGTTCTAGGGGTATTATTTATTCCATCTACCATTCTCATTTCGTATCCATCGCCAAATTTAGCAGATATTACTGCTGGTCTGGGTGTTTCTGTTGCTCCCTTATCAAACATAACTGCTGCACTAAATCCTGTTATATTAGTGCCTGCAGATACTGTTCCACCGCCTGTTTGTACTGTATTAGTTGTTAATCCTTGTGCCATTATCTTTGCCTACCGCTTGATCCCATTTTATTTAGTAATCCGCCTGGTCTCATTTCTACCTGTAAGTGTTGTTGAACTAGTCCACCAATCTGTCTTCCTAGTGCCTGCATTTGTTCTCCGCCGCCTTGAGTAGATGTTTGAGATTGTCCACCTTGCATATTTATAGAGACATTAACCGTGTTACTTCCTCCACCTCTTATATCTACAGGAATACTTCTATCGTTTCCTAAAGGAACTACTGCTTCTCTACCGTGTAATGTAGCTTGATATCCAGAACCTGGACCTTCTGCTATTCCTCCGTACCCAAAAGATTTACCTGAACGACTAAATTGTCCGCCATATCTACCACCTGATGGATTTCCTAAGAAAGCCATAACGCTGCCGCCACCAGGCATAAACGCCATCATCATTTTCATTGCAGCAGCTCTCATATACATAGCTGCCATATCAGCTAACACTTGTTGGAATAAGGCTTTCATAGAATCTTTCAAAGATTTAGATCCGTCTATTAAAGCCATAAACATATTTGTGAAACCACTTTGTAAAGTACTTTGAAGTCCATTCATTAACTCCATTTCTACTCTCATATTAGCCTGTTCGTGTGCTGATTCTCTTAGTCTTAGTAATTGTCCTTCATTAAGCTTCTCTCCGTTTTTTGTATGCTCTAACAGCATCTTTTGAAATTCATTTTCGATAGGATTTAAAGTCATTACTTTTTCTCTCATCATACGCATTTGGTCTGTTTGTAGTTCAACGTCTCTAATTCTATTTTCTGTTAGTGTTCTTTCATCTCCTGCTACTACTTTAGCTGACTCTACTGCTATCTCTTTTGTTAAAGTTAAATACTTTTCGAGCGCAGTATTATATGCTTTTTGTTTCTCTGTTAGTTCCCCTTCTTGATCGCTGAAAAAGCTTTGTTCTAATGGCTTACTAAAATCTACGCCACCCCATGCTGCATTAACACCTACTTTTCTCTGTTTCGTTATTCCATCTTCAAGATAATCTTGCATTATATCAGTTTCGCCATATGCTGAACCTAAACCAAACTCCTTCATCATCTGCTTTCTCATATTTTCAGATCGAGTTTGTTTCTTGTCTCGCATTGCTATTAGTCTTGCATTTGCTGATTGTCTTAGTGTAACTTTTCCTGCTACACTACTAGGTCTATAGACGCTCTCATTAGCTTGAGCTATAGCCTGATTTCTTTGCATTAACCATATTTCTCTTTCTACATCAAGTGTTGCTCTTTTAATTCTTAATAAATTATTGGCTGCTTTCACTTGATTTTCTATTACCGCTTCTCTTAGTTGTTCTATACCCCATGCTTCTTCAGTTAATGTTATAGATCTCTTAGCTGCGACTAATTCTACATTTCTATGTTCACCCTCTTCTTCAGTTAGTCTGCCTCGCATTTTCGCTATTTCTAATCTTTGTTGCTCTGTTAAAGCTTCTTCTTTTCCTGCCTTCACGTTTTCTGCTTTTACTCTCTCAATTTCATCTAGAACTTGTTTTTCGATACCGCCCATAACCTGAGACAGATTAGCTATTGCAGCCAAGTGTTCTACTTCTTTACTATGAGCTTTATCTTTTTGTTTATCTATCTTTTCTAAATTGAGTGCTAACTTACTCTCGATTCCTACACCTTTTAATTTAATTTCAACTAGGTCTTTTTCATTTTTTAACATGTTTGTTTGGAGTTTTAATCCTTCATCAACAAAATTTCTAACTTTTTTCTCTAATTTTGTGTAGTGGTCTCGTGCATTTGTGGCAGCTGTGAGCTCAATAGTCCAAGCTTCCATTTGTTCTTTAGCTTTTTTTAAATTTTTCCCCCAAGCAGTAGGATCTGTCAGATAATCTTGTCCTATACCTACAATTTTTGATAGTCTTTTAAGTTCTTTTGTAGCTGCTGCGGCTTCTTGTGTCTGTATGAAGGTAGATGTAGTTCTACCATAAGGCATTGCATGAGTAACCCAATCGCCTTCTTGGGACGTATCTATAAGTTTCTGTAATTCTGCAACAGAAGGAATACTCCTTAATTGGTCTGCTCGTTCATCTTTTTGACCCATCAATCCTGTATCAGCTATTCTTGCTGTGCCATACATATCAAGATCTCCTGCTTTACCACCTATTATACGGTCTAATATATTTAGTTGTGATTGAAGATTTTTTGTTAAGTCTGCATACGGAAGTTTACCATATTTACCTATTGCTTTAGTTAGTGCCTGATTTAAAGATTTGGTATTTTCTTCTAGCATTTTACTTGCTTGTGATGCATCGATTATAGCATTAGTCATTCTAGTATAAGATTTCTGATTATCATCAGTAATTTCTTCGCCGTTTCTCAGCTGATCTGCTAACTCTTTCATTTGTGGCGAAAGCAGCTCTATCCTATCAGCTAATTTTTTATACTCTTCTCGAGTGTCTTTAGTTAATCCTTTCTCCCATTCTTTATTATAGTCCCTCATTTGCTTAGCAATATCTATACTTTGCAAAGCGTTTCCTACTTGCTCTAAAGATTCAGCTCCTCCAAGGATTGATTCTCCTCGAATTGTTGTCATTCGATCTAATTCTTCATTTAAAGTTTTTAATCCTTCAGTTAGTTTTTCTGTTTCTTCTCTTGCCTTTTTAGCGTCTTCGTCTAAGTCTCTAAGCCATTGAATTCCATTCCAAATCATTTGAACAGCCATTAAAGCAATACCAATATATCCAATCCATGTCATTAAACTTTGAGCGCCTTTAGCAAAGTTTTCTGTCCATTTAGCTTTCTTAGCTGCCCTACCTGCTTGTTTTGCTTCAGACTTAGCTCTTTCTGCTTCTTTTGCATATTCTGAACTAGTGGTGATCTCTACTTGCTTTCCTTCACTAGCTGCGTGTAACTGCTCCATCTCTAATAAGTGTCTTCTAAATGCTGCCTTTTCCTCTATATTGAACTTCTTATAAATACCTCGTTTCTTGTCCATAGCACGTTTATAGGCAGCGATTTGTGCTTTACTTAACATGCCGGCGTCTTTACCTTTACCTTTTAACTCTACTCCAAGACCTTTTAAGCCTTTTCCTGCAGTCCTTTTAAGCGCTTTAGGATCGGTCTCTGCTGCTAAAGCTGATGTTGCAGCTATATTTGCTTCTTCTGTAGCTTCTTTAGCTGCCTTACTAGCCATTTCGAAGTTCTTATGAGCAGATTTACCCATTGCATCTAAGTTAGGTAACATACTACCGACAATAGGTCTTGCGAATAGAACAATCGCTGCAGTTAAAGCAAGTACATTATCTTTTAAGAAACCAATTAAAGGTAATAAAGTATTAGCCATACCTACTTGAAAACCCCTAACTAAGTCGTCGAACTCTTTAGTTAACTGACCTAATGCAAAGGAGTCTGGATCCATTACTTCTGCAATTCTTCCATATTTTTCTTCAGCTTGTGACATAACATTATTCATAACCGCTTGGGTTCTTTCATAAGCGTTTAGTTGTTCTTTGGTTTTACCTATTGTTTGAGCATACTCTCTTGTTGCGTTTTCTAGTCTTAAAATGATACCTAATTCGTCCAAAAGTTCTGGTTCCGCTTTAGTTACACCACGAATTAGCCTATTAAATGAGTCTGTTAAATCTCTACCAAGAGCAAGTGATGCATTCTTTGCTGCTTCACCTAATTGAGTTACTTGGGTTCCACTTAACCCCGCAGCAATACCAATAGCTAGGGACGATGCGGCTTCCTTAAAGCCTAACATGCCCGCTGTTGCTTCTTGTAATTGGGAGGTTAAAGTTTGATATGCGACACCAGTTACAGCTCCAAACTGTTTCTGGCCTTCAATCATGTTTCGGACTTCGAATGAGTCCTGTAAGAATCTATATGCTGCAGATACAGCAAATATTTGAGCCGCTAGAGTTGCGTAAATAGGAACGAGCCCACCACCAATAGTTTGGGCTTGCTTTGAAAAGTTTTTAGATGCATTAGCAGACTGTTGTCCTAATCCTTTTAATCTACGATCAGACTCATAGGTACTTCTTGCGAAAGACCCCATGTTCTGTCCAGCCTGTTTTGCTCTATCACCGAGTCCTTTTAAAGTTTTACCATCACTAAATTTAAAAAGAAAGGTTTGTATTGTTTGTTTAACTGCCATTTTTGTTAATTTCCGCGTCTAGCTCTTGCCTCTCCTTGTTTCTTGAGGCTGTCATTTGTACTCACAATGTATTCAGCTTCAATATGTTTAAGGAAAAAAGTACTAGTTTTCCAGTCACTAACATCTAGAATCCTAAGTAAAGATTCTAATGGACTCCAGTCTTTACCCATGTAGCTTCCACTTGCTCCGTCCCATCTATCAGGAAGAAACGTATGGATTAAAAAAGCTTCTTGAACCTCGAGTGGATAATCTGAAGATTCCATGGGCATTTCTTCAGGTACAGGGTCTTCCCCCATCTGCTCTTTCAGATTCAAATATTGATCCAAAGACATAGTCTCTTGGAACTGCTTTTTAATTTGAGCAAGTATTTGTGTTACTTGCTCTGTGTAAAATTTTCCAACTCACCTACTTGTTCTGTAACCCAAGTGTCAAAATCAGATGAATTTTTCATCAATGTTTCAACATTTTCTTGGCTAAAAGGTAGTTCTTGGCTTTCGTCTTCTACATCTTCAATTAAAACTAAGTTTTTAAGATGTAATAAAGTTAAACCACTCCAACCTTTGATTACGGATTTAGTATATTCAGTTAAAAACTTTTCATCGTCCAACTGTTCTTCATATCCACGAGTTTTTCTATTAAAAACTTGAGAAACACATCTGCCTCTTAATTTTACTAACTCTTCTCTTGCTAAGTAACAAAGTTTTACTTTGAAACCATCACAGCCTGGATAATCAAATTCAACTGTTTTACTTGGAGTCATTAAAGACTTCAATGAAACTACTGGACTTGTTTCTACCTTGGCGGTTGCCGCTTTCTTTACTGTTTCGTTCATTTATTCCATTCCTATAAAAGGAAGGTCAGGGGC
>CEUX01005490.1_pt1 | contig 12986 bp, 17 predicted proteins | sample 531361 | NCBI WGS metagenome assembly CEUX01 (sample SAMEA2622736, study PRJEB7988) | marine metagenome | isolation source: saline water (ENVO:00002010), including
GCGGCGGTGGGCGCGGTCAATAGGGTTCGCGGGCACGGAACCGACTTGTGGGTCCGGGCGCAGGGTGAGGGGCCCCAGCTGGCGTCCCTCTTAGCAGGATCGCGCGGGAAATGCGGGACACAGACGGCGCTTCTCATCGAAATGATCGCCGATTTGATACGTGATTATTTCATCTCCCTATTCTACATATATACAAAATCGGATAGAACTATTGAATTAATTCCTGAGAATTCTATCTATATCCTAGAAAATGGAGACGTCTGGTGCGTTCCCGCGCTTTTCTGCATAATGGGGTGTGCGTTATAGAACGGATGAAACACATTCTTCTACCCTCTCCTTACACAGGAAATCCGCCGACAATGAGAACCATTATGAACAGAATGACAGTAGATGATATGATTAAACTAGATAAGACAGAACTGGATAGTGACGATGAGATTTCGCTTCATACGCCTGATGACGCGAGTATTCCCGCGTCTCCAGTGTGCCCGGGGGCCCCCGCACGTCCCTTTCGCCGGACCCAGCGCTACGATCGCTATTATTTCGATTCAGAGATGTTGGACTTTCCTAAATCACAAATTGCTAGAGATATGACTAATATGAAACGAGTGACATGGTGGGAACACATTAAGGGTCCTGATGGAGTCGGTGTGAATGCGTTGATGCGAGCGCTAGCAATTGAATATCCTATCCCCGACGAAGCCGCCAGCTGTCTGGGAAAACGCTACCTTCTCATGCAGACACAGACGATCATACTGGTCCCGGACATAGATTACCATTATCATTTTCTCTATTTTATGAAGTTTGATGAGAATTCTAATCAATGGAGACATATGGATTTGTGTTCCACATCACCCCACAAAAACATACCACAAGCTACTGCTGATACGTATTGGAATTCAGCGGAAATGCTTCTTAAATATGAGCAAGCTATCCAGACACGCTCAATGCGGTCCTTTTTGAATCATTATCATGAGTGTGCACGGCAGGTAGGATCACACCCACTCATGCACGACCGTGGTACAGAAGACATCAAGATCTTGCTTACCAATCTTACGGACATATGCACAAAATTATGCGAGGGTACTGAAATGGGCGGTGTCGAACTCCTATCAGATAGAAGTGATGAGGCGCTCTCATACCTCAGTACTATCTACCGAGAGATTGATCCTCATTCTATATTGCTTGAGGGGGCTGACAAACCGACGAAATTTCTCTATGTGACGACTGACACCCCTCGTATATGGCAACGTCGGTGGGCCAGACTTCTCTCTATGCACAATTAATATTGATTCGAGCAATCGTTGTATGAGGGGGTAAATGACCGACATAACTCTACAAAATGGAGGAAGACGGAGTTGCATCATCGTCGGGCGAGGTGCGCTATAATACTGAGATCGAGCGGGTGTTGGTGGAAGTGAACAGGCAGTTTCTGGGGCAGCCTCTCCGGGACAATGTCACACAAAAGCTCTATGAGTGGATGCTCATATTTGAAATGAGAAAAAATACGAAAAATAATGAGACAAAGTCATGCGGATTGGTAATTGTGAGAAAGCCCTATGCATTTGATGCAGCGAGTCCTCTAGAGGTCGAGTGTGAATCCTCCCTTAGTGCGTGCGAAAAGGAAGCTGCGACCTACTACTTCCATCATACATTCAGCCTTACGACATCGGTAATTATAAAAAAGAACCCCTTGGTGCCTATGCTTATATTTGTGCAAGAGCAAAGTGATATTGGAGACATGGCTATGGAGTAAAAATTGTGTGAGTGGGGAGCGCGGGAACGGGTCGCGGGGGTAGGGATGGCAGGCGAGCCCCTCGGAGAGGTCGAGGGGACTATTCTGGTGCTCTTTTACGCGTTCTCGAGTCTGCTTTCGAGTGTATACATGATACTGTCTGCGTCATGAGCACTCACCATGCACCGATCCTTTACAACTTGAATGATACGCCTATATATCCTATTACCAATGAAACACAGCAGATTGGAACATATAAGACCACATATACATTCCCAATTACACAAAATATTCAAGGAGCGGAAGAAATAGATATCGGATTCGAACAGGGCCGCCAATTCGGTTTTCCCGCGCAATGTGTTCTTCAGCGCGACGTGTTGGGTGAGGCCACCGCGTCGTACATAGACGCTTTATTCGCGCGCAATTCCGCGGAAATCCATCGTCTTGAAGAACGGCCTCGTAGTCGGCAGATTACGGGAAATGATTATCCACAAGCCAATCCCTATACGGGCCAACTTGTCCCTACGGGCCGACCGACCATCAATGCAGCCGAGGAGACGGTGGCCGTGGATGAGGATACGGGCTATGGCACTCTACGGGGGCTGTTTGGTGTTTCTGTTGTTTTTGTTCCTCTTATTCAGCGTCCAGATGGGGTACTTACGCCTGTACAGGACGCTCAGGAACTTATGTTTGCGGAACCTGAGGACATAGACCGACAGATTCAGGCGCAGCGTGAAGACTCGTCGTTGGGGAATACGTGGGAAATGGCTGCCGATAAGCTCGAGATCTTATTGCACCAGAAACTAGAGTACCGAGCCTTTGGTCTAAAAGAGGCGATGCACGGAATGGGTATGGAAAGCTTTGTTATATTCCAGTCCGTCATTCTTTCTTTTTTTACCTACACAGACCTATGGCTTGCTGGTTTAGGTGTTTCTCCCTATACTGTTAGCAAATTACCTTTTTTGCTTTCTCAGTATGCGATAATTCAGCGAGATACGAGAGCGAACTGTTTGTGGGTTAGTGTGGCGATCGCGTCTGCCCTCAATCGGGCCAAACCGACGCCAACACAAATGAGATTGTTGACCGATGAAAAAGCATGCCTAAGGGCCGGCGATGCTCTGAAACGTGCTGTGCCGCTTCCTGCACATCGCAAGACGGTGGAAGAGTGCAACAAGGAGGAGATCAGAGACCTTCTGGAACGTTTGGCTGTACACAAGAAAACAGTTCTCGTCGTTGTCGATGGGTCCTTTTGTATCCTGGGAGCCTGGAACGAACATCTGGGCAAAACCTATACGAGAATCATGCTTCACGACCGGCACTACATGGCCATCGTGGACCGGGAAAAAGTGCCTGCCAACACACTGAGCGTGCTTGAACTGGAGAAGCCCTCACATACGAGCGAGGGTATAGACGCGCTGACGCGGATTATACGCGGTGTCCCTTCAATGACCCAGGCACCGCTCCCAGGCTACGAGACACCCGAACAGACGCTTGGTCGCAGTACAGACATTCTTCCCTACGAGTTTCGCGATACACAGGCGGAATGTGATGTCAAGAATATTGTGGGAGCGCCTATGTCTATCAAAAATATAAGGCAAGAGAAGAAGAAGATACTGCTCTGTACCTACGACCTGGAAACAATGGCTCGTCCGATCGAATCTGTGGACCGTGTATGGGAGAGTGATGTTCTGGCTATTCCCCAACAAAACATCAAAATCGGTGCTTGTTCTCGCACAGTGCTTGATCAGAGGTCTGATGCTGACAAGAAGTGCGTGATCCAGGATGCATATGCCATAGGTATGGCTGCGGTCCAACTTGCAGATCCAGATGATGAGTCCTCTTTCTATGGATTTGATCTGGGAGAAGGTTATGTAGAGATCGACACCAAACCTGGAGACTGTGCATATCCCCACTTGATGAAGTTCGCGAATGGGCGGTTGCATCGGATCTCATCACGGTCATGGTTCGGGCTCAAAGACCCAAAGAAGGGCAAAAGCGGGTGTCTGGCAGACTGGCTTCAGTATATGCACACACAGATTGACCGTCTCGATGGATGCGAGGTTTATTTGTATGCGCACAACGGCTCTGGCTTCGATATCATGTTTATTCTCCGTGAACTGCTGATCGAGCGCGACGCGGACAGTGACATGCCTTGGGAGGTGGTGCTAAGCGACTGCATGGAGCTCAACTCGAAGTTTATCAAGGTGGTGCTCCGACACAAACATCATACGAAAGTCAAGCTTCACTTTATGGACAGTATGTGCCTCTTGCCGGGCAGTCTCGAGAAACTCGCCAAATCATTTTCGGTTAAACATCTCAAGGATACGTTCGACCATTCTAGCGTACGACCGGACAATGTCGAGGATCTATGGGAAAACTCCAACCTACAGAGATACCTCCAGCACGACGTCCTTTCTCTGCTCGAGATCTTGCTCAAGTTCGGCGAAGGTGTCGCCGACTCTTACCAACTCCCGCTGTGGCAATCACTGACAGCTGCCAGCCTTGCCAAGGCAGTGTTCCTGTCCAAATTCTATGATCCCAACCACCGGCTGTTCTACGGAGCCAAGGAGATATCCGAGGTTCTCCGGTCCGGCTACTTTGGAGGTCGGGTCGAGCTGTTCCAGCGCGGCGTGATCAAAGGGCCGCTGCACTACTATGACATGACTAGTATGTATCCCTCGATGTTGCTTGAACATCCGAGCCCTGTGGGCAAACCGAGATACGTTGAGGGCACGCAGCTACTGGACCACGAGACGGGTCTTCTCAAAAAAGACTTTTTCGGGTTTGTTGCATGTCGTGTCCGTCATGATCCGGACGTCATTGCCAAATACAACCAGAAGACTGAGCGCGACTATCTACCCCTTCATGCCTTTGTCCACAACAAGAGTCTCGTCGTCCCGCTCTTTGAGCAGGAACATCAGATGCTGTTGTTCAGCGAGGAGATCAAGTATGCCCAGACCAAAGGCCTCGGATATATCTATACCTATGACTATGGTATCGCCTTCAAGCCTCAACGGGGCGTGTTTACACCCTATATCAACAGTGTATTCGAGCAAAAGAAGCAGGCGAAAAAGTGTGGTGACAGCGCCAAGCAAGCGCTGAGCAAACTCCTTCTCAACTCTTTGTATGGAGTATTCGGACTTAAGGTACAAGACCGCGATAGTATCTTGCTGACACCGCCTCACTCGCTCGACTGGCAGCAGTATGCATCGAGCGGACGTCTGATGAGCGTCGCCTACCACAAAGGCTGCACGGCCCTCCGTTGCTATCGGGACATCGAGAGTCGGAGCGTACAAGTCGCCATCAGTTCTGCCTGTACCTCGTACTCACGTATGTGTCTTCATGAGTTTATGCAGGATACGATGCAGATGCTTGGAGCACGGCTAGTATACTGCGATACGGACAGTTGTGTGTTTGAGGGCGTGAAAATCCATCCCCTTGACAGTAGGGAGTTTTTCGGCAAGCACATCACCGAGACGTACGGAGCAGATCTCGGGACTTGGAAGTCAGAGTATGCAGATGTCGCGCCGGACCATATGTCGGCGGAAGAGAAGAGGCGCGAAGCCTTTACACAGGGCATCTTTGTTGCTCCGAAAGTCTATGCTCTTGAGACGGGAGATGCGAACACGGCACCCTTGCTCAAAGCCAAAGGCTATAGTCAGAAACAGCAAGGTCTGGAGGTCGATCAGTATAGAAACACGATCGAAAAAAGCGATGAACTAGACATCATTCTCGGCAAGCGCAAGCGGGGAGAATATACAGACGACCAGGTCTGGGACAAGACGAAGGGACGTTTTATCGCACAGCGTGTCTTCACGATGAGTGCAGCCAAGGCCAGCTTCGTGAGCCCGCAAGTCAGCGCCTTTCACCTCAATGTCACTGACGAGACGCTCAAAGTACTGGGTGGACGGTATACGAAACGGACTTGCGAGACTGGGTCCGGATGGTGTGCGCCGCTGCGGTTGTAATATAGATGCGGAGTATATATTGAAGATTCTTATACAACGCTAAATAAAAAAAAAGGGAGACATGAGATAAGAACGATGGAGATTGACGTGAAGCGTCTGGTACCGAAAAAGGTACTCGACAAACTAGCGAAAGAGCGGCTCGAGGCGCTCGCGGAACTTTTGTCGCCGCGGGACCCACGCGAAGCGAAGGTCGTTGTGAGCCGTGCACGCCGCCAGCGGATTCTCGATACTATTGATCGTGCCTCAGTCATAGATCGGGCGCGGATCCAACAGCTGGACCGTGAGCGGAGACGGTGTGAGCGTGACCGCAAAGCCTATCTGATAGAACGGATCCTCGCACCGAGTCGTGCCGCACAACTGGTCCGGCGCTACGTCGATATCCATATCCTGCATTTGACACCGTACGAACGCCGTCTTTTGCGCAAAAATGTCTCATACTGAAGATGGTGTAGATGAGATGGTCGATCAATTGAAAGAGGAGACTGCGGCTGGAAGTCCCTTTATGAGGCCAGGAGTGCAGAGGAGCGATCAGTCTGTAGGTACTGAAGACTTGGTGGCTGATGAAACGATTTTTGGACGAGTTGCCGAAAGTCTTGGACAATTTGCGCGCGATGTCGAGGCAGGTGCGGGTCTAGGGATTACTGATGTTGCAAGGGCTGCGAGTGCTCGGCAAACACGACGAATCCTCCAAGGATCACGCGAATATGATGTCGATCCTGACACCTATGCAGCTTTGATGTTAAGCGAACCGCGTATGACAGCTCAGCAACGTGATCTAGGTGTCCCAGCAGCCGAGTTTTTGTTACAGCTTGCCGACAAAGTGCGGCAGGTAGAACAGTCACAGGATGCGCAACCGGAGGGTGATGCCCGCCCATCGAAATTTGCGCGTGGACGACAAGGTGTCGGCTACAGGTATGGCCCTCAAGGAGTATCGAAGCGGTCGCCTTGGCGTACAAAACGGATGTGGGCAAAAGCGCACCGCGACTGGAGCCTATATGATGTCACAGGCATTAGGCCCGTCAATCCGCGTATCCGTGCCGATGCTGAAACAAACATTATTGCACGCCGGATTTTCGGCACGATGATGCCCACACTCCGGCGCATGCGGACGGTCCCGAACGCGCCCTACACGGCCGATATGATCGCCAATGCATATCGGATGGTCGGATTGCCGAGTGTAGAGGGGATCAAGGCGCGCAAACTACCCAAACTCGCCAAACGTCGTACGAACTCTATTGATCGTATATTGGCCGATTGGAGACTTGCGGCGCCAAATGTGCGTATCGACCATCGCTCGATGCGGTATTAGAGTTCCTATTGAGAGATAGGGGATACTGATTCTGTAAATTCTTGTGATAATGTGCCCGCGCTTTTACCGGTTTCATACTTCGTGCGTCCGCTATCGCTATAATGCCGCGCAGCATTGGCGTGAAAAAGGGCGTGCAGAAGCGAATCAAGTCGTTCGGTTCTGGTGGGCATACGGGTGGGGACAAGAAGAAGGTCGTGCGCGCCCTACACAGCGGCGAGCTCGTCCTCAGCCCCAAACAGACAAACGCGCTGGCCAAAGCTCTCAAAATAAGCGTGTCTGAACGGCCGCGTGCCAAAGGCAAATCTCAATGAGCGGTGTCGAAGGAAAAAACGTATACGTATTGAAGGGCAAAGCAGCATCGAAGGTATCGCTGACAGACCTGTACGCGATCTTGCCGGGATCACTTATTCTCAACAAAAAGACGACGGATCGGCTGGCCGCAGCGATCCGCAAGACACCGCGCAACCGTAGCCTCAAACTCTCACCGGCCCTTGCACGGACGATCCAGGCCCACTATACACGGTTTGGCGACCCGGTCGATAAGGAGACGTTGTCGGACATTCACATCAACAACGACAAGAAGCACAATGGACGCCGGCGACGCAAAGGCGATGGGGAATGAGTCGGCAGAGTCGGCGCGGATGAAGGCGCGCCTCGGTTATCTGCACATGACACCGCGCGACCGGACGCTGTCGCAGGGCCGGATGCCGCTCATGAACCAGATCGCCAATGCGGGCGTGCTGAACATTGACCAGAAGCCTGCGAGCTACTATATGCCGGGCGGCACGGACTCTACCCTGAGCACGACGCGTGCGTACACGGTGGCTGAGGGTGTGGACAACTACGGGCTTGGCACGGTGGCGTTTGCGCAGCGTGTGAGCTACAATGCGTAAATAGCAGCATACCGTAATTGTAAACAGTGGTACTGAGTATGGCGATCCTATTGACCAGCCTGTCAAAGGTTCTTTCTCATGATAACTCGATATGGAAATAGAGGCATCATGAGTGCAAATAGATCTCCGGCTTCGACGGTGAGGGTCAATTTGGCTGATGTGGCTGAGTCTCCAGTCTTCCTATCTTCTTCTAGTTTGTCTCCAGGATCAGCTTCTCGATCGCTAGTTGCATCTTCGGCAGACGGGTCGCCTCCTAGTGGATTGCAATTAATAGCACGCCAGCTGGATTTTAGTACGCCTACGCAAGTTCGGCTTGTAGGACCTGCTTACGGAAATGGTGCAGGCATGCGGCGGGTAGGACACCGTGCAGCGGCGCGCTTGGCTGCATCCAGCCCCTCGGTAAGTGGTCGCTTTGGTGACCGGGGAGAGGGTTATCGCGCTCTGACAGCTCTCGGACCCAGTCAGGGAGGTGGGCCGAGCACGGCTGCGGCGTTGGGTGGTGCGGCTCTTGCTGCGGGGCTTGCGTACGGCCTGTCGCGCCTACTCAAGAATCGTGATTCTGACAAAACGTCGGCCCGCACGAATGGAGACAAGCAGGGCCCGATCGTTTCCCGCCAACCGATCAAGAAGTTTGGCGGCAAGCGCGGATTCAAAAAGGGCGGCGTCATCAAGAAACGTAGTGTCAAAAAGGGGGTCAAGAAGACTGTGCGCAAGCGCTAAGAGTTTATATTGAGGTCTGGGTAAACGATCAACCCTTGTTATCGGATGGTTAGAAAGTAGAGATCAGAATAAAAATGTCGTCTTATGGAGATAGTGAAGTGCGATTCGCGGGGTCTGGTGCGCCTGTGACCCCAGCCTCCCTGATGCGGAGTATACGACGAACGCCAGCGACCCTCTATCGGACAGCTCGCTCATCTTTTCGCTCACTTACGCCTAGCTCTGGGGGGAGCGTTCGTTTCCAGGGCTCGGGTGTGCCGATATCTCCTATTCCGCAATCACAAGACAGTAGGAGCTTTGGTGATGATGAGGTGACATTTCGTGCATCTCCGGACCAAGAGCGCGAACTTTCAGCTGTCCTGGATCAAGTTGCCGATGCCTTCTCTGGCAGAGATGATACCGGGTTGGAGTTCACGCCGGTGCGGACAGCCGCAGCGCGAGAGCGCGCGCGTGACATAGAGCAAGACCGGCTTAGAGAGGATGTGCTGAACAGATTATCGGCAGGCGGAGCTGGCATGACGGGGGCCCAGATGGGCAAAAGTGTCGCAGGGGCAGCTCTCGGGGCAGCAGCGCTCTACGGTCTTACACAGCTGCTCATGAAGCGGGCTTCGGACAAAAAGTCGGCTCGCAAGAACGGAGACAAGCGGGTACCGATCGTTTCGCGGAAACCAATTGCGAAGTTTGGCGGGAAGCGTGGTTTTAAGAAGGGCGGCGTCATCAAGAAGAAGGTCGTGAAGAAGGTCGCGCACAAGAAGGAGGGAAAACACTGAAGGTTTCTATTGAACGGAAAAAGTACTGACAGGTGTCATACATGTGTGCACGGACTCGTGCGAGTTAACCACCGTAAACATGAGCGATTTCGAGTTTCTTTACGATGTATATGGGCTTCAGCGACCGATGCAAACCAGTATGCCAGAGGTATCCGTGGATGCAGGCGTGTCTGATGATGTACCAGTGAGCCAGTCTTCCGGTATAAATTATGGGAGGGGCGCTCGCATGTTGGGCAGTGCGGCCTTGAATGCGGGATTGTCGGCTTTGATAGGGTATGGTCTTACTCAGCTGGTTAAGAAGGTGCAGAAAAAGAAGACCAAGAAGCAGGCACGGGCATTTAAGAAGGGCGGTGTCGTCAAGAAGAAGGCGGTGCACAAGAAGGTCCACAAGAAGGCTGGCAAGCGCTAGACCTAGAGCTATTGATAAAGAGGGTCGGCCGTGTAGGGTGACTTAGACGTAAACACACACAAGATGTTTTTGGCAGGAGCGGTCGTCAGACGATTGGGGCTGAGGGCCCTGGGAGGGGCAGCGCGACGCGGCGCAGCACGAGCGGCAGCAGCTGCGAAGCGCGGCGCGGCCGCGGCACGGCGGAGAGCGGCACGGAGGGGAGCGACACGCGCCGCAGCGAGACGGGCCGGCAAACCGCCTGGTCTTTTCAAACAGTCACTCTACCAGGCGGGTGCTCTGACGGCGGTCGACTATTCTCTCAGGAAAATGTTGGGAGACGACCAGCAAGCTGGATTTACGTTCCCAGCGGGATATGGCGAGCAGGGTGGCGAAGAGGCAGAAGCTGTGCGCCCGACAGGACGTCCTAGCGATTACAAGGGGCTCGCAGGGTCGCGGGTCCGCGTAGGCGAGATGGTCGGTGATATCAAGTATCCCCTCGCCCAATAAAATAAGTCGTGTATGAGCCTATTGATAATTTCGTAAATATTATCCATAATCATATACTCAGTGCGCAGTCAGCCAACATGACGATTTTTGATGATATTGGTGCGGGTATTAAAGGTGCCGTCAGCATCCCACTCGATGTTGTCACTGATCCCATTGGATTCGTAAAAAATCCCTTGAAGCCGTTTAAACAAGCCCAGGAACAGTTTGAAAAAGATACGGGTCGGGCATCGCCCGAACCTGAAGAGAAGGCTGAGGATCCGGAGGATGAGGAGGATGAGGAGGAAGTTGCTCAGCGCCAGCAGCAGATAGCTGCCAGTATTCCCGAACCGGGATATGGTGATCCCGGCATGGCGCCGGAGGACGGCGAGGCCTTCGATGCCGAAGCCTGGCGTGAGGCGCAGATCCAGCGGGCGAATGACTTTGTCGCGATCAACACAAAGGCGATGGACACCCGTGACCGGCTCCTGCTGCGGCCTATCCAGACGCGCAATACTCTACGCTATGGCGGGACTTCGAACGTGCCCGATGCGCTCCCGCTCCAGCTCGTGCACTCGGCAAATGTGGTGTAATAAACCGGTCCTATTGAATGGCAGGCCGACGTATAAACTGAAAATAGAATTTAAAAAGCAACCATGACGAAAGCGGCACAGAAAACGCGCGGGAAACGCAAGACCCGCAAAGCCAAGGTCCGGTCCCACTACAATGGCGGCTACGCTTCGACCTCCCACATGCAGCATGGGTCGCCGTATGTGGGCTTTGGCGGCACATTTAAACAAGCTCTCGGCACATCGTTGGGGCAGATTGGCGCAATGAAAGCTATTGATACAGTAGCGGGGTTATTCAAGAAAAAGAAGACGACGCGCCCGAAGCCCAGGGCTCCTATGCTTGTGTCCTACGATTCGGGATACTACACCTACAGATAGAAGACAGCGTCATGGCGAAGGCGCCGCGCAAGTCACGGACGAAGGCCAAGATTAGCCGGCCCCGCTCCAAAGTGCGTTCTCATTTTTTTGGCGGACTGGTTGCCCTTGGGGATATTATACAAGGGCGAAACCCTATTGATAGAATTAAACGTCAACCGAAACGGAAAATCAGAGAGTACCAGGACCGGCTTTCTGGACGTACTCCAATCGCGACACCTTTTGGCTACTACACTATTTAAATAAATAGACAATGGTGAAGGGCAAGAGTGCGGCGACCAAGGAGGTGGTGGTGGTGGCGACGGAGGCGGGGGCGCAGGCGGCGAAGGCCGCGGAGGAGGCGAGGCAGTGGGCCAAGGTCGGGGCACTCTCACGCGGCAAGGCTACCTTCAAGAACGCAGGCAAGAATGGACGTTCGCTTCAAGAGTTTATAGGCGTGGGAGGTGTTGTGGATGTGGCTGCGCTGGACGCTGCTTACAAGGCAGCCACGGCGAAGCCTAAAATCGTGCAGTAGGTGTATAAAGACATAGACTCAGGCGACAAGTCTGTAAATAAATCATATACGTCTCAGATTTACTCGACAGAGCCCTCCGCCGCACTACGCAGCGCATTTCGCGCCACATACTCCTTGGCGAGGTGGCACTTGAGCATATACTCGAGCACCGTCTGCTTCACGCTCACGTGCATCTGGCAATTGATATCATACAGACCCTCTTTGACAGCATCGTCGTGCACGATCATGAAGTTGAACTGATTGACAGCATACGGCTTCTTCAGTTCCTCGAACGAAGTGCAGTCGGCCGGCATTTCGTACGCACACACGAGCCCAGTGACCCACACCGTCCCGTCCTCATTGCCCGACGAAAGCTCCACGATCCGGATCGCCTGCCCGGCGCACACCTGCAGAAACGCCGTGTTGGCCTTGACCTTCTTGGGGGCAGACAGAATGACCGCACCGCTGCGGAACCGCTTCAGCGGCCGCGCAGGCTTCGGGGTGTTCTCCTCGGCAGACATATTCCTTTTGCTTGTCTTTTTTCTCGCGTAAAAGCAATACGCAAAAAACACACTGAACCTAAAAAATAAGGTATCAATACGTGTAAACGGGTCTTTACTGTACGCATGAGCGTGACCGGCGCGATCAGCGGATATTGCGTTATACGGTGTGGCACACCCCGGAATCCATTTCCGACGAAACGGGCTAGCGCGACGGTGGCACCGGCAGGTCACAGGAACAATGCATGAGGAGGGGCATTGGTACATCATAATACATACTCATTGCTTCTATTTTTTCCTGCTGACTGGGCCGCAGAAAATCTATCCAGCGGTGCATAGACTCGCTCGGACATGCTGTGGCCGTCGCTAGCTCATCCGCATAGTCTAGTGCTTCGTTCGCAAGCCAGCGTGCATGGTGCGTATTCCCGTCCATATAAGCTAAAAAAGCTTTATCAGCTGCCTGCACACAAAGTTCTACCACATCAGCAGCATCATCACCGTTTTGTATCCATCGCGCCACAGACGGGTCGCGGACGCCGTCCCGCCGAATCGAAGATGCGGCGGCGCGTGCTGCGTCCGCTGCCAGATCAGCCAGTTCATACCAGCCACGGGTGTACTCATTCATATCAGATAGGCACGTTTCCGTGCTAACAACAGGAGAAATAGGTCGTGGAGGAGGCTCCATGGCGATCGGATGGGAGACGCACAGTCCCATCGCGTTGCCGCTGAGATCCATTAGAATGTCCGGGCCGAGGCCCCTCACGCTCGTGGCCCGCGGGCCGGCCC
>CEUX01001175.1_pt1 | contig 12971 bp, 4 predicted proteins | sample 531361 | NCBI WGS metagenome assembly CEUX01 (sample SAMEA2622736, study PRJEB7988) | marine metagenome | isolation source: saline water (ENVO:00002010), including
TATAGTTTCCAAGGTAGAATGTTTATGCGTTCTGGAATTACTGGTGGGTCAAATGAAGCATATTCTTCTAATTATATTATTGATAGTATTTCCAATCAATTTAATGGAATTAGAAATCAATTTGATTTAAAGGTTAATGGTTCTGATTTTGTAGGAATATCAACTGGTGCTTTAATCTTAGTTAACAGTGTTGTTCAGGGAAGAGGAGCAACTTATGATTATACTTTTGATGATACTGCAGGAATTACTACTATCTCATTTGTAGGTAATGCAAAAACCATTAAGGATGATGTTGGAATATCAACTTTCCCTGTTGGTGGTATTATAGTTTCTGTGGGTTCTACTGAAGGGTTTGGATATCAACCACTAATTTCTGCTGGTGCAACTGCAGTGGTTTCTTCTGGAGGGACAATTGCATCTATTAGTATTGGAAATAGTGGTTCTGGATATAGAGTAGGAATTCAAACAGTAAATGTTGGAATTAGTTCACAAGGTAAGAATGCAACTTACTTTACTGGTATTGCTACAGCAATAATCAATAATGGTTATATTACTGGTATTAGTTCAGTTACGGGAGTTGGTACATTAGCACTCTACAGTCAATCTAGTCCTCCTTTAATAAAGATCGATGCACCACTTTCTTATTCAAATATGCCATTGATCTACAGTTCTGATTCTGTAACTGGAGTAGGATCAACTGCAACTATTGATGTCGTTGTTGGACAAGGATCTAGTGTAATTTCATTCAATATTACGAATAGAGGATATGGTTATGGTAATGGTGAAATTCTAACAGTTCCTGTAGGTGGATTGACTGGTATTCCAACAACTGCTGATTTTGGATCAAAAGAATTTCAACTTACAATTGATGATGTCTTTAGTGATGAAATGACTGGATGGAATTTTGGTCAATTAGAGATGATGGATAAAATAGAAGATTTATTTGATGGATCTACTGTTACTTTCCAATTAAAGAAAGCTAATAATGTAGTATCTATTTTATCTGGTGAAGGATCTAAAATTAATGTCCAAGATGTTCTTTTAATATTTGTAAATGACATACTTCAAATTCCTGGTAAAGCATATACCTTTACTGGAGGAAGTATATTAACCTTCACAGAAGCACCTAAACCAGGTGATACATGTAAAATCATGTTCTATAAGGGAACTGCTGGAGTAGATGTTAATTCAGTTCCAGTATTAGAAACTGTTAAACCAGGTGATGATATAATATTAGGATATGATGCTTCTATAGGTCAACCAGATTACCTTCAAGAAGATCCTAGAGAAGTTACTACTGTAACTGCTACAGATTCTATTGTTTCAACACCATACTTTGGACCAGGAAATACTCAAGATGCAGATTTAATGAGACCTGTTGTTTGGGTACGCCAAACTGAAGATAGGATTATTAACGAGCAGGAAATTGCTAAAGATAGGGAAATATATGAACCAAATATTCAACCATCAGCATATGTTATTAAAACTGTTGGTGTGGGATCAACTGCAATTTATGTTGATAGTGTAAGACCATTCTTCGATCCTAAGAATGAGAGTGATATTAGTCTTAATTTCCAAGATAAGATTGCTTTTGTTGGTCAAGAGACTAAAACTGGTGCTGCTGCTACTGCTATAGTTTCTGGTCTTGGAACTATATCATCTATTGTAATATCAGATGGTGGAGTGGGTTATACTACTGCAACAGTAAGTATTGGTAATACAATGATGGGTGGTGTTGGTATTGGTACAACTACAACTGCTTTTGGAGCAGTAACAATTGGTGCTGCTGGAACTATAACTGGTATTGCTATTACTAATCCTGGTTATGGATATACTACCGATAGTCCTCCTCAAGTTCTTATTTCTCCTCCTGCTTCTGTTGATGAAATTGATAATGTTAGTAGTTATGTTGGTGATACTGGTGTAATTGTTGGGTTTGGAACTACAACTAGTAATCAGATTATGTTTGATCTTCATATTCCATATGATTCTGAATTGAGAAATACTAATCGTGTTGCAACTGCTGTTAGTTTAAGTTCTTTAAGTGTAAATGATTATTTTGTTGTTACTAACTCTACCGTTGGTGTTGCAACTACATCTATGATTTCTCTAGATGGTTCTAGTACACTTGGAATAGCAACTCATTTTGCTGATACTGTTTATAAAGTAACGGCAGCTGTTAGTATATCAACATCTGTTTCTGGCGTGTCTACATATGTTAGAAGAGTTACAGTAGGAGTTGGATCAACTCCATCTGGTTGGTATGGAACTGTTGGAGTTAGAACTTCTGATTTCTATGGTGATTATAGTTGGGGATTGATTACCCTACCTTCAAGGTCTGGTATAAATTCTTTCCAAGCATATAATCAAAATGGTATAGGAGTTGCTCAAAGTAGTTTCTCAGTTGGTAATTTTGCTGGAATAGGTCTTCCAGTTGGAATAGTTACTATTATTCCTGCTACTGGTATTCATACTTCTGCTGTGGTACAGAGATATGCTTCGCTTAAGTATAAAAACTATACCGTGTAATCTTTGATAAATAAATAAAAAATATCTGTCATCAAATGTCTGCTATTATAACTGATCAAATTAGAATCTTAAATGCAAAGAACTTTATTGCTGGAGTATCTACTGATGCTAAGTCATATTATTCATTTGTAGGATTATCTAATCCCACAGATATTCAAAGTGATTGGGATACAAGTCCTCCAGCTCCTAAAGACAACTTTACTGAAGAATCTGATTATTGGGATACAATGATTGCATTAAAGAAAATTAATGCAGATGATGTTAGACAGGTAGTTCCAAAGAGACTTTGGGTATCTGGAACAACATATGATATGTATCGTCAAAATATTAGTAGGTCAAATCCTGCTAAAGTTTCTGGTGCTACAAATTTATATTCCTCTAATTATTTTGTAGTAAATGAGGATTATAGGGTTTATGAATGTCTTCAGAATGGTACAGATCCAGATAATCCAAGTGGTAGACCTTCATTGGATCAACCACTTTTCACTGATTTAGAACCAAGAAACGCTGGAAGTAGTGGTGATGGATATATTTGGAAATACCTTTATACTATTAAACCAGCAGATATTATAAAATTTGAATCATCAGATTTTGTTCCTGTTCCTGTTGAATGGGATACTAGTATTGTTAATGCTCCTATAAGAAATAATGCCGTAGATGGATCTATTAAAATTGCAACAATAACTAACCGTGGTGTTGGTGTTGGAACTGCAAATAGAACTTATACTGGTGTTCCTATTCGAGGTGATGGTGATGGTGCTGAATGTACAATAATTGTTGATGCAGATCAGCAAGTTGAATCAGTAACAATTTCTAATCAAGGAGCTGGATATACTTACGGGAATGTTGATTTAATTGCTGGTGGAGTTCCTACTGGTACAACAAGACCGACTTTTGATGTTATTATTTCTCCTCAAGGAGGTCATGGTTCTGATATCTATAGAGAATTGGGTGCTATGAATGTTATGATGTATTCTAGGATTGAGAATGATAATGAAAATCCAGATTTTATAACAGGAAATCAAATTGCTAGAGTAGGTATTGTTGAAGATCCATTATCAACAGGAGAAGCACTTTTAACTGTTGATAAAGCAAGCGTTTTAAATGCTCTTATATTAACAGGAACTGGTTATAGTACAGCAACATTTACAGCAGATTCTTATTTCGAACAACTAATTGGTACGGGAGTTACTGCTGTTGGAAGAGTTGTAAATTATGATCCAGTTACTGGAGTATTAAAGTTTTGGCAGGATAGAACTCTTGCTGGATTTAATACAGTTGGTACTGCACAAACATCTCCAACTTGGGGGTTTAATTTAAATCAATTTACTAGTTCTCCTGATGGTGGTGGAAATTTAACAATTGTACCAACAACTGGATCGAATTTAGCTATTGCTACTGTTTTTTCTGGTGTCTCCACCACTATAAATAGTAGGACATATTACCTTGGACAAGAATTTTCCGAAGGTATTTCTGGCCCTGAAGTTAAAAAATATTCAGGAAATATAATTTATGTTGATAATAGACCTGCCATAGTAAGGTCTGAAAATCAAAAAGAAGATATTAAAGTCATTTTGCAATTTTAAAGGACTATGCCACTACAAACCAACCTTAATGTATCGCCATATTTTGATGATTTTCAGGCAACTGATGATTTTGCAAAAGTCCTGTTTAAACCTGGATATCCAGTACAAGCAAGAGAACTAACAACCCTTCAATCTATTTTACAGAATCAGATTGAAAAATTTGGTAAACATTTCTTTAAAGAAGGTGCTAAAGTAATTCCAGGAAATATTGGATATAATCAAATATATAGAGGTATACAGCTTAATAATAATTTTCAAGGGGTTCCTGTCTCTGCTTATGCAGACCAACTGGTTGGAGCTAAAATTACTGGAGTAAGTTCTGGTGTTACTGCGATTGTTGATAGAGTTTTATCTCCCGCAGAATCAGAAAGATCACAACTTACTCTTTATGTAAATTACATAGGTTCTAGTACTGTCGATAATCAAAGTCAAGTATTTGATAGTGGAGAAGAGTTATTTAGTAATACAACAATATTATCTGGTCTGCTTGGTAATACAACAATAGAAGCAGGTACTCCATTTGCTTCTACATTCCCTGTTAATGCTGCAATTACTGGTGCATCCTTTCAAATTGAAGAAGGTGTATATTTCTTTCATGGACAATTTGTAACAGTCAATAAAGAAACAATTTTACTAGATCAATATACTAATGTATCAAATTGGAGAGTTGGATTATTTGTTACTGAAGAAATAATTAATGCAGATTTAGATCAATCTTTAAATGATAATTCTCAAGGATTTAATAATTATGCAGCACCAGGTGCTGATAGATTAAAAATTACTGCTGGTTTATTTAAAAAACGTCTTGGTGATTTCTCAGATGATATAGGTGGAAATGCAACTCCAGCTCCAAGTCCTGTTGTTTCTGCATTAACTGCAGCTCCTACTACTACTAGTACACAAATACAAGGAGGAGCTCCTACTGGACCTCTTCCAGGAACTGTTGGTGGAGATAATATTACTACTACTAATGTTACTAATGTTACTAATGTTACCAATCAAAATATTACCAATCAAAATATTACTAATATTACTCAAGGATTAACAAACGTTACTGTTAATATTGATGAAAGTGTTGGTGATGTTATTAGTAACACTAATATTACTAATATTACTAATAATACAGTTATACAAGCACCAACTGCTGGTGGTGGATATTTCTGTGAATTAGCTAAGATAGAAAATGGTGTTGTTATAACTGTAAGAAAACCAAAAGACGATTATGCTGGAAACTTCTTAGAAATCCTTGCTAGAAGAACATATGCAGAATCTGGAGATTATTATGTAAAACCATTTGTTGCAACTTTAAAAAATTCCTTTAATAATGGACTGGGTAATGGGGGAATTTATACACAAAATCAAATTACTGCTGGTGGTGCTACTCCAACAGATAATTTAGCATTATATAAAATTGCTCCAGGTAAAGCTTTTGTTCGTGGTTGGGAAATAGAGACAATTAGTTCTACTTTTTTAGATTGTCCTAAACCAAGAACAACAAAAGTTATAGAAAAACAATCAATACAATATAATACTGGACCAACTTTAGATCTAAACAATGTTTTTAGGTCACCTACTATCGGAATTGGAAATACTTATTTTTTAAGTTTAAGAGATACGAGGAAGTCAAGTAATGGTAATGCTTTAGTAGGAAAAGAAATTGGTCTTGCTAGAATTTATGATTTTAGATTAGAAAGTGGATCATATGAAGCTTTATCTGATGGTTCAGCAAATGTTTGGGCTGCTTGCTTATATGATCTTCAAACTACAACTGAGATAGCTCTTAATACACCGACTACTCTAACAGTACCTACTTTTGTTACTGGGCAAAGTAGTGGAGCAACTGCTTTTCTTAAAGATGCTGTTTCTGCTGGAACAGCATTAACTTGTTATGAAGTAACTGGCGATTTTATAAACAATGAAAGTCTTAGTTTTGATACTGATCCAAATATTAATAGAATTGCTGTAGCTATTACTGCTCATAGTATAACGGATGTGGAGTCTGTATATGGAAGTACTAATGGTCAAAATGGTGAACTTGGAATTAATACATTTACTGCAGATGTAGTCCAATCTCCTTTATATAATGTTGGTATTGCAACAATAAGTGTGAGGGTAAATAATAATTATGATACAACTGGTATTTCTACCATAACATCACCGAATCCTTCCTTTACTAAATTGGCAAAAGAAGGTATGTTGCTTTCATATACAAATCCAAGGGCAGCTCATAAACCAACTTACAGTAGAATTGTTAATGTAGGTGCTGGAGATTCTCTAACTGTTCAGAGATTGTATAACGTTAACAAAGTAATGATTGGAACTTTGCCAGATGCAGATATTGAAGTTAGTGATTTAAAAATTATTGGAACAAAGAATCCATCAAATTCAGATTCTAGTCTTTATACTATATTACCTAAAGAAAATATTGCTACAGTTGATTTAACTGATTCATATATTACTATAAGAAAAACTTTTGAAGTTGATATCGCAAGTAATCAACTTTCAGCACAAGTTGCAGCAGGATTAAATGAGACATTTTTACCTTTTGATGTAGAAAGATATTCTATAATAAGATCTGACGGAACTATTGAACCTCTAACTGCTGATAAGATATCACTTACTGCAGACGGTTCGTTATTACAATTCTTTGATCTTGGTAGTGCAGATACTGGTGCTCAACTTGTTGCTACCTTGAAAAAGGAAAAACCAACTCCAAAAAGAAAAGTACTTAATAGAGTTAATTCTATTATTGTTGATAAATCGAATAATGAAGCGTCTGGTATTGGTACAACATCATTAAATGATGGATTAACTTTTGGTAATTATCCATTCGGTACTAAAGTTCAAGATAAACATATATCATTAAATTATCCAGATATTGTTAGAATTTGGGGAATATACGAATCTGCAGATACTAATAATCCTTCATGCCCACAAGCAGCGATAACTGCAATAAAAAATACAACAGGAACAACTTCAGGATTTATAATAGGAGAAAGGATAACAGGGCAGAATAGTGGTGCTATTGCTGTTGTTGCGGAAAAAGTAAATGATCTTACATTAGGATATATTCGTGAAAATGGTGTTGAATTTACTGAAGGTGAACCTATAATTGCTGCTGAATCTGCTAGTGAAGCAGTCGTATCCACTTTAACTGATCCTAGTTATGATGTAACTGATGGATATGAGTGGAAAAGAGGTCAGGAAACTACTTTCTGGGATTATGCTAAAGTAGTGAGAAAGGATAAAACTACTACACCAGATAAACAGTTAAAAATTTATTTCCAGAATGCTTATTATGAATCTACAGATAATGGTGATATTGTTACTGTAGAGTCTTATGATGCAATAAATTATAAAGATATAGGTTCAGTTGATGGTCATCGTAATTCTGATATAATTGATATAAGACCTAGAGTATCTAATTATACTGTTTCTGCAGGTGCAAGATCTCCATTAGAATTTTTAGGAAGAAATTTTAATGTAGATGGGCAAAATCCACCAAACATATTAGCTTCCGATGAAGTTTTACAGACAACGTATTCCTTCTATTTGGGAAGAATTGATAGAATCTTCTTATCTAAAACTGGAGAATTTATTCTTAAATCTGGTGTTCCTGCTGAAAAACCAGAAAGACCAGGTCCTGTAGAGGATTCTATAGAAATTTGTCAAGCAACTTTACCTCCATATTTGTTCCATGTTGACCATGCTACTTTAAACTTCTTTAAGTATAAGAGATATCAAATGAAAGATATCAAAAAACTTGAAGATAGAATTCGTAATCTTGAGTATTATACTACACTTTCAATGTTGGAAGTGCAGACTGCAAATATGTTTGTTCCAGATGGTGATGGACTCAATAGATTTAAATCTGGATTATTTGTAGATAATTTTACAGCATTTGTAACACAAGAATCTCTTCCAGATGTTGGAATTCGAAATAGTATTGATCGGGATCGTAAAGAACTTAGACCAAGACACTATACTAATTCAGTTGATCTAATGCTTGGTCCTGTAAGTGATGGGGATCAAGATGAAAATTTGGATACAGAATTTACACAAATTGAAGGAAATAATGTAAGAAGAGATAATAATATCATATCTTTAGATTATTCTGAAGTTGAGTTTATAAATCAAGCATTTGCAACAAGATCTGAAAGTGTAACTCCGTTTCTTATTAGTTTCTGGCAAGGAACTGTGGAATTAACTCCAGCATCTGATACTTGGGTAGATACTGTTAAATTGGAAGCAAAAATTACCGAACAAATGGGTAATTATGCGGATACAATGAAAATGGCACAAGAGGAATTTGGAGTTGATCCTCAGAATGGATTTGGTCCAATTGTTTGGGGTTCTTGGGAGAAGAATTGGACAGGAACTAAAATGTCAATTGTTGATGTTAAAAAGACTGATGGAAAGATGATTTCAGGTCTATTAAATGGTACTCATAATGTTAATGGTAGAGGTGTAAACTTTAACGCTGGACAAGGATATGGTGGTAAGCACGTAAAAGTTTATGGAGATGCTGTTTTTGAACAAATTGAAACCACTACAACAAAAGAATTTAAAACTGGTGTAAAAACCAGGTCTGGACAACAAACTGTGGTTACTGAACAAATTGATACTATCAATCTTGGTGAAAAAGTAGTAGGTACAGAACTTACTCCATATATGAGAAGAAGAAATATTAAATTTGAAGCTTCAAGAATGAAGCCTCTTACAAGGTTATATGCTTTCTTTGATGGAGAAGATGTTACTGACTGGTGTTACCCTAAACTTATTGAAATTACTATGACCAAAGGTGTTTTCCGTGCTGGTGAACGTGTAAGTTGCTTTGCTAAAGGTGTTAGAGGAAGACATGTACACATTAGGACTTGCGCTATTAATCATAAACATGGTCCTAGAACATCACCCACTGAAGTTTATACATCAAACCCATATACTAACCAAGATATGGAAACTTCATATTCTAGTACTTCAACTATATTAAACATAGATGTAAACGCTATGGCAAATAAAACTAAAGGTAATTTCTTTGGTCGTATTCAAAAAGGACAAACGATTAGAGGTGCTAGGAGTAAAGCAATAGCAAAAGTGACAGATGTTAGATTGATTTCGGATATATCTGCAGATTGTATTGGATGCTTCTATATACCAACTCCTCATAAGAAAAATCATCCAAAATATGAAGCTGGTGTAAAGACCTTTACCTTAATCAATGATGTAGATAATGATGTTAATTTTGCAACAACTGTGGGAGAAGAACCATACAGATCTGAAGGAACAATTGAGAAAGTTCAGGAAGAAATTATTTCTGTAAGAAATGCTAGAATTGAGCATAAACAAGAGTTTAAAGCAGAGTATATTGAAAAAGCTACTGGACTTGAAGTAGTAGATTCTAAAGTTGTTGGTCAAGTAACTAGAAGTAATCAAATCGTTGGTTGGTATGATCCTCTCGCACAATCCTTTTTAGTGGAAGATAGTACTGGAGTATATGTAACAAGTTGTGATATTTTCTTTAGATCAAAGGATAATGAGGGTGTTCCTATGGTCTTCCAGATAAGATCAATGAATAATGGTACACCTACCTCAAAAATATTACCTTTTTCAGAAATTGTTGTAAAACCAAACCAAATTACAACATCTGCTGATGGTTCTGTTGCTACAAATATTGCATTTAAAGCACCTGTTTATCTTGAAGGTAGTCAGGAATATGCTATTGCATTAGCATCTAATTCTACTCAATATAGTGTTTATGTTTCTAGAGTTGGTGAAACTGATTTACTAACAAACTCATTTATTTCTAACCAACCCTATTTGGGATCAATGTTTAAGTCTCAAAATGCTTCTACATGGGAACCAAGTCAATGGGAAGATCTTAAATTTACTATGTACAGAGCAGATTTCTTAGAATCTGGATCTTTAGAATTATATAACCCACCTTTAGATCAAGGAAACGAACAAGTTCCAGATTTAATGCCTAATTCTTTAAATATAATCTCAAAAGAAATTAGAGTTGGACTTGGAACCACTGTTGCTGATACTGCTTTATTAAATGGACGTAAAATTTCTCAAGATTCGAGTGGATCAGAAATTGCAAGTGGAGTTTTAATAGGAGTTGCTGGTGCTGCAGATGGAGCGTTGAGTGTTTCGAATGCAGGTATTGGATATACTCCTGCTGATGGATCTAGAACAGTTACTGGAGTAAACTTAGTAACTCAGGTTGGACAGGGAAGGGGCGCACAAGGAACAGTTGTTATACAGGATGGAGTAGTATCATCTGCAACTATTACAGCTGGTGGTTCTGGATACCAAGTTGGTGATGTAGTTGGATTCACTACTTTAGGTGTCAATACTGTTGGTAGAGACGCAAAATTAACAATTGTTGGAATTGGTCTCACTAGTGAATTGGTTGTGAATAGAGTTCAGGGTGATTTCACTATTGGTGCTGGTAAGACTATAATGTTGACCAATGCTGCAGGAAATATAAATGCATTAAATGCGGGATATGGTGGAGATGTTCAGGTATCTTCTCTAAAAGAAGTTACTGATGGATTACATATAAAAGTTGATCATCAGAATCATGGAATGTATTTTGAAGATAATTTAGTTCAAATTTCTCTGGCAGATCCTGATATTAAACCTACAAGATTAACTGTTGGTATAGATGATGATAATAATACATCTCTTCAAGTAGATAATGGTACTATATTTGAGAATTTTGAAGGTGTTGGAATAGGAACTACTAATTATGGATATCTTAGAATTGGAGATGGTGAAGATCAAGAAATCGTTTCTTATGAATCTGTTACAGGTAATACTATAGGAATAACCACTAGAGGAGTGTTTAATGTACATGGATCTTCTGGTACTGGTGAACCTTGGGATGCTGGAACTCCAGTTTATAGATATGAACTTGGAGGGGTTTCTTTAGCTAGAATTAATAAAATTCATTCATTAGCAGATTCTGATTTGGCAAATTCAATTAAATTTGATTCATATCATGTTAAAGTTGATATGACAGAAAATGGAACAGATAGAAGTACTTCTGCTGGATATGGTAAATTATTCTTAGGGTCAACTAAATCTTGTGGTGGAAATGAAATTCATGCTTCGCAAAATATGCCATTTGAAGTAATTACTCCATTAGTTGAGAATTTAACTATACGTGGAACTTCTGTTACTGCTTCGGTAAGAACAACTACTGCACAGAGTATGAGTGGAAATGAAATTCCTTGGGTTGATAATGGGTTTGAATCTGTAGAGTTAAATGAAATGAATTATATGACTACTCCAAGACTAATTGCATCTACAGTTAATGAGAATGTCAAATTAACTAACATTCCAGGAAACAAGTCATTTAATATGACATTAGATCTTAATACTACTGATAGTAGATTAAGTCCTATGATTGATGCTGAAAGAATGAGTATTATTACAACATCAAATAGAGTTAATTCTGAAATTACAGATTATATTAATGATCAAAGAGCGAATAGTATTTTAGCAGATCCAACAGCATGTCAATACGTTTCTAAAGAAATTGTATTAGAAGAGTCTGCAAGTTCTATTAAAATTATAGTGGATTCATATATTAACAATGAATGTGATATTAGAGCTTTCTATTATATTGCTAATGAAAGTGGATTAACTCCAACATTTATTCCTTTCCCAGGATATTTGAATTATGATGTTAACGGTGATGTAATTTCTGCTAAGAATAATTCTGGTTTACCTGATCAGCGTGTTATTAAATCAAACGATTATGGATTCACATCGGGAGACTTGGGATTCGCTGAATATGAATTTACTGCTGATAATTTACCTAGTTTTAGCAATTACCGAATTAAAATATTATTAACTTCAACTAATCAGGTATATGTTCCTAGAATTAAAAGTTTACGTGTAATGGCATTAGCATAATATGTCTGAGGATTTTTATAAAGTTGAGGGACATAGAGATCTTGCAAGAGATCCAAAAAATGGAGCAATTATTAACGTGAATTCTAGAGGTTACCAAAAATATGTTACTCAACGTGGCATAAAAGATAAAAAGAATCAAGATCTTGATTCTATGAAAAATGATCTTGATTCTTTAAAAGGTGAGATGAACGAAATTAAATCACTACTAAGGGAGTTAGTCAATGGCAAGTAAGAATGTAACATTCGATCCAGATGCTGGAGTTCCATATGCTGCTAATTTGACCATATACGGTGGTTCTACTTTTAGTGCAACGTATAATGTAACTGATACCTCAAATGCTGTTTTTGATTTTTCTGGATCAAATGCTGTTGGTATTGCTACAACAACTGGGTGGACTGGTTCTGCTCAAATGTCCAAGAGTGTCGCCGTGGGTGCAACACTAGGAGTCACCACAACATTTACCGTAGGTTTTACGAGTGCTGCTGGAGGAGTATTTAATATATCTCTTGGTTCAACTGATACTAATAATTTAACACAAGGTCGTTATGTTTACAATGTTTTAGTGAGTTCTGGTGCAACAATATATAATATTGTCAATGGTAATATTCTAGTTTATTCTGGTATATCATCAGCACCCTAAATATTACAGGGGATAATAGGTTAAATGGCACAACCAACCAGTAGAGCGACTTTTAAAGATTACTGTTTAAGGCAGCTAGGTGCTCCTGTCTTGGAAGTTAATGTTGCCGATGAGCAAGTTGATGATCTGATTGATGATGCTGTTCAGTATTTTCAAGAAAGACATTTTGATGGTGTTACTCAGATATACATGAAGTATGCTGTAACACAAGACGATATTGATAGAGGAAGAGCAACTAAGAAGACAAATACAACTAATACCGCAGGAATAGTAACTACTACTGCTGATGCTA